>SXGT01013375.1_pt1 | contig 22893 bp, 19 predicted proteins | sample 3176221 | NCBI WGS metagenome assembly SXGT01 (sample SAMN11356862, study PRJNA531348) | freshwater metagenome | isolation source: freshwater sample F1-120 | place: China: Fuxian Lake, Yuxi | collected 2017-12-25
ACCGCCGTAGGTGCAAGCCTACCGTGAGTTCGAATCTCACCTCTTCCGCCACTTTTCAATGACTTACGGCATAAATTCTATTGTTGCCTTTAGGCGTAGGAAGCGCACAAAACGAGGCTAAAAGCAGGCCCACCAGGCACAAAATCGGGCACAGTAAATTCTTTAAATTCACATTATGTTCTCTAGATTGCCCTTTTTATGCTCTCGTATGCCCAGCTACCATAGAAATAATAGCTAACTACTTCGTTTTTATATTGTTCGAAAAAGGTCCATTGAGGCGATTAATAGGGATTTGTATGTTTCTCGCAGAGTTGTTGTTAAGGTCATTCTCTCAGGGATAACAGAGTTTCATCATTAAGGTGAGAAACGATTAAATCACGCTCATGAAACTTTATATTCAGCAGACCTGGCGATCTGAAGCATTCGACTTATCGAATGCATGATTAATGAAACACATGTCGAAAATTTTTCTGCGCTGTTATAAGTAATTGTTAAAAAAAACCTGCTGCCTTAAAATTCTTTTCAACAGACTAAGAATATACGTTTCCATACTTTTAACCACTTATTGAAAGTCATTAATTCATCTGAATTCGGTCATGCTATCGCTCAAAACTCTGAAACTCTTATCAGCGTTGGTTCGATGGCCAGTGACATAGCTATCTAATAGGCTTTCAAATTCTTTTTGTTTGACATAAACGAAATCAAATTTTTTATTCTGTTGCATGTTAATATCATTACACCACGCTTTCAGTCGTGCCATCTTCAAGGGTACGTCCACGTCTTCCATCCCTTTAGTTTCGACGATATAAATACTGTCGTCCGCTAACTTGACTATAAAATCTGGATAGTAGTCGCGTATGCGTCCGTCTGCATCTACGTAGTCAAGCCTGAATCCTACGCGCTGGTAGAGTTTGGCAAAGCTGACCACATCCTTGCATTCGTCAAGATAAGCAGAAAACCGTAACTCAAGATGGCTATCGCCAACGATACGATTGAAGATCGACTTCTTAGGAACGTAATATTCCTGATCATTGACAGGAAAGCTCCGCGTATCGCGTAATTTGATCGTATCAACTACAGTGGCAGATCCGCTGTCTTCGATAGTTAGGGCACTGATGCCACGCTTAAAGCTTTCCAACGTTTCGCTCGTAGCATCACCCTCGCTGAGATTGCGCATTGTAACGCGATCTTCAATTACCACGCTTTTGTCAAACAAATGATCTCGAATGAAATCTTTGAGCTTACCGTAGATGACATCATAACCGCCAACCAAGCGAAGATCGTTTTGAATCTTCATCGCAAACCATCCAATGGCCTGGGTGCTATCTATATCGCCAGAAGTTGGAAGCTCTGTGGTATGGCTGATGTCAGCTGTGGTGATCTCTTTGAAAACTATCTCGCGCAGCTGTTCTTCCGTATAGGTTCGGTACGGGATTTTAGTATTCCCAAGCTTGCTAACATCGAGACTTTCGAGGCGCTTATAGTTTCTGCCAAAGCGCCTAGTCATTTTCGGAATTTCGATATCGAGCTTTTCCTGATCCTTTTTAGGATCATTTTTATCAATCTCAATGACAGTTGGCGCTACAGCCTCTGTGTCCTTGCCCATAGCTCGCTGTTCGAGTTCCACGCCTTCGCGCTCGATGCTTTCCACGAAGTCCATGAACGGCACGGTGCCCATAACACTGACCTTTTCGATCAAGTCGTCACGCCCGCGATACATGCGACGCAAGCCACGCCCCAGCGTTTGCTCAGGCAGAATTTTGGAAGCAGACGAGAAAGCTCGCAATCCAACGATGGTAGTCACGTTTTGAACGTCCCAACCTTCTTTCAGCATGAGAACAGACACGATTGCCTTGTAGGGACTTTCCCACGTGTCGATAAGGTTCGATTGGGCACGGAGTTTATCAAGCTCATCTTTTTTAGCACCGCTGGTGCTTTCGCTGATATCGCCCTGCTTATTAGTATGGATGACGAGAACTGCGTCGCGGAGATCGCTGTATTGCTGCTCGAGCCAGTCTTTGACCTCATCACAGTTCTTCGTGTCATCCGTCATCACGAACAGAACAGCTTTGCGCCCAAGCCTATCGTGCTCTACGTAACTTTTTCGCCATTCCTCAACGCCAAGACGTAGATAATCTGCATAACGCTCAGTAAACTTGCTACTCTGTGGTTCTGTAAGCCGAGCGCGGCTTGGTCCATCAGGGACTACTGGTCTCTTGACCACGTTTTGCGTGATCGCCTCCACAAGGGGATAGTCACTCACGGTTTGCGCGAAAATAGCACCATTTGTATGTTTAGGCGTCGCGGTTACGTCCACCTGCAACGCAAGCCCCATACCTTTTTGTTTCAGTCGATTGTGGATGTCTTGGATACTTTTGAACCACGTTAGCTTTTCGTCGTGCACGTGGTGTGCTTCGTCATTGATCACCATTAACTCGTCGATATCACGCACGATATCTTCAAGCTCGACAGCACCGCTCATGGCCTTTTGAGTTGGCTTAGATCCCAAAAAGTAGTCCATGACATTGTCATCGTCGATAGACGGAGACTTGTCTTTACGCTCATAGACACGATGGATGTTAGTCAGAAAGATATTGCCAACGGGATCGCTTAAATGCACTTCGTCTTGGATATGCAGCTTGAGTTGGAAATCTCGCTGCCAGTCGCGGCCTTCCCATCCATTCGATGGTAAAACAGGATCAGTGAAAAAAATCTTTAATCCATCAAAGTCTGTTCGTAGACGTTCAAGCACAATTACGTTTGGTGCAATGACGAGAAAATTACGAGCAAAGGGCGAGTTGGCCTCATAGCATTTATGGAAATAACTCCATGCTAAAATCAAAGACATAGTCTTTGTCTTGCCGCTGCCTGTGGCCATCTTGACGACGTAGCGGGGCCAAGACTCGCGAAAACTATCCTCACGCAGAGCGCCGCTACTATCGAATTGCATCAGTCCAAACGCATCAAATGCACTCACGACATCGGCAAGGAATATGACCGTCTCGACAGCTTCTCGCTGAGCGAAATAGTAGCGGAAACTACCTTGTGATCCATCGAGGTTTTCGCGTGGATGTTCAGTATCAAACCACCATTTCAGCAATGCTTTGCTCGTATCGCTAGCGCCTTCGTAACCCTGTTTACGCCAGTCTCTTACAGCGATACGTAACTTGTGCACCAGCGGTGCAATTAGTCCCGCGATCTCTTCTTTATTGGTCGCGTCCCCTGGACGCCAACGAACATGCGGATCAAGTATTGCATAGGGGCTTTTGGGAAAGTTTGGATCGACAGCCATTATGCTTTCCCCACGTTAAGTTCGATCACTTTCATTGTGTCGTTACCAAAGATATCTACTACCTTTATTGCTACCTTGCGTTTACCAGCAGGGAGCTCAATGACGACACTGGTCAATTCCAGCTTGCGGTCCTTCTTTGTTCTGAAGCTTTGCCACTCGTTTTCAAAGACGAAGTCACCAGTCCATTTCGTCTCCCATTCACCGCTGTTAATATTCTTTATATTCACTAACTCTTTGCGGTTCTGAAAATCCCAGTCTATCGCCCAGTAGTCAATCCAATCGCTCCAGTGCTTGGTTAGCGTCGTTCGCTTGACAATACCATCCTTGTCTTTCTCAAGCTTAACGACCTTACCTTGCTCGACAACTGTCTTCGTGCTTCCTTTACCCAATTCGCGCTCAACGCTTTCCACACTGTCCTGTTGATAGCCGACGCTATAATCTACAAGTTCAATGCTAAGGCGTTTGCCATCAAGCTTAGGACGGACTTCGATATAAGCAACATCGTGGAAGCGCACCTGCCCAGCTGCGACTGCACGTTTATCAAAGATGTCGCGAGGAATATATTTGAAAGCGATATCGACGCCAAATTTTCGGGCTTCTTCTTGCATATTTGGGAAAAGACCCATTTCGTATTCGAAGGCGATCACATCAGCTTTCGTAACATTGCTGCGCTTGCATTCATCAATCACTCTCTCGACAAATAGACGGGTGACAGGAAGATTGACTGGGCCTACTGCAATTAGTCTGTTGAACTTTGAGCCAACGAAGACGCTTGAGTTTTCAATTCTCTGTGCATCGTAGGCTTGTAAAATCAGCCGCTCAAATGCAGCATCTTTTTGACGCTGAACCTGATCATTTATAGCATCACTTTCCAGTCCCGTATGATTAGCGACTAGTAATCCGCGTTCGTATTTTCCAAGGTTTAAAAGCTCAAACGCACGCCAGTTTTTTCCCTCAACTTTAAGAGATCGCTGGACTGCTATCATCCTTTTACGAACGGTATGAATCGAGAACTTACCTATATCGCTAGCAATCCATTTTCGACCGTTCATTTCTGCGGCAGCGATTGTCGTACCAGACCCAGCAAAAAAATCAGCGACGATATCACCTTCATTTGTACTCGCTCGAATTATTCTTTCAAGTAGGGAGAATGGTTTTTCTGTTGGGTATCCTGTCCTTTTAATTCCATCGACAGGGAAGCGTTGAGCAATGGCAAAGTCCCACCACGTCTCTGGGAGTTTCCCTTCCGCAAGCGCATAATTATCAGATACAAACCCCGACCCTCTCAATCCTGATTGAAAGTTTCCTTTTGTCTTTTCGTTATGAGGAATTCTAATTTCTGCATCATTGAAGGTATAATCATTTTGATTTTTTACATACCAGTAAATGTTTTGATGCTTCCTATTGTAGTGACGCATACCTGGCGATGCAGGACCAGTGTAAATCCATATTATTTCATTCTTAAATGCCTCCTTCCCGAATATCTCGTCTAGGATAGTCTTTATATATGCCGATACACGATAATCTATATGAATAAATATTTGCCCGTTTGGAGCTAGGATTGACTTCATTAATTTAATACGTTCATAAATCATCTGTAAAAAACTATCATCCCCGCGGCCCCATGTATCACGGTACGCGATCTCCTCAATCACATTTGGCTCTTTTTCAAATGTTTCACCGCCGATCTCAACATCCATTTTAAAATCTGCGCCCACATCAAAGGGGGGGTCAATATATATCAGCTTTATACCGCCATTTTTCTCAATTTCATCGCGCAGCGGTCCACTGCGGAGGGAAGACAGCACAAACTTGTTATCACCCCATATTAACTTATTACTCCACCCCTTTAGCTGTCGTCCGCTTGCAGCGTCAAAAAGATCAAACTGCTGCTTCATTACCTTTTCGCTGCGCGGTTCATCAACCTGTTCAATTACTTGGAATGGCAGCTGAACGTCCGTGATGGCGTTGGTCTTTCCATCCCAAACTAACTCCACGTTTCGCTGGTCGCCGAAAAGTACAAAACGATATTTTTCAGGTAGCGGCTTGCCTTGTTCAAGCAAGGTTGTGATGTCACGAATTTCATTTGGAGAAAGCTTACCTGCCATAAATCTACCTCCAGACTGACCATATCCGCGCGATCGCAATCATACAGGCTTTTTTTGCGCTATACTGTCAATCAACAAAATTTATATGGTCAGTGCTACAGTTTTTATATAATTGAATCAAGTACCTCAATTATTAATGTGGCTTTAAACCAAAGTATTGTTTCTAACCATACCCGACCAATTTACATCTTGAATTAGATAATATAAACCGATCAAACAATTCTAACATACAGACATAAAACCAACAGCAGAGATTTACTTATCATAATCCGCAAATGAAGAGTTTTAGGATTTTAATGCCAAATATTATAAGTTAAGATACTCAAAGAGCAAGATTTAATAGATTTTTGGAATAGAGTGAATATTTGTAGCGGTATAAAATTACATAAAATTATAATTTTTATATTATTCGTAAATTTTTGATATGATTTCTAAACATATTCGTAAAATTTATATGGGAAACATTGGTGATACGGCAGAAAATTCCTAATCTTCCCCAGCATGATTTCAAATAACGCAAATTAGAAATATTAATTAGGGGAAACAGTCATTAACTCACCAAAGGGAAATTTCTTATACCCATTTTCTGGAACAATCCACAAGCACGGGAATTCAGGGGACTCTTTTGGAAAGTCACCGAATCCATCTGTCATATAAATAATTGCATCCGGGATTTGATTGCCTTGCTGAACATACTTATTAATCCAGTCAAAAGGCTGAACAAAAGATGTCCCCCCTCTCCCATAAAATTTCATTATATTGAGGTCATAATTAAGAAGATCCCAGGACTCATAGACATCAACTTTTTTAATTTCTAAGTCACATTGCATGATAGTCAATTTACACCCACAAATTTGTCTTGCTGCATCCAATTCTGTAAGTAAATTTCCCAAAATATTGTGATCCATAGAACCAGAAGTATCCACTACAATTACAATGTGATCAGGACCAGGACTGCCAAATGAAGGTAAATAGATTTGACGCCAAATATGCTTCTTATTTGCTGGGAATAATCGATAGTCATCATGCCGAAGACCTGTCATAAACTTAGAAAAATAATCACGCCAATTTATTTGTTGCTCCCCGGCCTTTTTGATTTCTTCTGAAAAAGAACCCGATATATTACCTGGGAGCTTTGACGATAATTCATGCTGCCATGTTTTTCTAATTCTCATTCTCTCGGCTTCTGTGGGGAAATCACCGTTTCTCGCCCAGCGCCCTCTTAGATCATTAGTATCAAGGTGTATGTCTGAAAAAACTTTAGTATTCCCATCGTCAGCATCGTCCTCGCCGTCCTCATGATCTCCATCAAAAGTTTCAGAGTCACCAACTGAAGACAATAAAATGTTTAGCTGCTTCTTTGGCAGAGCGAGAAGAGAGATATAAATATCCTCAGCTGTTTTACCCTTGAATTTGCGTTCTACTAAGGCTCCCTTTGGGAGGACTATTCCCGCTTCAAGAAGGAGAAGATTAGTCGCATAATCGATTGCGATATTCCATACAACGGAATTTCTATTTTGTTTTCTATCTATATGCCCCAAAACACAATGCATGATTTCATGTGCAATGACTCCGATGATCTCTTCTTCATTAAGGGTTTTAACAAAGAATTCATTGACAAATATGTTAAAACCATCTGTTGCCATAGTTTTACACCAACTCTCTTCGGTGCAATAAAACTTCAAATGCGCTGCGGCTGAAGCAAGATAATTATGTTTTAGCATTAGCTGAATACGCGCCCGAGAAATAGAAACAGGAAGCTTTGTATTCATTGAATAAATTCGTGGTGTTTTGCAGCAAATTCTAAATATGTTTTTTCAATCGCAAATTTTGCATTTGCTCTGATCATATCTCTAGCAAGCAAAATCCCAAGCTCAGGGTCAAGTCTTAAAAGTATAATTCCAGACGATTTTCTGATTGATACATCATTAGCATGATGTGCAAGATATGAGATAAGCGCGTATTGATCGGATATACTGCTAGGTAAAGTTTCTGTCTCAGGATTTTCTATAATTTTTCTAATTGCTTCCTCGTTCAGAGCATTGGATATGTAGCCATGGAACTCTAAAGCTGCGCCCTCTCCAACAATGCCGATTATTAAATCCAAGGCTGTCTTAAAGTCTGAAAATTTTGCCAAAGCATCGGATAACATATGCCAGCTTCTTGGCGTTGGAAAACCACGCTCAGGACTCCTCATATCAAACAGAAGCTCAGGCCTGGTTCCGATAAAACCAGTTATCAGTGGATGAATTTTGTTTTTGATAGCCCAACCACGCCAGTCATCGACACTGACTTCAAAATCAAGATGAATGAAGCGATTAGATAAGGCAGCCGGCATTCTATGAACAATCGAAGCATCCTTTGCCCTATTTCCTGCTGCAATTATTCGCCAACCAGTAGGTAAATTATACTCACCAACGGCCCGATCTAAAGTAAGCTGGTATAGGCTAGCCTGAACAAGCGGTGGAGCCGCATTTAGTTCATCAAAAAACAGAATTCCCTCACCCTCTCTTGGTAGAAAAGAAGGCGGCGACCATACAGCCATTCCATCGATGACAGAAGGAACACCACGAATGTCTGTAGGATCCAGTAGGGGAGCCCTGACATCTATTACTGGCAGACCTCGCTCTAATCCGACCTCTTTAACAAGTGAGCTCTTACCAACACCTGGCGGGCCCCATATAAATACAGGCCAGGTTCCCACAAGAAGGCTTTCAAGAAGTTGTTTTACACGAGCGGGAGTCAATTTTAGCCTTCCTCAGAAATTCGAAAATTGCGATGAGCAAAAGACCAATTGGTAATTTTAGCAACAATAGATGAATCTAGCGCTGGGGCCTCTAAACCCTTCACATCTATCCAGTCTATTGCAAAAAGATCATTTGCAATAATTTGTACGGGCGCATCCCCCTCGCCGCTTTTTGGTAAAGTAATTTCAGCATCATAATTCTCAAGCGCCGAAAGATACAATTTTTGCCCCTGAGCTAAATAAGACGTAAAGCGAATGAGAGATTCGGGACTTTGCGGTCTAATGGTAATACCGCTCTCAGATGAGACAAAAGAAAGTCCAATAGATGATACAGTTATTTTCTTATGACCTATCAAACTATTGTTAGATAATTTCTTGGCTATATCTCTAAATTCTGATTGTTCTCCTTCCGATACCCAGCCAATCAGTTTCAAAAATGAGGCATTAATTAATATGTATAGGCCCTCATCATCAGATCTGACATGCACATTTAAATCACTTTTATACTGACTGTGAAACGGTTTACAGGCAATCATAGAAGGCGCAAAGAAACGAGAATTACTGTTGGAAAGCTTATTTTTCCCTAGACTAAACACCTCTGAGTAAAATGACGCTAAATTATTTGTTATAACTAAGCCACCTGAATTTCCAATCGTTAGGTCGCTACATATCCTAAATCTGCTCGATTTATTATTTATGTTGAAAATTGATAAACGAGTTATAAATGAGGCAACTTTAAATGATACATCATTCAGCTCAAAGGGCTCTAAAAATGTACCTTTTTGATCACGTATGATAATGTTTATAGCCTCCGGATTTTCCATAGGTGCTATTTCACTAATCCATTTATCAAGCAACTTCCAAAGACTTATTTTAAACTTATCCTCTGGATGCAGCATCGCAGCGTGCAAAATATAAGGTAGAGAGCCCTGCATTACTGTAATCTCTTCAGAGCTTCGTCCACGCATTGGCGATCAATCTCCCATCCAATTGCTAAACGACCTAGAGACCGAGCAACATCAATTATCGTCCCATAACCAGCAAATGGATCCACAACTAGGTCCCCCTCTTGGCTCAGCAGATAGATTAATTTTTTTACAACTGTCCTTGGACTAACATAGGGGTGATCGTTCTTCTTTCTTCTAAAAGGTGTTCGCCATAGAGGAAGAGTTAATGACGATATATCAAGATCAGTGGAATCAAGATTACCCCTGCATTCTAATGAGAGACCTTTAGCTAGGATTAGAAAAGTCTCTCCAGTAGAAACCCTAAATTGTCCAACTTTTTTCTTTGTAATTAATCCTGGCATTCTTTTGAATGATGATTGAGCAGGCACCCAATTAAAGCGACTGATCAAATTAAAACCACAAGACATTGCTATTGATAAATGTTGGTCTGAAAGGGGAACCAATACATCTCCATATCTTACGTCCTTAGTTTGAATAACAAACGCCCTACCCGGCCTAAGAACTCGGTGAATTTCTTCAAAAACTGGTCTGAGTGTGGCGGCAAAGGTATAAAGCTCGCGAATAATTAAATTTGTCTGCCGCTGCTCAATTCGAGGTAGACTTAAAAGAGTTTCGATTTCTTTTGAAAAATATGGCGGACTGGTCAATACAAGATCCGCTTGATCATTGGAGAGCAAGTCCATGCGTGCAGCGGACCCGTAAATGACACTGTATGCATGCCCTAATATTTCCACTCTGGGCATCCTCTCAATTGTGTGAGAAGGAATGCTGCCTTCTCAGGCGAGATCATTTGTAAATAATTTATATATCCATTTAAAGCAGCATCTGAGAGTTTTTTATCATGTAGAAAAGGCTGATTGCCATTAATCCGACGATGAATAGCCGCTCTAAGACGCTTTCTAAGAGGTCTTGCAATATTTATTTTTGAGTTAACAACAATACCAGTAACAGTCTGTCGTCTACCCTTTCTAAATATATTGGTCTTTTTGGGGTCCAACTCGTATCCAAGTCGCGTCAAATAACTCCGCAATGGCTTAAGCATCCATACAGCAGCAGAGTCGCCTGAAAATGTGAGGTCATCTGCATATCTTGAGTAGGTCACATTCAATTTTTTTGCGATACTATTCAATGATATATCAAAGCCATTCATAATAAGATTAGAAACTGCAGGGCTTGTCGGCGCTCCTGTGGCCAGGCTCCCCTGAAAACAGCATATTTCTGAAAAAAGGCGCGCAGCTAGCGGACTTAGCGAACCATTACAAATACGTCGAGATAAAGAATAAATCTGCTTATATGACGTCGAGGGAAAGAATGATTTTATATCTGCATTAACAACAATCTCTTTGCCAACATGCAACACTGCGTTGTTAACAATACTTCTGCCAGGAACAAATCCAGTAGCTTGATCCGAAAAACCCTCAAGATATAACATTTTCAAGAGAGAACGCTGAACTGACTTTAAATGCGGCGCTGGAGACGAAATAGTTCTTTTGCCGCCTGATTTTTTTGGCAATTCGTAAGTTATATACAAATCATCAAATCTGCGACCATATTTTTCGGTATTGTAGGGTGGAGCCAATTTATGGGCCAAACGCATCATTACTGGAAGAGAAGATAAATCGGAAAAAACAGAAAGTTCAAGCGCAGCTCCAATACGAGGCTTGTATCTAAGTATGAACAAAGCCTCAGGCAGCGCTTTAATTAATTGATCCCTGGTATATGATGATAAATTGCTAGTCGCTTTAGATGGCCGCACACAACTATAAGCTAACAGATCGGATAACTTTGCTTTTTTAGCTGGCTCAGATTGAGGTAAATAAATCTTTAATGTCTGTGACAGGTGCTCCTGAAATGAAATCCATGAAATCAAGTCTTTATCTAGAGACCCAGTTTTAAGCACTTGTTGAAATATTGAGCGTCCATTACCATTCTTCAACTTAAGTAAGTTCAATTGCTTTTGACTTGAAAGATTTTTAAATTCATCAGAATTAATTACCTTAATAAAGTTTACTTTGCTAATTCCTCTCTTTGAATAAATATCTTCAGCAATCGAAACACAATATTTTGCTACTTGAGATAATATGTACGACACCGATACACTACTAGAATTTCTAACAGAATTCTCAAGAAGTATTTCAATAATATGGACACCCTTAGGGCCGAGAGAATTATAAGCTTTAAAGTATGAGGAACTGAAAATTTGCTTACTAATTTTTTTTGATTGAATCTTACTCAAAAAATGAATTTGATAGTCATCATTTGCCTGCAATAATATAGCACCAATATGTTCGTATTTATCTGCAAGTCGGTATGCCCATTTTTTTGGCATCTTCTTCATAGACGATATTAAAACAGAAATAGATTCTCCACAAATTTCTGCTTCATTAATACTTTTATATAAGCCATTAACACACAAGTCACGATTTGATACCTTGGGATTTTCACCTAGAATATGTTTGATAATAAAATATTGGTTTTTCCCCGAGGACATACTGATTGATGAAAGACTAACTTCTGGATCGGCATTAGAAATAAAGTAAGCTAGAGAACTCTGCACTCTTTCATTAAGGGCGGATAAATCACGAAAAGATGCACTCAAAATAGATGTAAGATTATTCGCAAAACGGCCGCAATCTACAGCACAGAAATAATTTATAATTCGCTCAAAGTGATTAATTTCAAAACTATTGAATTGAATTGGCTTTTTTAATTCATTTAAAAATGTCCATGAAAATTCTTTATTAAGTCGATCTGAAATAAAGGGATTATCAATGAGTTTTTCCAAGAGTTCTATCTTAATGGATCCCTTAATTATTGTCTTAGAAAACTCGGAATAAAGATTAAAATCTTCCAACCACTCAGGCGTCTCGGAAAATGAGTGAGGATTGCTATCAATGGTTCTTAGAAAATCTGAATCGATAACAACACTTGAAATTTTGCGACGAGAGAAAAGATCAATACGCCATGATATTGGCATGGCATAAATATCATCATACGTAAGATCTGCTATAATCGCGATATCTTTTTTGATCAAAAGACAAATATCTAAAAGCTTATTCGCATTTACATCTATTAGGCTTGGATTTTTGAGAAAATGCTCGAAAATCATTCTAGCAGATATTGTTTCACCTTTTGAGCAGGCAATATAGTTACGAATGCAATTACCTTCTTTATCCGTCTTAACTGCATGGAATAAAAGTTCAGAAAATGCTTCTGTAGTTGGATAAAAATGGCCTTCTAATACGTGTTGAATTAAAGCCTCAAAGGCTGAAGGTTTTGGAAAAACCGCATTCCAGCTATCTAGACTACCATCTAATAATTCTTCACTATATAATTTATGAACAATTAGACGCGCCAGCGGCAAAGCATCACGTGATGCATGAGCTATTGCTTGCTTTGTTAACGTAGAAATATTAATAGAATTATTATGACTGAGGACCTTCAAGTCATTTGTCTTGTCATTAAGCGCTTTAACTAATAGCTGCGTGTTTTTACCGCGCTCATTCCAATCCTTCCAAGTTATGGCCATCGATAAAGAAATAACTCTTTTCCACGACAATACATGATCATCAAAAATTTTATTAAAGTTTTTTATATGAACCATTTGCAACTCATGAATTTATTAACGGACGTCCTACTTGATTACATATTGTCCAGCCAAAGAGCGGGATAACGTGAAAGGGGTCATTACCGCATGAGCTTGCGATTGAGGTACTGACCCCTATCACGTTATCCAGCAATGCGGCTTTGCCCTATTGTGTAACATGCATGGCGAAACACCACGCTAACCTAGGACGTCCGTCGTTAGCTAACTTAACACATGACATGTTGATTAGAAGCGACAATTTAGTTTAAATTGTTGAAAAGAGATGAGAGACTTACTTATCTCAGCTGCACCATAACAACGGCCCCGAAAAGGCCGCGGATGGTTAGCGGTGAGAGAGCCGGGCGATTCGAACCGCAACCAGCAGCGGCCTTTTCGGGAGCGTTGTATGCCCTCCAGGCCTTTTGCAACTCCGACGAAACATCGGATCGAGCCTAAGCTTCTCATCTCTTGCCTCAATATAACTGTAATACAAAAATAAACAAGTTTGTATGAATACTATACTGACTTTTCTACTACCCACATTTAATAGAGTTAATTTTCAAGAACCCCACACTGATTAAGTTATGGCGATAATGCGACATTATCGGACGTAGATAACAGTTGAAAATCTAGGCAAAACTAATTCTATTCATCAGAGCCTCTTGCAAAACTCATGACGTTTTGAGAGCACAGAAGCCCCTTTGATGCGCAATCTTTATCAAGAGAAGGCATTATTGGAGATTTTTAGACTTATTACCAAAAATTGAGCGTTAATAGGCCCAATTAAGATGCGACTGTCCCTCAGTTGATAGGATTTGCCAACCGCAAAGTCTGCGTAAGGTCGCATTAACGCGGAGCCTTTCGAGCAGGCTTGATGTTGTCGGCAGGTTAAGAACCATCTTGGCGACAAAGGGGCGGGCCAGAGCGTAGAGACCTTGCTGCAGGCACCCTGGTAATCCTGGCCATATCAGCGCGTGCGACTCGATCCTGGCCATATCCAAGACAATAACAAGACGTTCATGTTGATTGCTCAGCGGTCCAACTTCTTCGCGCAACAAGGGAAAAAGAATACCCTGAATATGCTTCCAGCTGCTTGTTATAGTCTCACGTAGAGGCATGCATACCTACAGATTTGTTTTTGTCTTTCGCAAAAAAGCAGGTGGCTACCTCGACTTTCTATTCAATTTTGATAATTAATTCAGGTCAAAAAACGAATTTTACAAGAAGCTCTTTAAATTAAAATAGTAATAAGTAGTAATGATGTACAAGAAATGGGGGTATAAAATGCCATATTTACTGAATTATCATGATCTAACAACAGCCATTCAAGTATTGATTGAGGCTACTCATTGCGAAAATTTTGATGAAACTGGACGCACAGAAACTGATGTAAAAACAGATGCGAGCTTTGGCGCGGCGCATATAGTATCATTTTTAATTAAAAATAAATTTCTCGTAGATCCGCCTTTTGAGGTAATTGACCCGAGGGATTTCTACTGGGTAGAGAGAGACGTAATTGGATAGCAATATCTTATTTATAATAGTAATTTCAGGATATAAAGCAACTATTAAAATATTTGTAAGAGGTAAATCACAATAAAAGCTTATCAGTAAAAGAACTTCATTCTCAGTATTTAGCTGGCTTGGTCAAAAAAGCTCGTGTAGATTAGCGCCATGCCACCAACTGAAATTCTCTATATAAAAAAATAGTCAATAAACCTAATATTGGAATTGAGCGGTATAATGTCTGAAATTTCTAACGATAAGGTACAAGCCTATTATAAGACCAACTACCGTGTATTCCACCCAGAAAATCCATTCATATTACAAATTGGCATACACTCAATCGAACTCCAAAAGCTATTTGATGAAACAAATAATACCTGCGCTATTTTTATCACAGCCTATAACCCATTTGGCTCTATACAAAGCGATGAGGATAATCTAGCTGCCCATCAACTTATGAGTGATCATTTGCGATCGCTTACAGAAGCTATTTGGGAGGGAGAAGGCGCCGATCCAACAGCTCAGTGGCCAGCTGAGGCGAGTTTTCTTGCGCTGGGTATTGATCATGATACCGCTCGGCAGTTGGGAAACAGGGCCCAGCAAGATGCTGTCATCTGGATTGGGCCACAGGCAATTCCTGAACTTATTTTGCTGAGATAAATTTAAACATAATTAATACTCAAAATCCAAAACTATCTCACCACTCATTTTTTAGGATAATCAATTATGTAATTCAATAATACATTTGATTTGTCTAATCACCGACTAGCTGGTTTAAATGCTTGCCTTATTGACCCTAGAGAATCCAATAAATCAAGGGTGAAAATGAATGATCAGAGAATCTTTTTTCTTCATGGGCGCGTCGCCGAATGAGGGAAATATATTTCCAGGTATATAAGAGACATACCTTAGAATGATGTTTAGGGTTTTATCAATGATCAATATTTACAGATAAAATAGATATACTCCAAAATAATAACTTCACGGAGTGGGTAACTTAAATGGCAAATAATTTTAGGCATAGATCTGGAAATATGCCATTAAGCACCAAGTAATCCCAATAAATTTCACTTGCTAATTGATTATATTATGAAAATTAATCATACATCACGACAAAATTAAATCGTATCAAAAACTAGATATAAGTTAGATAGGCCAAATACGTTTTGCTTTTTTCTTGAAAGAGCCAACGCTTATTTGACGTCTTTCATTACGAGCCTTTGATCCGGGCTTTAATAATGCTGCATCAATATCCTCATATTTAGCCTCCCAAATTTCTCGAAGTAAGAGAGTGTCTTTATCTAGAAGAACCATCATGATCGTGTCACACTCACCGCTTTGGCTTAGTGTACCTAGTTTTGCGCCAGGCTTACTATTCTCGTTATGCGCCCGCCCTTTAATCTGGATGCGCTTCAAGCTGCCATCCTTATTACATATGGCATCATAGCCAGCCGTACGAGCCTCAGCCAACTCAAGACCTAGCGCATCTGCTGCAGCGACTTCAGCGATCTCCCCTGTCACGCCAAGAGGTTTTCCAGTAAGATTGTTATATTCCACTGCCAGATCGCGTACTGCTGATATTATTTCTCTTATGCGATTATTATTCAAAACTTAATCTCTCCAATCATCTGAGTGATTTATTCAGATAACTTTAAAACCATATTTTTTCATGCGTGTATCTGAGCCTGTCTAAGTGCAGCATTACTTATAAATCTGCAGACTTATTACTTGATCTTCAAATTGGTAATTTGATTATGCGCGTGGGTAAAGGCGTCAATCCTGTATTCCCATACTTTTTCCCTTAGCCTGATAAGTCAAACTGTCTAGCTCTTAAACCAGCCTTCCCAAACTTTCTCCTGATCTTTTCAGTGCGTGCTGATCCATACGGAGGTTTCTAGCCGATCTGCCATCCGGATCAATGCGGCTCGCTTCCTTGCCTTGCTATGTGCAGCTCCGCCTCGCAGAGCGACGCGCTAGCTTGGCGTTTGATCCAGCTTCCCATGAGATCGTCTCATTCCTCCTTCTGCGGCTGCACACAAGTAGTCGACATTATGGAGAAATAAGATGAAGACTTCTCATCCAGACGTTTATCAGCTCATTACCAATCAGATTATCAACGCAATCGAAAATGGCGTAGGCGATTTCAAATTGCCCTGGCATCGCGGCGCTCAATCCATCCTGCGCCCAGCTAACATCGCCTCTCGAAGGCCCTATCGTGGCGTCAACATTCTCTGTCTGTGGGCTGTATCCGATGCTGCACACTATACCTCAGGTCTCTGGGGAACTTTCAGACAATGGCGGTCTATTGGCGCCAGTGTTCGAAAAGGCGAGAAGGCAACCTTTGTTGTCTTTTACAAGGAAATCTCCTCTCCTTCTGACGATAAGAGCGACAAAAAACTTGTTGCCCGGGCAACGCCAGTCTTCTCTGCTGAACAGGTTGATGGCTATGCGCTACCCTCTGAAAATCTTCCTCTGCCTGATTTTGAGGACTGCGACCAAGCCGAGAGTTTCATTGCTGGCCTCAACGCAACAATCCGCCATGGTGATAATCAGGCATTTTATCATCCCAAGTCTGACAGCATTTACCTTCCCCATCGCGCTAATTTTGTTGGTACAGCAACATCCAGCCCAGCTGAGAGTTATTACGCAACCCTGTTCCATGAATTGACACACTGGTCTGGCGCACCCCACCGCTGTAATCGTGATCTCTCTGGCCGTTTCGGCTCTGAGGCTTACTCCATGGAGGAACTTGTAGCTGAACTTGGCGCCGCCTTTCTCTGCGCACAGTTTGGTGTTAGCAACGCACCACGCGAGGATCACGCACAATACCTTGCTCATTGGCTCTCTGTCTTGAAGTCAGACAAACGAGCCATCTTCACGGCTGCCAGCCAAGCCTCTCATGCGGTTGACTTTCTCACGAGCAAAACGGTCTCATGACCGTTTCTTCCCGCACTCCCATCATTTGATGAGGCGGTCTGCTGCGCTCATATTTTCAAGACGCATCAGTATCCTGTAACTATTAAACTGCAATAAATTTGGATTGCGCCCCTCTTCCCGGCGCAACGTCCGGAATTGACGCCTTTCTGTCGATCCTATACTTGCCCTTAGCCGCAAAAAACCGACTTTGTTGATCTTCTGGAGTCCACCATGTCTGCCGCCAATCATTTTGGCTATTGCTACGCAGCATTGATCAGCCAAACTATTGAGCAGGAATTAGATGATTTTCTAGAAAATTTATCCACTCATCCTGCACCAGATTTACAATATTCAAGATCAGGTCTGATTGCCTGGTTCTGCGTCTTTTTCCCTGAAGCCGTGATGAAAGAACAAAGAGACAGAATTATAGACGCAGTAACTGAACAGAAATTACAAGATAACTATAATGTAAGCTTGTGGTATCGCCTACCCTTTCTAGAAATTTCAGCCTATGCATTGACACGAAAGATTGGATTTCTTGAAACAATAATTTCTAACATTGATCACCATAGCAGCCAGCTCAGACGTATATTACACGCCCCACTCGCACTTATTGCGCCAGATCTAAATTTCAATACACCAGGCCTGCAGCAGGGTATTGTGTCAAACTTTGCGCGTGCGCATTTTTATAACAACAGTCTTCTCTGCATATTATGCGCGCTATCCACGGACACCACATCCAAGCTTGCTGCCCTACAAAGGCTTGCCGATAGACATGATCTTTCCCCTCAGGATAAAGACGCGCTTGAGACGCTGATAAAAAATAGACAAATTGAAAACTTGATCATTTCAGATGAACTCTCCGATCTGTGTCGATATGTATTATGCCGATTGCTAATGTTTAGAGACGCAGCTGATGTCAGGCCTGTCCAGATCGACTTATTTGCAAATCTGCCCAATATGGCGCTACTTGATATTTTCTGGGAACGGATGAAACAACATTTGCTGCTAAAAAGTTATGTTCAGCTCTAAACGCCAAAATTCAGAATCTTTACGCCTACTTGATCTCGATTCGCACCTTTTCACCTTAGAGCTCTTTGTTATTTAAACTCACACCTCCTTGACCTCTTTGATGTCTTGAGAAAGATGAAGAGCTTTACACTCGCTCAGCCTGAACGCAATGTTTCTTCATGACTTTCTTCCCCTGGGTTACGCCATTCCGCGCGGATCAAGAAAGTCTCTCAGACAACATCTTTCAGTGTTTCAGTCTCATTGAGATGCGTTGCTGAACGTCTTCATCTTCTTGATTGCCATCGAGGCCACGGTGGTCGTGGTTTCGAAACTAAAAACTCAAGGAGAATGAACATGGCTACCATCGGTGTTTTCAAGAAGGCCGGCTCTGATTTGGTCGGCGACATTACAACTCTCAATGTGCAGACAAAAAATGTCCGCATTGTTCCTGAGGAAAATCGCGCCAATGATATTGCACCAACGCATCGGGTCTTTTCCGTCAAGGCGGAAATCGGAGCCGCCTGGTCGAAACGCTCATCTGACAATCGTGACTATCTCTCGATCAAGCTGGATGACCCGAGCTTCGTCTCGCCGGTCTACGCAAATCTCTTCGCCAATGAAAACGGCGTAGATTACAACCTGATCTGGTCACGTAATAGGAAAGCAACAGCAGAGTAATCCTATTCACTCCGCCTGGTTTCCGGGCGGAGTCTTTCACCTTTTTGTCAGGCGCGCCACGATGAGGTAGGATGCGCCTCATGGGAAATGATAATTTTCAGATCAATGTTCAGGACGAAGCGCCGTCAGTCGATACGCTGACAGATTATGATCGTGCGCATCTCATCACCTATCTGCGCCTGCTAGATGCAGAGGCAGACAAGGCACCATGGCGTGACGCCGCGGCAATCATTTTGGGTATGCATGCTGTAGATGATGAAGAGCTCGTACGTCGGGCCTATGACACACATCTCGCGCGCGCCCACTGGATGGCTGAAAAAGGCTACACAGCCCTGTTGGGTTCCTGAAGAAACCAAACCTAGATATTTTCAGGGGCCATGCAAAAACTGCATAACCCTATGCCTTTTTGAGGACTACCATTACAAAAACCACCGTTTATCCTGTCTCTCAGCGAAGGATTTCTGTCATCCTTCAGAAGGAGGCAAAAGAATGCCCAAAGCTGATTGGCGCAACGCAAAATGCTATCAGAACGTTCAAAGCATGGCGCAAAAAGATATCGCTTGGGAGTTTTTGCGACGCAATGACGACTATGTCGCCGCGTTTTTAGCGGCACAAAAACACTGCGAAGAAAAACGGAGCCGTCTTGCCGGCCTCTGGGGATTGCGCGACTTCGCAGATCCTTCTCGTAGCGCTCAAGAAACCGCCGTCTTCTGGCGTCATGACTGTTGTTCTTCTGTTATCATCCTGAAGGCATGCAATCTGGGCGACTTAGGCGTTGGACTGAGTTCGCTGGATCTAACGAACATGCTGTATCATCGTCGCGCTGCAGACGGCGCTGATATCCTGCTCTCACATCAAGATACTGTCCGACAGGTCTTCATTCCACGCGCCTCAGGACAAGACGAGCAGCTTTGCGCCATCATCCCCCTGGGTCAGATGGCGGATAAGAGACTTGACGCAACATACGACTATTGGCGCGGCGCAACAGGTCGCAAGGCTTTAGCAAAAAAGCAACAACGCAATAAAAACAGGCGTCTTCCTAGCGTTCTGCGTGCATTGGACGGCCACTTATCTGGCGCAACCTATCGAGAAATTGCACAGAGTTTTTATGAAGCTGCGCGGTTGGAAACGGAGCCTTGGCGTGTGTCATCGACAAGAGATACGATCATTCGTCTGGTGCGCTCCGGACTTGTCTTGATGCGTAGCGATTATCGCAAATTATTGCTCACTTGATTACGATGGCGTCCATCTATGGTCGAATTACAAGTCGCGGCAGCCGAAAATGCGATGAACGGCGGCAAAAAATGGCAGCAACTAATAGCTTCAAGGACCTCGTACAAAGCCGAATGACTTTGCCGCGCGAAGATATCGACACCATGCTGACCGGCGACGTGGATAACCGTCAAGGAAATGGCCCAGCCTCAGCAGCAAGGCGTTATGCTCGTTTAGGGCACGATATTCTAAGGATCTCCCAGAAACTCATCGATCCCGGCGTGAAATTCGTCCACTCTGCAGAAGCTGGATTTCGGCACGTACGCGATCGGCAGAAAGCTCACTGACGCCAAAACGTTCATAAAGCGAACCAACCAAGGGCAAGACAATAGCAACCAAATCTCGCTCTACTGCAGATGCGGTCACAACTGTTTCAATCATCGCCTCGTTTCCACGTGCAACTCCGCCTTCTATCTGAAGGTTAGCTAGCGGATTTGCCCATGCTTTTAAAATGCGGCCCGAGAGACCTGTATAAAGCGCACGAAATCTTATAGTGACCTCGCTATCATCCTTGCGTTTCAACAATTTTGAAAGTCGCGCAGCGTGCAAGAGAGCCTCACCCAGACGCCAGATGGGGAGACCTGTATCGAAGACACGACGGGGCGCGAAAGTCTCCTGGGAGTCTTCCTGATAGCCCCGAATGAGGAACATTCGCCCCTCAGGAGTTGCCCGCCAAAAATCACAATGCGCGGCATCAAAGGATATGCGCGGATGGTTCTCGTCTGAAGGCGGCAGCCAACATTCGATAGCGCCATCAATTTCACGCGGCACAAATTCTTTACGTGTGGGTATCCAAAAGACGGGCCATCCAGTCAGAGGAAGCTCAGCCTGGACAAGAAGCTCAAGTAACTTGTCTAAAGAAATGTGCTTGAGATCGCCTTCAAGCACATAGTCTATACGATACCAACCATCAGGAAATCGACCTGGAGAATCTTGAGGAAGCTTCGCGGTCAACTTTAGCCAGCGCTCAAAAGACTCTTTTACAAATAGTTCTTGCGCCCCGTCTTCAGAACGCTCTTCGACCAATCCAACAACACGCAAAATATCGAAAGCCTTGGCGAGCGAGAGCGTATGCTCACAACGATCAAAAGCAAGAATAGTTGGAATACTAACACCTGCTAGGGCTGCATGCTGACGCTGTGTTATTTTCTCAATCTTGCGCCGGCGAAGCGCTTCAGTAACCAGCTCTTGCCAGTTGAGCGGACTTACTTCTCTAAAATTCGTAGACATGCGCCACTCACAATCTCGGCAAAACGATGAACAAAACCGTCTGGTTGCTCTCCGGGCGGCGGCGTGAGAATTTTTTCAGCGCGTCGAACCGCGCGCCCCAAATCTTGAAAAACCTGCTCGATCGCGCGCTCTTGTAAACCAATGCTGCGGCCAAATCTCTCAAGTAACGGCCTTCTCACTCCAGAAAATAGCTCTTTTACGCCATCAATAGAGAGTGCGAGACCCTGATCATGTTCAGGATAATAAGCCGTGTTAACGACATCGTAGAGCGGCGAAAGGCGAAGACCGGCCTGCGTCTCAAGTAACGAAAAGTTTTTCAAATGACCGTCACAGTTTCCAACCAGCGTAAACACAATCAAACGGCGGAAAAACTTCTCCAAGTCGATTTCGGGACGGCAGGAGTGGGCCTTGATAACCTCTGCGACCTCTTCATAGCCCGCATCATACTTACCTTCATAATTTCGACCACGCGGCTTACACAAAATTTGCGCAAAGTCTTCAAGTCGTAACTTCTTGCCCGTAGGCGTTCGGTCGAAGCGTTTAACAATCAGCGCCTGCTCATGATCGTCCGTCACTGTGTCCAGAGCAAACTCTGTCACCTCACTCTTACCAAGCACAGCCGACGTCCAGCTCAGGCTGAGATATTCATTCCGCACGAGCGTCGACAGACTCTCTGAATTGAATTTTGCGATGTGTGTCGCTGGCCCGGCTGCCTCCGACGCGCGGAAGTTATCGCCATCCTTGAACACCAAAAGCTTTCGCTGCACGCCAGATATGGTGCGACCAGAATTGGGAAGCGGTTTAAAATCTAACTCAAGACTGGAAAGCCTTCCGACTCTCCCGACGCTCACCGCGCCAATACAATCAGCGCCGTAAACGAGTAGCAAACCAAAATCATCCTCCTCTGCAACATGCGCCACACGCGCCTGTTTCTGACGAAGCCAACCTTCAGCGCCGAGTTGTTGAAAAAAAGGATGTAAACCCTGCCCCCATTCATGTTCGCGACGGATGATGGGGAAACAGCAGGCAATGGGCTCCTTCCATTCTGAGGCATAGGAAAAACGCGAGCCGCCGGTTGCGGTCTCTTCCAACGAACCCGCTAAGCAATCCTTGAAAAATATCTCGGTCTTCGGCAATTCCATACTAAGCTATACCTTCTTCACCTGAAATATTGTTCATTATTCTCTTTATTTAATGAGATATAGTTTATTTTTGAATATTTTATATATTAAAATAAATTATATTTTATTTTATGAATTATTACAACTCAATGGCTATTTAAAACTTATATAATGATATAAATTCGATGATTTTATAGACTGTAATAACAATAACTTATTTATTGTCTGCCTTTGAGCCTGTTCTAGCAACAACTATCCAAGCCTAGTCACCCTTGCGAGAGGTAACGCTTATTAGCCATTAGAATGTAAACACAGGCTCACAAGACTCAGCCGTGGGAAGCTTTTTGCTACAAGCTAGCAGCGACAGAACGCCCAACGGCGCCTGTCCATAGGGGGGTGAATTCAAAGCCCCCCAACTTCACCATCCCCCTCACCTCTCTTCCTTTGCCAAAGTCTTCT
>SXGT01279670.1_pt1 | contig 22886 bp, 25 predicted proteins | sample 3176221 | NCBI WGS metagenome assembly SXGT01 (sample SAMN11356862, study PRJNA531348) | freshwater metagenome | isolation source: freshwater sample F1-120 | place: China: Fuxian Lake, Yuxi | collected 2017-12-25
CGGATCAGGCGGCGACGCAGGCACCGGCCGCCGGCTGATTCTCTTCCAGGCCCCTGGCAACGGCGGGACGGGGGGCACCGGCGGCGACGGCGGAACCGGGGGCGGTCCCGACGGGACCCCCGGCGACCCGGGTCAGGCCGGCAACCCTGGCGGCGGCGACGGATCCGGTGGGAGCGGGGGTTCGGGCGGTGCCGGCGGCGCACCGACCCCGGCCGTCACGGAGTTCGCCACCGGCGTTCCGAATCCGGTGACGTCGGTGACCGACCACCAGGGCAACCTGTGGTTCGGCAACGCGGACCAGAACGGGACCTCGCCGTTCATCGTCCGGGTCAGTGGCACCGCCGGGGCGAACCCGACCCTCACCGCCTTCGACACCGGTGTCGCCTCGCCGGTCACGGCAACCGTCGACGGCGCCGGCCGGGTCTGGTTCGGAGCAACCGGCGGTGGCACCCACATCGTGCGGGTCAGCGCCGATGGTTCGGGGACACCGACGATCGTCGCCTTCGCCACACCGCTGACCGATCCGGCATGGCCGGTCCTCGACGACAACGGCAACCTGTGGTTCGGCAGTTTCGACGGCGACTCCCGGCTCATCGTGCGAGTGAGTGGCGACCTCGGCGGCACACCAACCATCACCGCGTTCGACACCGGTGTGCCCAATCCCGTCACCGCCGTCCGGGACGGCAACGGCAACCTGTGGTTCGGGAACTTCGTCGGCACCGGGAGCGGTTCGGTGGTGCGGGTGAGTGGCGATCTGGCGGGAACCCCGAGCATCACCGCGTTCGACACCGGCGTGCTCAAACCGGACTTTCCCGTGATCGACGGCCTCGGGCAGCTGTGGTTCGGCAACGACTCCGGCTCCACCACGCTGGTTCGGATCGGCGGCGACCTCGCCGGTACACCCACGGTGACCGGATTCGACACCACGATCGCCAACGTGCGCACCGGCATCCTCGACGCCAACGGCGCGCTCTGGTTCGGCAACACCGCCCAAAGCACCCAGGTGGTACGCATCAGCGGCGATCTGACCGGACAACCCCAGTTCACGCTCTTCGACACCGGAGTCGCCGGACCGTCGCTGCCGACCGCCGATCGTGCGGGCGCGCTCTGGTTCGGCAACGGCAGCGGAAGCACCCGGGTGGTACGCATCAATGGCGATCTCGCCGGAAACCCGACGATCACCCAGGTGAACGCGACCGTTGCCTCGTCGGGCTTTCCCATCGCCGACGACCAGGGCAACGTCTGGTTCGGGAACACCGATCCCGCCGGGAGTACCAGCCTCGTGCGGATTCGTTAGCTGCCCGCCGGATAGGCGTGGACCAGCGCCGACGATAGTCGCGGTACCGCGTGGGTGAGGGTGTGTTCGGCCTGATGCGCGAGGTGGTGCGCCTGCTCGAGGCTGATCGCCGGGTCGACGTCGAGTTCGGCCTCGGCGTGCAGCGCATGCCCGATCCAGCGCATCCGCACCCGCGGCACCCCGAGGACGCCGGGCTCGGCAGCCAACGCGCGCTCGGCGGATTCGACGAGATGCGGGTCGACGCCGTCGAGGAGCCGGGCGAAGACATCGCGGGCCGCGGACCGCAACACGAACAGGATCGCCACGGTGATCAGCAGCCCGATGACCGGGTCGGCCAGCGGGAAACCGAGCCAGACTCCGCCGGCACCGAAAACCACGGCCAGCGAGGTGAATCCGTCGGTGCGGGCGTGCAGCCCATCGGCCACCAGCGCAGCAGACCCGATCCGCCGACCCACCCGGATCCGATACAGCGCGACCAGTTCGTTGCCCAGGAAACCCACCGCCCCGGCGACCGCGACCCAGCCCAGACTGTCGATCGTGACCGGATGGATCAGCCGGCGGATCGACTCGTAGCCGGCCACAACGGCCGACAGGGCGATCACCGCCACCACGAACAGGCCGGCCAGGTCCTCCACCCGGCCCAGGCCGTAGGTGAACCGCTTGGACGCGGCCCGGCGCCCGAGTACGAAGGCGATCCACAGCGGAACCGCGGTCAAGGCGTCGGAGAAGTTGTGGATGGTGTCCGCGGCCAGTGCGACCGAACCCGAGACGGCCACGACCACCAGTTGGAACAGCGCCGTCACACCGAGAGCCAGCAGACTGATCTTCACCGCCCGGATACCCTGCGCGCTCGACGAAAGGGCGTCATCGACACCGTCCACGTGATCGTGGCTGTGCGGCGCGAACACCCCGCGCACCGCGCCCAGCAGTCCGTCGCGGTGATGGTGGTGCCCCTCGCGGTGGCCGTGCCCGGGTGTGCCGGAAACGTGACTCATCACGACGTTGCCTCCCGCCCGCGGGTGTCGTGCAGGCGGGCCACGTCGCCCTCGCCGCGATGGTGGCCGGGAATGCCCGGGCCGGCGTGCTCGGCGTTGAACACCGCGTCGGTGACAAGTTGTCCGACGTGGGCGTTCTCCAGGCTGTAGTAGATCGTGGTCGCCTCCCGGCGGGTCCGCACCAACCGCGCCATCCGCAGTTTGGCCAGATGCTGGGACACGGTCGCGGGCGGCTTGGCCACCGTCTCGGCAAGATCGCTCACCGAAAGCTCCCGGTCCACCAGCGCCCACAGCAGCCGTACCCGGGTCGGATCGGAGAGCATCCGGAAAACCTCGACGACCAGGCCCGCCTGATCGTCGTCGAGCCTGCGGCGGCATACATCCTTATCTGCGCGCATACGAAGATATTAGCGGCGTGCGCCCATCGGCACCAACCTCACCGGCCGGTACGCCCCCTGCGGCACCGCTCGGAGCAATATCGGACCTCGCCCCAGTCGCGGGCCCACTTCTTGCGCCACTCAAAGGGGCGGCCGCAGGTTTCACAGAGTTTCGGTGGGTGCCCGTTCTTGATCCGGGGCCGGGATGGCATCAGAGCTCACCGTCCACAGAGCTTGCGCGCCAACGACTCCCACGCTCGCGACACGTCCTCGACTGTGCGGCCCCGGCCCTGGAGTTCATGCGCGACGTAGTCCGCTTCCAGCAGGGCCAGCAGCGCGTCGGTCTGAGCGTCGAGATTCCCGGTGCTCGACGCCGCTTCCAGAAGCAACCGCACGTGGGTGTGCAGCACCTCGGAGGCCGGGTTGTGGCGCGCCTGCGGGTCACGGTCGATCTGCACGAGAAGGGCGAGGTGGGATTCGACGAACCGGAGCCGTTCCCGTCCGAACGCCAGCAGTCGCCGCAACGGCGGGGCGTGCGGACCCAGCGGCGGCGGCCCGAACATGAATGCCTGCTGCAGCGCCCGTTCGTCCTCGTCGAGCAACTCGGCCAGCAGACCGGCCCGGCTCCCGAACCGCCGGAACAACGTGCCCTTGCCCACACCGGCTGCCGCCGCGATGTCCTCGGTGCTGACCTCCTCGGGGCAACGCGTGGCGATCAGCCGGCGGGCGGCGTCCAGCAACAGGCGGCGGTTGCGGGCCGCGTCACCGCGTTGCGGCCGGGCATCGACGACCTCCACCCGCACCACTCTAAACGACCCGGGAATTAAACGGACCGCAGTCCGGTTACGCTGGGCGTGGACTTACCGACGAGAGGACAGCACATGGCACCGACGACGATCCTGACACTGGTGGGAAGCCTGCGATCGGCGTCGGTCAACCGCCGCCTGGCCGTACTGGCCGCCGAGACCGCCCCCGACGACGTGCGGTTGGACATCTACGAGGGCCTCGCCGAGGTGCCCTTCTACAACGAGGATCTCGACACCGATGAACCCCCGGCCGCCGTCGCCGCACTGCGGGCCGCCGCGACACAGGCCGACGGGGCACTGTTCGTCACCCCGGAGAACAACGGCACCATTCCGGCCGTCCTCAAAAACGCCATCGACTGGCTCTCACGCCCCTGGGGCGCCGGCGCACTCAACGGCAAGCCGGTGGCGGTCATCGGCTTCGCCCTCGGGCGTAGCGGCGGGTCCTCGGCGCACGACGAGACCCGCAAGTCACTAGGCATCGCCGGCCCCCGGGTGCTCGACACCGTCACGCTGTCCCTGTCGGGCCGGGACCTGAACGGCCAGGACCCCGCCGAACACGCCGCCACCGTCGATGCGGTTCGCGCCGCGGTACTCGAACTTGTCACCGACATCGCATCGACCCGAGGTGAATCGGCATGACGGACATCGACATTCGGCGCGCCGATGACCGGCCACTCACCCGTACCCCGTGGCTGCACTCGAGGCACTCGTTCTCCTTCGCAACACACCACGATCCCGCGAACACCCACCACGGACTGCTGCTGGTCAACAACGACGACATCGTCGCACCCGGAACGGGTTTCGACACCCACCCGCATCGCGACATGGAGATCGTCACCTGGGTCCTCTCCGGCTCTTTGGTACACCAGGACTCCACCGGGCACTCAGGGGTGATCTATCCCGGCCTGGCCCAGCGGATGTCGGCCGGCCGAGGGATCCTGCACTCGGAGAAGAACGACTCGTGGACCCTCGCAGGCGAGGAACACACCGAACCCGTCCATTTCATCCAGATGTGGGTCGTCCCCGATGAGCCGGGACGCACTCCGGGCTACCAGCAACTCGAGATCGACGACGAACTGCTGCACGGCGGTCTGATCACCATCGCCTCGGGGATGCCGGCGCACCGGGACGGCAGCGCCATCACCATCGGCAACCGGTTCGCCGCTCTGCACGGCGCGCGACTGGCCCCCGGTGACAGCGTCGAACTCCCCGACGCGCCCTACCTCCACCTGGTCGCCGCGCGCGGCGGGGTGACTCTCGAAGGCAGCGATGAGCTCCAGAGCGGCGATGCCGCGCGGATCACCGGTGCGGGAGGTCAGCGTCTCACCGCGACCGGACCCGCCGAGATCCTGGTGTGGGAGATGCACACCCGGGCCGCCTGAGGACGAATCGGTAGGACTTTCAGCCGATATCGGCGTAGGGCAGCTACCGCGGGTGCGACGATTCCGGGGTCACCGTTCCGCTCTCGACCAGGAGCCGCACCGATGAGCCAGCCGACCGTGTCCGAGTACATCCTGCGCCGCCTCTCCGCGCTGGGGATCGACAGAGTGTTCGGGGTGCCCGGTGACTACGCGTTCTCCATCGACGACGCCGTGGAGAAGGTGGCCGGGCTGGAGTGGGTGGTCAACGCCAACGAACTCAACGCGGCCTACGCCGCCGACGGCTACGCCCGAGTCCGCGGCGCGGCGATCCTGACGACCACCTATGGGGTCGGCGAACTGTCGGCACTCAACGGGGTGATGGGCGCCAAGGCGCACCGGGTCCCGGTTTTCCACCTGGTCGGCATGCCCAGCGGACGCATCCAGCACCTCGGCCTGATCACCCACCACAACCTCGGGGACACCCGATACGACCGATATCAGGCGATCTCCTCGGCCGCGTGCTGCGTCTGGGCGGTACTCACGCCGGACAACTGCGTCGAGGAACTCGAGCGGGCGATCCGGGAGGCCCTGCGCCACTCGATGCCCGCGTATCTGGTTATCGCGGAGGCCGACGGGTACGCGCCGCTGATCGGCGATCCGGTAACCGGCGTGCCGCTGGATCAGATCAAACGCCAGCGCAGCGACCCGGTCGAGCTTCGGGCCGCCGTCGACACGGTGCTGCAACGACTCTCGGCCGCGCAGCGTCCGGCGGCCATGATCACCGCGCTGACCGCCCGCTACGGGGTGGCCGGCCGGGCTGCCGAGCTGATCACCCGGGCCGGCCTGCCGGTGGCGATCATGTCCTACGACAAGGGCGTGGTCGACGAGTCGCTGCCCAACTACATCGGCCTCTACGGCGGGCAGGCCTCTTCCCCGGCCGGGGTGCGCGAGACGGTCGAGCAGGCCGACCTCCTGCTGGATATCGGCGGAGTCATGCTCACCGAACTCAACACCGGCATGTGGAGCGCCGGCCTGGACGTCGACCGGGCGGTGTGCATCCACGACAACTGGGTGCGCGCCGGTGACAAGGTGTTCATCAACGTAGCGATCGACGACGTCCTCGACGCGCTGATCGCGGAGGTGACGCCGGCCGCCCTGCCGGCCGTGTCCGGTCCCCCACTTCTGGAGCTGACCGGCTCCGGGACCGACCCGACCTCCTCGGCGACGTTCTATCCCCGGCTGCAGCGCAGGCTGTCCGCGGGCGACACGCTGGTCATCGAGACGGGGACGGCGATGATGCATCTCAACGCGATGCGCCTGCCGGCCGGGGTCTCGGCCCAGGAGCAGGGCCTGTGGGGCTCGATCGGCTGGGCGACCCCGGCCACCCTGGGCATCGCGCTCGCCCAGACCGCCGGGCGCACCTGGCTGGTCACCGGCGACGGGTCACATCAGCTGACCCTCAACGAGCTCGCGGTGATGGGGCGCTACCGGGTGAACCCGGTCATTTTCGTCCTCAACAACGGCCTGTTCGGGATCGAGGACGTCATCAGCGAGCGCGGCCACGTCTACGACGACCTCGCCGCGGTGCGCTATCACCTGCTGCCGGAGGCCATGGGCTGCAAGGGGTGGCTGTCGGCAAAAGTGAGCACGGTGGCCGAACTGGACGCCGTGCTCGACGCGATCGACCGACACGACGGGGCGGCCTACGTTGAGGTGATGATCCCCGGCGAGGAGAGCCAGCCGTTGCCGATCGAGATGAAGGACCGCGCCTACAAGCTGCGCACACCCGAATCAGGCTGAGGCCGTGAGGGTCTGGGAGACTTAACGTTGTCCTGCCGGTGGCACCGGAGAACTCGGGGTCGGCGTCCCTGCCCCGCCCGGGCCCATACCCCCACCTCTCATCCCACCCGGGGCCATACTTCCCGGCCCCATTCCACCGGGTCCCATGCCGCCACCCGGCATCTGCATCATCGGGCAACCACCCGTGGGACCGTCGGTGCGCATCTGACCGCTCGGGTAACCGCGGTGCCACCCGTACCCGCCGGCGGCGCGGGCCGCGAAAAATCCGGAGCAAAAAACCACCGCGACGATGAACAGGATGCCGGCGACGATGCCGACCCACGCCAACGCCTGGTAGAGCCGGGCGTTGCGGTCCTGAGCGCGTTCGGGGGTGCCGGTCGGCGGCACGGTGTCGGCGGCTGACGTCGGTTCGGTCATGGTTCTGATCCCTCCTCAGTGGCGATGCGGGTCGGTAGCTGATACCTGTCCAGGTACGAGCACGAGCGCATATCGCTTGAAGACTGCGCTGCTGTGCGCGGGGTTTTGGTGTTGGTTGTGTGAAGATTCGCTCAAGTCGGTGACCCACACCTTCCGCACGGCACGATGAAGAAATGGATCCGATATCCGACAGCCTTCCCGGCGGCTCCGAGTTGGGCTATCGCGCCATGGTGGTTGACGACGAGGCCGCCCTGGCCGATGTCGTCGCCAGTTACCTGAGGCGTGAGCACTTCGAGGTGACGGTCTGTCACGACGGCGCCGAGGCCGTGGCGATGGCACGCCAGGTCGACCCCGACGTGGTGGTACTGGATCTCGGGCTACCGGGGATCGACGGATTCGAGGTCTGTCGGCAATTGCGAACGTTTTCGGATGCCTACGTCGTGATGTTGACCGCCCGTGATGCCGAGATGGACACCGTCGTCGGGCTCACCGTGGGGGCCGATGACTACATCACCAAACCGTTCAGCCCTCGGGAGCTCGTCGCACGCATCCGGGCCATGTTGCGGCGACCCCGAAACCCCACCCCGGCCGGGGTCTCGTCCGGCACCGGTGAGCCGATCCCACCGACCCACCACTTCGGGCCGCTCTCGATCGACCTCGCCAGCCGCCAGGTGTTCCTCGACGGCGATCCGATCCCGTTGACCCGCACCGAGTTCGACATCCTGGCCGCCCTGTCCACCCGGCCGGGTGTGGTGTGGACCCGCCGCCAACTCATCGACGCGGTCTGGGGCGAACCGTGGGTCGGCAACGACCACCTCGTGGACGTCCACGTCGGGCACCTGCGGCGCAAACTGGGCGATGATCCCTCCGACCCGCGGTTCGTGTTCACCGTCCGCGGCGTGGGATACCGGATGAGAGCCGGACATTGACTGCCCGGGCGGGGATGGGGATGCGCCGTCGACTGCTGCTGGCCCAGACAGCGGTACTGCTCGCCGGCGGAGTGACCACCGGGTTGGTTGCCGCGATGGTGGGTCCCCCGTTGTTCCGGGATCACCTGCACCAAGCCGGTGTGGCCCACAACTCCAATGAGCAGTTCCATGCCGAACAGGCCTACCGATCCGCCACGGCAATCTCTATCGCCATCGCCACCACCGTGGCCGTGCTGACTGCGTTCGTGGTCACCGCGTACCTCAGCAGACGCCTGCAACGCTCCATCTCCGAGGTGTCCGCCGCGGCATCCGCCGTCGCGGAGGGCCACTACGGGATCCGGGTCCGCCCGCCGCGCCTCGGTGCCGAATTCGACGAGTTGGCGAACGCGTTCAACGAGATGGCCGAACGCCTTCAATCGGTCGATTCGACCCGACGCCGGACGTTCGGCGACCTGGCCCACGAGATACGCACGCCGGTGGCTGTGCTGGAGGCTTACCTCGAAGCGGTCGAAGACGGGGTGAAGACCCTGAGCCCGCAGACGATAGCGATGCTTCGCGAACAGACGACCCGGCTGGTGCGGTTCTCCGCCGACGCCGCCGCCCTGGCCAAGGCCGAGGAGGCCGACGCTGTGATCACCCCGGACTGGGTGGATACCGCCGATCTCGTCGAAGCGGTGAGTGCGTCCTTCGCCGACCGCTACGCCGCAAAGAACGTCCGCTTGCAGACCGCGGCCGGCGACGCCGGACGGGTATGGGCTGACCGGCAGCGATTGACGCAGGTGCTAGGCAACCTGGTCGACAACGCCCTGCGGCACACCCCCGCTGACGGCCACGTCACCGTCACAGCGGACAGGAACGGCGACGAGATGGTCTTCAGTGTCGCCGATGACGGCGAAGGCATCGCCGCCGAGCACCTCCCGCACCTTTTCGATCGGTTTTATCGCGCCGACTCAGCCCGCGACCGCGGTCATGGCGGTTCAGGCATCGGACTGGCCATCGTGAAAGCGCTGACCGAAGCCCACGGAGGCCACGTGCTGGCGGTCAGTGGCGGACCGGGCCATGGCAGCACCTTCACCGTGTCGGTGCCGATCGACGCGCCTGATTCAGCGCGCGACGGACATTAGGACGCGGCCATCACTTCTGAAGCGAGGCGAGGATCTTCGTCATGGTGTCGATCTCCCGCTGCTGACTGTCCAGGATCGATCTCGCCATGGCGATGGCATCGGGGAACTGACCGTTGTCGATCTCATCCTGGGCCATGGTGAGAGCGCCCTGGTGGTGAGTGATCATCCCGGTCAGGAACAACGTGCTGGCCTGGACTCCCTGGGCGTTGCTCAAGGCGTCCATCGCCGCCGGCGACATCATCCCGCCCATCCCGCCCATCCCGCCCATCCCGCCCATCCCGCCCATCCCGGGCGTCATCGACCCACTGGGCATCGGCATACTCGTCGGGGCGCCCGACCCGTGCATGCCGCCGTGATCCATCCCGGGCATCCCACTCATCGGCATGCCCCATTGCGTCATCCATCCCCGCATCTGCTCGATCTCTGGGCCCTGGGCCGCTTTGATCTGCCCGGCAAGATCAACCACCCGCGGGTCGATGCCCTGTTTGGCCAGGATGATGTCGCTCATCTCGATCGCCTGCTGGTGGTGAGGAATCATCATGTGCGCGAAACGCATATCGGCTTGGTTATGCGGCGCGGCTGCCGTCGACGCGGAGGTCGCGACGGAGGTCGGGGCCGACGAGGACGTCGACGCCTCGGTGCTCGAGTTGCCGCACGCGCCAATGGCGGCCACCGCAGCCAGCGTGACGATTCCTGCCGCCACAGTCCCGATCATCTTCACAACGGATCCCTTCGTCATCTACCTCTGAGTGTCTCCAGCCTCTCCCGACCAGATGCGCGTCTCCTAGCGGTTCTGTGAAGGTTCTACAAAGAAGTGCCCTGCCCTCCCTGCGCGGCTGCCAGATGCGGGACGCAGCCGTCGGTGGCAGACCAAACTAAGCCCGGACCGGGACCGTCGACGCGCGCTGGAGTCTTTGTAAAGATTCAACGAAGATTCCCGGCGTCGTCGGTCGGGCGTGCCGGAGAGCCCGCATCCGCTGCTACGGTCGTCACCATCATGGTCGGACGGAAAGTGATTGCTGACGCCACGTTTTGGGCGGCCATCGCTCTGTTGCTGTTCATCGCCCTCTTCGGTGCAGCACCGGTCACGCCGGCCTCTGCGGTTGTCGGGCAGGTCGACCACCACATGACCGTCGACGGTCACCACGACCATCTCGCCTTCACCGACCACGCCCATATCAGCGCCGCCACGAGTCTGGATGCGCCGAACGCGGTCGGCGACGTGATAACGCCGAGGTCGCGCGTCGCGCTGGTTGCCGTCGGCCTGCTTTTCGTCGCCGCCCTGGTGTGGGGACTGGCGCCCCGGCACACACCACTGGTCGGGCGGGACCCACCCCGTGTGCCCGCCGTCACTTCTCCGGGTCGGGAGGTCCTTTCCCGACTGTGCATTGCACGCCGCTGATCGGATAGCGCAGACCGGGCGGCCCCACCACGAGGGTCGCTCGGTCGGTGACGGTGTCCACTTCAGCGGCCGCTCTTGTCGCGGCCTGGTACGGAAGCGACGATCCGATGACCTCCGTTCTCCCATTCCACCCGCCACACCGGCGCAGCACCCCTCCCCGGACCCAGTGTCTCCACGATCCGCTCGGAACGCTTGCCGCCACGGTGGGCAACACCCCCGTTCTCTACATCCCCGAACCGATCACCGGCGCTGACCGAGGATTCTGGGCCAAGCTCGAAGGCCTCAACCCGGGCGGGATCAAGGACCGTCCCGCCATGCACATGGTGGAGCAGGCCCGCGCCCGAGGCGAACTCGCTCCGGGTTCGCGGATCATCGAGTCCAGCAGTGGCACCCTGGGACTGGGCCTTGCCCTGGCTGCGACGGTGTATGGGCACCCGGTCACCGTCGTCACCGACATCGGCCTGGAGCCGATCGTGGCCAGGATGCTGTCGGCCTACGGCGTAGAGGTCGACCAGGTCAGCGAGCCGCACCCTGACGGGGGATGGCAGCAGGCCCGCTGCGATCGGGTGATTCAGTTGCTCGCCGAGAACCCCGGCGCCTGGCATCCCGACCAATACAACAACCCCGACAACGTTCACGCATACCGCGGGCTCGCGCTGGAACTTCACGCCCAACTGGGCAGGGTCGACGTGCTGGTGTGCTCGGTCGGTACCGGCGGGCACTCGGCCGGGGTGGCCCGAGTGCTGCGAGAGTTCAACCCCGGTATGCGATTGATCGGGGTGGACACCATCCGTTCCACGATTTTCGGGCAGCCCGCCGGGCCGAGGTTGATGCGCGGGTTGGGTTCCAGTGTGTATCCCCAGAACGTGGACTATGAGGCGTTCAACGAGGTCCACTGGGTTGCCCCCGCCGAGGCGGTGTGGGCGTGCCGGATGCTGGCGTCGACGCACTACGCCACCGGCGGGTGGAGTGTGGGGGCGGTTGCCCTGGTGGCCGGGTGGGCGGCGCGGACCCTTCCCGCCGAGACCAGTGTGGCCGCGATCTTTCCCGACGGGCCGCAGCGATACTTCGACACCATCTTCAACGACGACTACTGCCGCGAACAGGGACTTCTGGATCACACGCCGCCGTCGGATCCGCTGACCATTGCCGACCCGACCGGCACGGAGGTCAATTCCTGGACCCGGTGCACCAGGGTGGTCGACCCGACGCGGCTGGTGCGCTGATGGGCACCGTCGCCGCATTCCGCAGTTTCGGTTGGCCAAGCCGCCTGTTGATGATCAATCAGTTCGGCATCAACCTCGGTTTCTACATGCTGATGCCGTACCTCGCCGGGTATTTGGCCGGGCCGCTGGGCTTGGCGGCGTGGGCAATCGGCCTGGTGCTCGGGGTCCGCAACTTCTCCCAGCAGGGCATGTTCATCGTGGGCGGCACGTTGGCCGACCGCCTGGGCTACAAGCCGCTCATCGTGGCAGGCTGTCTGCTCCGCACTGCGGGTTTCGGGCTGCTGATCTTCGCTCACTCACTGCCGACAGTCCTCATCGCCTCCGCGGCAACGGGTTTCGCCGGGGCGCTGTTCAACCCCGCGGTGCGGGCCTACCTCGCCGCCGATGCCGGGGAGCGGCGGGTGGAAGCGTTCGCACTGTTCAACGTCTTCTACCAGGCCGGTATCCTCGCCGGCCCGATGGTTGGCCTGGCGTTCATGGCGGTCGACTTCCGGCTCACCGCAGCCGCCGCGGCGATGGTGTTCGCGCTACTGACCATCGCCCAGCTGTTCGCTCTGCCCCGCCATGAACCCAGCCAGGCCGCGCAGCAGACCTCGATCTGGCAGGACTGGCGCATCGTGCTGGCCAACCGCTCCTTCTTGATGTTCGCCGCGGCGATGATCGGCTCTTACGTACTCTCCTTCCAGATCTATCTGGCCCTGCCGCTGCACGCCGCACACCTTGCCCCACAGCACGCGTCGCTGGTGATCGCCACAATGTTCGTGGTGTCCGGCGTGGTGGCGGTGGCCGCACAATTGCGCATCACCCGCTGGTTCTCCGCCCGTTGGGGAACCAGCCGATCCCTGGCCATCGGCATGACGGTGGTCGCACTGTCCTTCGCGCCCCTGATCCTGCTGCCCGACAACAGGTTCGGAGTGCCGGCAGGGATCGCCGCCCTCGTGCTCAGCACCGCGTTTCTAGCGATCGGGTCAGCAGCGGTATTCCCCTTTGAAATGGACACCGTCGTCGGCCTGTCAGGCGGTCGGCTGGTCGGCACCCACTACGGTTTCTACAGCACCATCATCGGCGTCGGCATCCTCGCCGGCAACGTCGCGGTCGGGGCGCTGGGGCAATTCGCGAACCAACACAACCTGGACATGCTGGTATGGGCCGCCCTAACCGGCATCGGACTCCTCTGTGCAGCCGCTCTGCGGGTTCTGGCCCGCAACGGCCACCTATCGGAGACCGGAAACGACCGGGAGGTGTCGGCCACCCGGTGACCGAAACGCCTGCACTGAAACGTAGTTCTGAGTATCCGACAATTCACCAGACAAACTTGGAGGTTCCCGTGTTCACAACCCTACGGCGCGCAGCCGGAGTTCTCATTGTCAGCGGCGCGCTGGCTGTTCTCACCAGTCCTGCGGCGGCCGGCCACGTCGACGCGACGCTTGACGGCGCCGGCCCCGGCGGGTTCGGCGTCGTCACGTTAGGGGTACCCACCGAATCAGGCAAGCCGACGACCACCAAGGTCGAGGTCCGCATCCCCGATGAGACACCTCTGCGGACCGTGCGGGCAGAGCCGGTGGCGGGCTGGTCACTGGAATTGAAGAAGCGCAAGGTCGACCCACCACTGCGAAAGGACGATGGCACACCCGTCAACGAGGTGGTCAGCACGGTGACCTGGACGGCCGTTTCCGGTGGCGGCATTCCGCAGGGGCAGTTCCAGGAATTCGCGCTCTACCTCGGGCCGATGCCGGATGCCGACACCCTCGCGCTGCCCACGACGCAGACATTCTCCGACGGCACAACCGAAGCCTGGACCGAGCGGAACGCCGGTGGCGACAAACCCAAGTTCCCGGTTCCGACGGTGACCATCGGCGAGAAGACCAGCGGCGGAATACTTCCCGTGATCGCCTGGACCGCATTGGGTATTTCGACCGTCGGATTGGGGCTTGGTGTATTCGCGATCGATCGGGCCTCACGCCGCTCGGCGGGCGTCGCGGCGTCGGGTGCCGGGCCTGAGGCGTGAAGCGCACGTCACAACGCGCCGTGATCGGTGTCGCCGTCACGCTCGTCGGGTCGGGCTGCGGCTCGGCGGAGGCGCCCTCGCGGGGACCAGCCGCGTCCGAAAACGTCCCTGCTGTGACGTCGGGGTCGACCCCTCCGACTGCCCCGCCGCAGGACGGGACACTGATCGACGTGACCATCGCCGGAGGCACGCTGACTCCCACCAACGGCGAGGTCGAGGCTGTTGCAGGTCAACCCATCGTCCTCGCCGTCGATAGCGATGCCCCCGACAGCATTCATGTGCATTCCGTACCCGAGCATGTCTTCGAAGTACAGCCCCGTCCCGGCCAGCGCTTCGAGTTCACCGTCGGTATCCCCGGAAAGGTGGACGTAGAACTGCATGAGCTGAATCGGACGATCGTCACCATCGCGGTCCGCCCCCGATGACCGAGTCCACCGAGACCGTCGTCGCCCATGGGGTAGGGGGTTCAACCGATCTGCCGATCCCGCTGACCTATGCGCTTGTCGGCGGTGTCTGGGCGTTGATCCTCACCTTCGCCGTCGTCGCGGTCGCATGGCGCTCCCCGAGGTTCGACCCCGCCAAGCCAGGGCGGGCCCTGCCCGCCTGGGTCACCACCGTCGTCGACTCCCGCCGCGCGCGCAGCGTCCTCGCGGCGGCGGTCCTGCTTGTCACGATCTGGGTTGGCATCGCGGCGATCTGGGGACAACAGAGCACTGAGAATGCCTTGCCGGGCGCTTTCTACGTGCTGCTGTGGGTGGGCCTGGTGGCAGTCTCGGTCCTCGTCGGACCCATCTGGCGCGTGATCTCCCCGGTGCGCACTGTGTGGCGACTAGTGGGTAGAGCGCGCAGGGATCCGCCTCGCCGCTACCCGTCACAATGGGGATACTGGCCGGCAGCGGCAGGCCTGTTCGCCTTCGTGTGGCTGGAACTGGCCAGCCCCGACCCCGGCGCGCTGACGGCAATCAAACTATGGATCCTCACCTACGCCGTGGTCATGTTCCTCGGCGCGGCCGCGTTCGGGTCGCCATGGTTCACCCGCGCCGACCCCTTCGAGGTGTACAGCATGACGGTGTCCCGGCTGGCGCCCTTCCGGCGAAACACCGCGACCGGACGCATCGTCATCGGCAACCCGCTCGATCACCTGCCCACCCTGCCGGTGCGGCCCGGCATCGTCGCAGTGCTCGCGGTACTCCTCGGCTCTACCGCCTTCGACAGCTTCTCGGGGTTCAGGGGCTTCCGGAACTTCGTCGACCGCAACGCCGGCGCCGTCCCGCTCGTCGGTGAGTCCCTCGGTGGCTCGGCTCTCAGGACGGTCGGCCTGTCGGTCTTCGTTGTCATTGTGGGCGCGACGTTTTCGGCCGCAGCCCGCGCGACCGGCGGCGTCACCCGAGAGCAGCGCAAGAAGTTACCGGGCCGGTTGGCGCACTGCCTCATCCCGATCGTGGTGGGCTACATTTTCGCCCACTATCTGTCCTATCTGGTCGAGCGCGGTCAGGAGACCGTCGTGCGGTTGGCCGACCCGTTCGGAATGGGCTGGCGCCTTTTGGGACTGGATTCCGGCGACGTGATCTATTTCCTGTCGATGAATCCTGCCCTGCTGTGGACCATCAAGGTCGTCTTCGTCGTCGGTGGTCATGTCGCCGGCGTGCTCGCCGCTCACGACCAGGCGTTGCGAGTGATACCGGTCGGTCACCAACTGACCGGGCAACTGGCCATGATGTTGGTGATGGTCGGCTACACGCTGACCGGGCTATACCTGCTGTTCGGGGGTTGAGATGAGCAGGTTGTCGTTTGCCGGTAGGTCCGTCACAGAGCGTCGACGCGCTGACGCGACTCGACCTTGGGCCAGGGCTGCGGCACCGGCCGGGGCCGGACATTCTGCGGCCACCAGAACCACCGGCCCAGCAGTGCCGCGATGGCCGGGGTCATGAAGGCCCGGATCACCAGGGTGTCGAACAGCAGGCCCATCCCGATCGTGGTGCCGACCTGGGCGAGCACCTTCAGGTCGCTGATACCGAACGACATCATGGTGGCCGCGAACACCAGACCGGCGGAGGTCACTACCGAACCGCTGCCACCCATCGCGCGGATGATGCCGGTGTTGATCCCGGCCGGGATCTCCTCCTTGAGTCGGGCGACCAGCAACAGGTTGTAGTCCGCGCCCACGGCCAACAGGATGATGACCGCCATCGCCAGCACCATCCAGTGCAGTTCCACGCCCAGGATGTGCTGCCAGATCAGCACCGACAGCCCGAAGGACGCGCCGAGGGAGAGCAGCACGGTGCCCACGATGACCGCGGAGGCGACGACACTGCGGGTGATGATCAGCATGATCGCGAAAATCAAAGCCAGCGCGGCGATTCCGGCGATCAGAAGGTCGTAGGCGTTGCCCTCGGACAGGTCCTTGAACATCGAAGCCGTACCACCGAGGTAGATCGTCGACCCCTCCAGCGGCGTGCCCTTGATGGCTTCTTTGGCCGCCATCTTGATCTTGTCGATGCGCTGGATGCCCTCGGCGGACATCGGATCACCCTCATGGGAAATGATGAAGCGGACGGCGTTCCCGTTGGGCGAGATGAACTGCTCCATTCCCCTTTGGAAATCGGCGTTTTCGAAGATCTCCGGGGGCAGATAGAACGAGTCGTCGTTACGGGAGGCGTCGAAGGCCTCGCCCATCGCCGCCGAATCCTGCTGCATGGCCGCCATCTGGTCCTGCATCCCCTTCTGGGTGGAATGCATTCCGAGCACCATCGCCTTCATGTTCTGCATGGTGGCGATCATCTCGGGCATCATCGCCACCAACTGGGGCATCAGGGTGTCCAGACGTTCCATCAGCGGCAGCAGGGTCTGGATGGCGTCGGTCAGGGTGTCGACGCCATCGATACTGTCGAACACCGACTTCATCGCGAAGCACACCGGGATGTCGTAGCAGTGCGGTTCCCAGTAGAAGTAGTTGCGGATCGGCCGGAAGACGTCGTCGAAATTGGCGATGCTGTCGCGCAGATCCTTCATGTCGCCCACCATGCCGCGCATCTGCATCACCATGCCGTGGGTGACGTCGGACATCTGCTGGGTGAGGTTCTGCATCCGCTGCATCTGGTCGATGGTGTCCTGCATATCGTCGGCCTGGTCGAGCATCTTGGCCGTCAGGTCCTCGCTGTACTTCTGAGTCAGCTTCTGGGACGTGCCCTGCATGCTGATCATGAACGGGATCGAGGTGTGCTCGATCGGCGTCCCCTCCGGCCGGGTGATGGCCTGCACCCGCGAAATGCCCTCCACCGCAAAAATCGCCTTGGCGATCTTGTTGATCACCAGGAAGTCCGCTGAGTTGCGCAGATCGTGGTCGCTTTCGACCATCAGCATCTCCGGATTCATCCGGGCCTGCGAGAAGTGCCGATCCGCGGCGGCGTAACCCTCGTTGGCCGAGGTGTCCGGCGGCAGGTAGTTGCGGTCGTTGTAGTTGGTGCGGTAGCCGGGCAACGTCAGCAGACCGACCAGTGCCAGCGCCACCGTGCCGATCAGGATGGGCCCCGGCCAGCGGACGACGGCGGCGCCGATCTTGCGCCACCCGCGGACCCGCATCGCCCGTTTGGGCTCCAGCAGCCCGAAACGGCTGGCCGACACCACGATCGCGCTGCCCAGGGTGAGCGCGGTGATCACCACGACGCTCATACCGATCGCCAACGGGACACCGAGGGTCTGGAAGTACGGCAGCCTGGTGAAACTCAGACAGAAGGTCGCGCCGGCGATGGTGAACCCGGAGCCGAGGACGACGTGGGCGGTGCCCTCAAACATCGTGTAATACGCCGACTCCCGGTCCTCTCCGGCCGCACGCGCTTCCTGATAGCGGCCGATGAGGAAGATCGCGTAGTCCGTCGCGGCGGCAATCGCCAGCATCACGAGCAGGCTCGTCGCGAACGTGGAGAGCCCGATGATCTGGTGATAGCCCAAGAACGCCACCACCCCGCGGGCCGCGGCCAGCGACATCACCACCGAGGCCAGCACCAGCAGCACGGTGAACACCGACCGGTAGAACCACAAAAGCATCGTGATGATGACCACGAACGTGACCATCTCGGTCACCCGCAGGCTCTTATCGCCGGTTGCCTGTTGGTCGGCGACCATCGCCGCCGATCCGGTGACGAAAACCTTGACGCCCTCGGGCGGTGTGAGGCTGGCGATGATGTCCTTGACGGCGGCCACCGACTCGTTGGCCAGCAACTCGCCCTGATTGCCGGCGAGTTTGATCTGGACGTAGGCGGCCAGACCGTCATTGCTCTGCGCGCCCGATGCGGTCAGCGGGTCACCCCAGAAGTCCTGCACGGATTCGACGTGTTTGGTGTCGGCTTCGAGCTTGGCGAGCATCTCGTCGTAGAACTTGTGGGCGGCGTCACCCAGCGGTTGCTGACCCTCCAGCACGATCATGGCCGAGCTGTCGGAGTTGCCCTCCTCGAACACCTCGCCCATGCGCTTCATGGCAATCATCGACGGAGCGGCATCGGGGCTCATCGAGACCGCCTGCTCCTGACCGACCACTTCCAACTGCGGAACGGTGACGTTGAGAACGACAATCAGGGCGAGCCAGGCCAGGATGATCGGCACCGCGAAGATCCGAATCGTTCGCGCCACGATGGGTCGCTTGGGGTGCGGCGGCGGGGTGGCCTCGATCGGCGCGTCCATCGTCGGTGCGCTCATGCGGACTTCAGGAAGCAGAAGGTAAGCGGGTCCACGCCGGTTACGGTCCTCTCGTCCTTGACCTCGTCGTCGACGATGATGCGGCAGGTGATCGACGCGCCGTCACCCTGGGCGAGAATGTTGGGCGCCGCCGAGGGGGCGTTGGTCTCGAGGGTGAGCGACCACGGCAGTGCGGCGCTGTCGACGCGTTGCGGCTTGGCGTCGAGATCGAGGTAGTTGATATTGGCCGATCCACCCGAGCCGAAAATCTCGTAGCGCACCACTTTCGGGTCGAACGACTCCGGGTCGTCGGCGAAGACCTTCGGCGTCACCAGAACGCCCTCCGAGCCGAAGAAGCTGCGGATCCGGTGGACGGTGAACCCGGCGACGACGGCGACGACTACCAGCAGCAGTGGAATCCACAGCCGTTTGAGGACGCCGATCATCGCGTCCCGCTCGGGTCGAACCGGTCCAGGGCATCGATGAGAACCGTCTCCATGAACGCGGACAGGGTGCGCATCTCCTCCAATCGGCGGGTGCGTTCCGGCGGCGAACCACGCATGGCCCGCAGTCCTGACTCGGCCATCGCGGCAAGATCACCCATGGTGCGGATGCGCTGACGCTCCCCCGCTTCGAAGGCGTTCGGCCGGGCCCGGTAGTAGGTGCGGCGGTCTCCGGCGACCCCCAGTCGCTCGATATAGCCGAATTGGATCAGTTGGCGCGCGTTGGTGCTGATGCCTCCGCTACTGGCGTGCAACGCCACGGCGAGATCCTCCGAGGACTGCCGTTCGGGCTCGCAGACCAGCAGCCACCCCAGCAACCGACCCGAGAGCCGGGTCAGCCCGTTGGCCTCGAAGTATCCGCCCATCTGCTCGACGAAGTCCATGATCGGGGCGTCGGGCCGCGGCGGAAGGCGATCCACGTCACTGCTCACAAGTTTCACTCTAGTGTGAAACCTGCGGTGGCACGCGCCCACCCACCCGCCCGCAATCTCCGGACAGGAACCCTGGTGACCCGACCCTCCCGATACGAAGGAACCATCGGCCGCACCCTCGCCGATTCGCAGGCCTGGTTCGACGAGCCGCGCGGACGGCGGCCGAGATGAGCAGGCAGTGACCGCCGGGCGCGATCTCTATCGTCTGCCGGCCACGGTGCTGTTCGTGCTTGGCGTCCTGGACCTGATCCGTGGGGTCATGCACACCTTTCTGTTGCGCTGGGCCGGTGTGCACGTCGCCGGCTTCGACCCGGTCAGTACGCCGTCGGATCAGTTCTTCATGCTGGGCGCCTTCGGCATCTCCAACTTCCTCACCGGATTTCTCTACTTGCTGATCAGCCGCCGGGCCCGGGAGCTGTCCCCTTCCGTGTTGGCGATCATCCCGGCCGCCTACCTGCTGGGCCTGATCGGTATCGGTGTGGCGGGCGTCAGCCCGCAGGCGGTCTTCGGCGGACGGTATTTCATGATGGTGTACCTCGCGCTGTGCGTGGTGACGGTCGCCGTGTTCCTGGTACAGAAAGGCGCGCAGAGTAAATCCCGTTGATCTCTGGTCAACATTGCGTCAACCCAGGACTACGCAGATTGCCCAGACCAAGCCAAAAGATCGGCCCAGATTGGCGCCCAACCCTTGTATCGGCGGGTCTGTTCACTCGTCGTCAACAGAGTTTGGCCAAGGTGCTCTCGAAACTCGGGATAACGCCGATCCAAGCTGTTCAGCGAATCACGATAAGTGCGGATGGTGAAGACAATGTCGCCGGATCTCGGAAGCTTCCACAGGGTCTGACGCTCGGTTCGAAACCACATAGCGTCGCCGAATTCGTCCGGACTCAGCTGCGGATGGCGACGTTCCTTTCGGCCCGTAACCCCGGGCTGAAACAGCTCCGGACTGTCCAGAACCGTCCAATTAAGCCGCCATACCGGACGATCCGGGGTCAACTTGTTGAAAACGGCATCGGTAGCTGCACCGATTCGTTCCTCGTAGTGCGGCACCGGCTCATGGATCGCGTGCAGGTTGGCTCCGATTTTGGAGGCCAGATCCCAGCGACTCGGAAAACAAATTGATGCCGCAGTGAGCAGCCACTGCCCGCCCTCGGGACTCATGATCGCTAGATCCTCTTGGACCAGTAAGCTCGCCGATTCCAGCGGATGCAGAGAATCGTCGATTTCCACCGTCTCCGGGAATCTATCCGGGAATTGTATTGGCAAGTACCCGACCAACTTCGCCAGGACTTCCCGAGAGCCACTGGTTCCGGCCGGCAGGGCTGCGAAGACCTGATTTCGCTTGCTTTCGAGTAGGTGGCGCTTCTCAGCTATCTCCGTGTCGAAGTTCGCGTCGATTTCAATCCATTGATCCTCGTCCATGGCCCGCAGACCCATGGACACCGTAAACGGTTGGCCTTTAACCGGCATGTACGTCATGGGGTTGGCAGGACCCAGTGAGATCAGTCAGCCACTGGAGATGACGCCGCCGGGGCAACTCTTCCCATCAGGTTCCCCTTCCATGATCCGGCCGAGGGGCTGAAAACTTCACAGGCCCAGGACACGTTACGTCAGACAACCGGATAACGCCTGCGGAAACCGACGGTTGTTGACGGCGTCAACACGCCAAATGCGACACATGGCTCTCAGCGCCGCGCGAAGGCGGGAGCGTGTTCTGGGCGGATCCCGATGCCGAACAGGTAGGCGGGGACGACGGACACGCCGGGTTGCGCGGCCTCGACATCGGGCTACCCGAGGTGGTGTGTCTGCGTCTGTTGGATATGAGCCCCGGCCGGTCCAGCGCCGACCTGGCCCGCGCCATCCGGCCGCTGGAGCGCAGGCGAGATCGCCTACTCGCTGCTCGGCAGTGACACCCGGACGCCCGCGTGCGGGTGTCACTGCCGGGCAAGACAGGCGGGTGAGGGCTTACCTATGACTAGACTAGACTAGACTAGACCTTCTCAGTATCTTTGATCGATGACGGTGAACGTGAACATCCACCAGGCAAAAACCCACCTCTCACGACTCCTCGAACGGGTAGCCGCGGGCGAGCGAGTGGTCATCTCGAAGGCCGGCAAGCCGATCGCGGACCTGGTGCCCCATCACGCGGTCGATGTCGCGTTCGGTGGATTGCGCGGCCAGATCACCTACGACGACTCATCCTTCGACCTCGATCCGGAGATCCAGGAGATGTTCTACGGCCCGCAGCGCGACGATGCTGCTTCTCGATAGCCAAACCCTCCTCTGGGTGCTCGATGACAGCCCGCGGCTCGGCCCCGAGGCTCGAAAGACCATCCGTTCAGCGCGCGGTGTTCACGTCTCGGCCGCGACCGTGTGGGAACTGACTATCAAGGCGATGCTCGGCAAGCTCGCCGTGCCGGCATCACTGTCCGCCGCCGTTACCGGGCAAGGTCTCCAATTGCTCAACATCACCGCCGAGCACGCCGAAGGGATCCGGGATCACCCCGAACTGACGCGGCACGATCCGTTCGATCGGCTCCTCGTTGCCCAGGCTGAGCAGGCCGGGTTGCGGCTCCTCACTGCCGACCGAGTGCTGCTCGAACTTCAGCGGGATTTCATCCTCGACGCCACGAAGTGACCGGGGGTCCAGCCGTCTGCGGCAAACGCGAGAAAGGGGCCGCATCTCGCTGAACTATGTCTGCGGCTCCTGCGATACCGACGTTCACCCGGAGTTCGCTTGCGCCCCGGATTGGACTGCTGTCAATATCGACGCATGTCGAATCAGGGCCGAGACCACTGCCAGGTTGTCCCGTTGGTGGCCGAACCGTTGGATATGCCGGCGGCGGTGGCGATGGCGGCCAAATTCAAAGCCCTCTCCGACCCCGTCCGACTTCAGCTGCTCAGTTCGGTAGCCAGCCACGCCGGCGGCGAGGCGTGCGTGTGCGATATCTCCGCCGGCGTGGAGGTGTCCCAGCCCACGGTCTCCCACCACCTCAAGGTGCTGCGCGACGCCGGGTTGTTGACCTCGCAGCGTCGGGCGTCCTGGGTGTACTACGCGGTGGTGCCCGAAGCCCTGGCGACTCTGTCGGGGCTGTTGAGCGCGGGCGCTGATTCCGCTGCGGCGGCGGCGGGGGTTTCGGCGTGACCGACACGGTGAGTGCCGACGTTCCGGTCGCCGGCCGGCTGTCCACCCTGGACCGGTTCCTGCCGGTGTGGATTGGTGTCGCGATGGCGGCGGGCTTGCTGCTGGGCCGGTGGATCCCGGGCCTGAACACCGCCTTGGAGAAGGTCCAGATCGACGGCATCTCGCTGCCGATCGCCTTGGGTCTGCTGATCATGATGTATCCGGTGCTGGCCAAGGTGCGCTACGACCGCCTCGACACCGTCACTGGGGACCGCAAACTGCTGGTCAGCTCCCTGGTGCTCAACTGGATAATCGGTCCGGCGTTGATGTTCGCCCTGGCGTGGCTGTTTCTGCCGGATCTGCCGGAGTACCGCACCGGGCTGATCATCGTCGGCCTGGCCCGCTGCATCGC
>SXGT01046619.1_pt1 | contig 22883 bp, 22 predicted proteins | sample 3176221 | NCBI WGS metagenome assembly SXGT01 (sample SAMN11356862, study PRJNA531348) | freshwater metagenome | isolation source: freshwater sample F1-120 | place: China: Fuxian Lake, Yuxi | collected 2017-12-25
CGACTATCTCACCAAGCCGTTCTCGCCGCGCGAGCTCGTGCTGCGGGCCGAAGGCCTCATGCGCCGCGCGAACCCAGGACCCGAGCCGACGGGCGAGGTCGCCCTCGGCCGCCTGCGGGTCGACGCCGCGCGGCGCGAGGCGCGGCTCGACGAGCAGCCGCTGGCCCTCACCGCTCGCGAGTACGACCTGCTCGACTACCTGGTGCGGCGCCCCGATCGCACCATCACCCGAGAGCAGCTGCTCGCCGACGTCTGGGGGTGGACGGTCGGCGACGTCTCGACCATCACCGTGCACGTGCGGCGCCTGCGCGAGAAGCTCGAAGCCGACCCGGGCGCTCCGGAGATCATCCAGACCGTATGGGGGGTCGGCTACCGGCTCAGCTCCGCCGCCCTGACGTCGCCGGCGGTGCCGCGATGACCGGCATGGACTACCTGCAGATCATCGCGACGTCGGCGGGCTCTGCGCTCGTCGCCGGGCTCGTCGCCGCGGTGCTGCTGCGGCTCGCCCGCCGGGCACCCCTCATCGTGCATGTCGTCGTCATCGTGGCGGCAGCGGTCGCCGCGGTCGCCGCCGGCATCGCGCTCACGGCGAGCGGCATGTACATCTCAGACGACGACACGGCGGTGGCGCTCGCGGTGACGGCCGCGAGCGGGGTGGTCTCGGTGGTCATGGCCGTGCTGCTGGCGATGACGCTGTCGCGGGATGCCCGCCACCTGGGCCGCGACGCCCGACGACTCGGCGCGGGCGAGACGGTGCTGCCCGCCCCGCGCACGACCGCCGAGCTGCACGCGGTGCAGGGCGAGCTGGTGGATTCGAGCGCGCGACTGCACACGGCCCGAGAAGCCTCGGTGCGCGCGGAGCAGGCTCGCCGCGACCTCGTCGCGCGCATCGCGCACGACCTGCTGGCGCCGCTCGCGAGCATTCGCGCCATCGCCGAGACGCTCGAAGACGGCATGTCGCCCGAACCGCAGCGGCATGCCCGCCAGCTCGGCGGCCACGTCACCCGGCTGCACTCGCTCATCGACGACCTCTTCGCCCTCTCGCGCATCGACGCCGGCACGCTCGCGATCACGCCCGAGCGCGTCTCGCTCACCGACCTCGCGAGCGATGTCGTCGCCGACTACACCGAGCTCGCAACACGGCACGACGTGAGGCTGCGGTTCGGCGAGAGCCAGGGGGTGACGGTCGACGTCGACTCGCGCGAACTCAGTCGTGCGCTCGTCAACGTGCTCGTGAACGCCATCGAGCATTCGCCGGCGGGTGCCGAGGTGACCGTGACGGTCGGCGCCGTCGAGGGTCACGCTGCGGTGGTCGTGCGTGACCACGGCCCGGGCGTCGACGCCGACGACCTGCCGCACCTGGGCACGGCCGGGTGGCGCGGCAGCACGGCGCGCACGAGCCCCCGCGTGAGCATCGCGGGCGGCGCCGGGCTCGGCCTCGCGATCACGCACGCGATCGTCGAGGCCCACGGCGGCGAGGTGCGTGCCCGCACCGTCGACCCCGGTCTCGAGGTCTCGGTGCTGCTGCCGCTGCCGACCTAGAAGGCGATGGCGGCCGCGAGCCCCAGCCCGGTCAGCAAGGCCGCGAGCGACGTGAGCTTGAGCGCGAGCACGAGCTCGCCGGGCGAGCGCGCCAGCAGCACGATGAGCGCAACGGGCGCCGTGATCAGCAGCGTGAAGTAGACGAACGGCGCCCACTGGAACAGCAGCGCGAAGGGCACCACCACGCCGTAGACGCCCGCGAGCAGCACGGTGAAGAGGATGCGCGACGGAAGGTCGCCGATGCGCACGGCCAGGGTCTTCTTGCCGACCCGGGCATCCTGCTCACGATCACGGATGTTGTTGACGAGCAGGATCGCTGCGGCGAACAGACCGGCTATGACACCCGCCAGAATCGACTCGAGCGGTGCCTGCTCGATCATCACGTAGGTCGTGCCGACGGTCGCGACGAGCCCGAAGAAGACGAACGCGACGAGCTCGCCGAGCCCGGCGTAGCCATAGGGGCGCTTGCCGCCCGTGTAGAGCCAGGCCGCGACGAGCGCGACCGCGCCCACGGCGAGCAGCCACCAGATGCCGGTGAGCACGACGATCGCGATGCCGCACCCCGCGGCGAGCGCGAAGAAGACGAGGGCGACGGTCAGCACCGTGCGGGGCTTCGCCGCGCCCGAGCCCGTCAGCCGACTCGGCCCCACGCGATAGGCATCGGTGCCGCGCACGCCGTCGGAGTAGTCGTTGGCGTAGTTCACGCCGATCTGCAAGAACATCGCGACACCGAGGCACAGCAGTGCGATCGCGAGGTTGTACCCGAGCGTGTAGTACGCCACTGCGGTACCCAACGCGACCGGTGCGATCGCGAGGCTCAGGGTGCGCAGTCGGGCCCCCGCGATCCAGTCGCGGGCGGTCGCCGGCTGCACCTTGGCAGGATTACCGGATGCTGCGCTCGCCTTCGCGGGATTCGTGCGCTTGGTCTGCTTGCTGGCGGGCTTCTTCGCGCGCGCCTTCTTCGTCGTGGCCACGACCGCGAGTTTAGTGACCCGCAGTCACCCGGCGGGCCAGCGCGAGCCGGTCGGGCTTGCCGCTGGGCAGCAGCGGGAGAGCATCCACGGTCAGAATGCGGTCGGGGCGCGCCTCGGGCGGCAGCACCGCGCCGACGGCTCGGCGCAACTGGTCGAGTGCGGGCCTCGCGGTCGTGACGACGACCGGCACTTCGCCCCACTCGGGGTGGTGGCCCGCGACGACGACGGCGTCGGCGAGCCCTGGCTGCTCGCGCACGATGCGCTCGACGTCGCCGAGCCGCACCTTCAGGCCGCCCGTGACGATCGTGTCGTCGATGCGTCCGGTGACGCTCAGCACGCCGTTCTCGAGCTCGCCCGCGTCGTCGGTGCAGTACCAGCGAGCGCCGTCGTGCTCGACGAAGGTCGCCGCAGTGCGCTCAGGATCGTCGAGGTAGTACTCGGCGAGCGTCGGCCCGCCGAGCTCGACGCGACCATCGACGATGCGCAACTCGGCCTGGCCGACCGGTACGCCGTCATAGACGACGCCGCCGCACGTCTCGCTCGAGCCGTAGGTGCGCGTGAGGTGCCAGCCGAGCGCGGTGGCCCGCTCGATGAGCGGCGCGGGCGTTGCCTGGCCGCCCACGAGGATGCGCGAGAAGCCGGCGAGCGCGCGCCGCAGGTCGTCGTCGGCCTCGGCCTCGTCGACGAGGCGGCTCAGCTGCGCGGGCACGAGGGCGGTGTAGCGCACGGGATGCTCCATGGCGGCGACGGCCTCGAGCACGCGCTCGGTGGTCAGCCTTCCCGGGGGCACCGGCACGGGCGTGGTGCCCGCGGCGAGCGAGCGGGCGAGCACGTTGCTGCCGGCGATGTACTGCACCGGCAGGGCGAGCAGCCACTGGCCGGGGCCGCCGAGGGCGCTCTCGGTCGCGGCCGCGCTGGCGAGCACGGCGTCGGCGCTCAAGGCCACGCGCTTCGGGCGCCCCGTCGTGCCGCTCGTCTCGACGACGAGTGCGATGCGCTGCTCGACCGTGAGCGGCGCGGTGTGCACGGGGTTGACGCCGCCGCCGCGGAAGAGCACGGCAGGCCCGTCGCCGCTCAGGGCCTCGCGCAGGGCGGCCAGGCACGCGAGCGGATCAGCAGTATCGACGACGGCGAGCGGACGAGTCACGCGCTCACGCTACCCCGCCCTCCTGCGCCCTTCCGGCCAGATCTGGGGCAAGAAGGCGCTTACCCGAGCGCGATACGCCCAACTGGCCCAGATCTGGGCCCGGAAGAGCACCAGGGGTCAGGATGCTGCGGCCGCGGCCGTGCGGATCATCAGTTGGTAGGGCAGCTGCCGCTGCTTGAGCTGGTTGACCGTGCCGACGACGATGACGCCGCTGCGAGCATCCCGATAGAAGACCACGCCGGAGGCACCGGAGTGCCCCTGGAACTCGAACGAGCGGAAGCCCGTGAGCACGGCGGGCAGGCGGAAGCGCATGACCCCCGTGCCGTATTCGAGCGGCGAGAAGATGCGGTGCCAGTCGGTGAGCATCTCATCGAGGAGTGCACTGTCGAACAGGCGGCCGTCGAAGAAGGCCTGCACGAAGGCGCCCCCGTCGCGCAGCGTCGAGACGACGGCACCCTGGCCGCCGCACGAGGCGAGCAGCAGGGGCAGCCGGAGATCGCGATCGCCGTGCCGGATCACCGTCATCTCGTCGAAGCGATCGAGGGTGTCGGTCGTGAACACGTAGGTGCGGTCGAGACCGAGAGGGGCCGTGATGCGCGCGCGCACCGACTCGGCGAACGGGCGGCCGTCGAGGCGCTCGACGACGCCGTCGAGCAGTTGAAAGCCCGTGTCGCTGTAGAGGCCGCGGCCTCGGCGGGCGGGCGTCATCGCGCGCGTCCACTCGACCACCTCGGCCTCGCTCCAGCCGAAGTCGCTCTGCAGCGCACGCTCGAGCGTCGTGGGGCCGTCGGGGCGAGGCCCTTCGAAGTAGTCGGCGAGTCCGGCGGTGTGTCCCATGACTTCGCGCACCGTGATCTCACCGCTGACGTCACGGCCGTTCTCGACGGCGAGACCGGTGAGGTCGAGGTCATGGAGGTAGCTCGCGATCGGAGCATCCCAGTCGAGCTTCCCCTCACCGCGCAGCTGGGCGAGGCACACGACCGTGAAGAGCTTGCTGACGCTCGCGATGAAGAACGGGCGGTCGAGATCGCCGTGCACGACGTCGAGGCTGCCGTCGGGGGCGACGACGCGCCAGAGCACCTCACCCGTGCGGCGGTCGGCCGCGCTCTTCTCCATCAGGCGGTGGATGCGCTGCTCTCGTGTCGCCATCGGGGCGCCCTCTCTGCTCAGGTGTTATCGCCGTTAACATCGGCGAGTCATGTCTAGCGCACTCATGTGTACACTGTCAACATGGAGGGCGATCGGACGGCGGCGGGGTCCACTCGCTCCCGCCCGGAACGCACCGCGTACCACCACGGCGCCCTGCGCGACGCGCTCGTCGACGCCGGCGAAGCGCTGGCTCGCGCCGAGGGGCTCGACGGCGTCACCGTGAGGCGCATCGCGGCAGCGTGCGGCGTGAGTGCGGCGGCGGTCTACCGGCACTTTCCGAGCGGTGACCACCTCATCGCGGCCGTCGCGCAGCGGGCCCGCGAGATCATGGCGCGCGACATGTTCGCGCGACTCTCCTCGGCCACCGGGCGCCCGCCGATCGACCGCCTGCGCGAGGTCGGCGAGTCGTACATCGCCTTCGCCCTCGCCGAGCCGCAGCTCTTCTCGCTCGTGTCGATGCCCATGACGACCCCACCCGATCGGGTCGACGACCCCAACGCCGCCGACCTCGTGCGCGACATCGTGCTCGAACTCGAGCCGCCGGGCGAGGTCGACGAGGGCCGCGTCGCGAGCCGCATGATGCTCGCGCAGGCGAGTGCCCACGGCCTCGCGGTGATCCTGCGCGACTTTGTGCCCGACCCGCTGGCGCGCGAGCAACTCATCGCCGGGGTGCTCGACCGCGTGGGCGTGGGGCTCGAGGCCTGAGGCGCGCGCGGCGAGCATCCCGTCGCCCCTCAAGGCCGATGCAGCGCATGGTCCTCGCCTCGTGGTCGCACAATGCGCAACCTGCACCACGAAAGCGCACTATGCGACCACGCACCGAGCCCACTGCACGAACTCGGCCCGAGCACCTCGCTCGGCGCCACCCCGCTCAGTACTGCCAGGGGAAGGGTGACCAGTCGGGCGCGCGCTTCTCGAGGAAGCTGTCGCGGCCCTCGACCGCCTCGTCGGTGCCGTAGGCGAGCCGCGTGGCCTCGCCCGCGAAGAGCTGCTGGCCGACCATTCCGTCGTCGGTGAGGTTCATGGCGTACTTGAGCATGCGAATGGCCGTCGGGCTCTTCGTGAGGATCATCTCGGCCCAGTCGAGCGCAGTCTCCTCGAGCTCGGCGTGCGGCACGACAGCGTTGACCGTTCCCATCTCGTAGGCGCGCTCGGCGTCGTACTCGCGTGCGAGGAAGAAGATCTCGCGCGCCACCTTCTGACCGACCTGCTTCGCGAGGTAGGCGCTGCCGTAACCGGCGTCGAACGAGCCAACGTCAGCGTCGGTCTGCTTGAAGCGCGCGTGCTCGCGGCTCGCGATCGTCAGGTCGCACACGACGTGCAGCGAGTGCCCGCCGCCGGCCGCCCAGCCGGGAACGACGGCGATGACGACCTTCGGCATGAAGCGGATGAGGCGCTGCACCTCGAGGATGTGGAGCCGGCTAGCCTTGCCCGCCTCCACAGTGTCCGCCGTCTCGCCGTCCGCGTACTGGTAGCCGCCCCGACCGCGGATGCGCTGGTCGCCCCCCGAGCAGAACGCCCAGCCGCCGTCTTTCGCGCTCGGGCCGTTGCCCGTCAGCAGCACGACGCCGACTCGGGGGTTCTGGCGGGCGTCGTCGAGCGCGCGGTAGAGCTCGTCGACCGTGTGCGGGCGGAACGCGTTGCGCACCTCCGGCCGGTCGAACGCGATGCGCGCGATGCGCCCGCTCGTGTCGAGGTGGTACGTGAGGTCGGTGAGGTCGTCGAAGCCCGGCGCGACCTGCCAGCGCGCGGCATCGAAGGTCTCGGAGACATGCGGCTCGGCCATGCCGCCAGCCTACGCGCGCGACGGTGACAGACTGGGGCGCATGGATGCTCTGCCCGAGCTCGACGACGTGCTGGGCCGCGCCCACGTGGTGAGCGTTCCCCTCGTGACGCGGTTCCGCGGCGTGGACCGCCGCGAGGCCGTGCTGCTCGACGGCCCGAGCGGATGGAGCGAGTTCAGCCCCTTCGTCGAGTACGCCGATGAGGAGGCCAGCACGTGGCTCGCCGCGGCCCTCGACTTCGGCTGGCGCGACTCGAGCGCACCCGCCGTCAGGGCGAGCATCCCCGTCAATGCGACTCTGCCGGCCGTGCCGCTCGATCGCGTCGCGCACACCCTGAGCCTGTTCGGCGAGTGCCGCACGGTGAAGATCAAGGTGGGCGAGCCGGGCGAGACGCTCGCCGACGACGTCGCCCGCGTGCGCGAGACACGCCGCCTGCTCGGGCCTGCCGGGCGCATCCGTCTCGACGCGAACGGCGCGTGGACGATCGACGAGGCCGAGCACGCCGTGCGTGCCCTCGAGCAGTTCGACCTCGAGTACGTCGAGCAGCCGTGCGCGACCGTGCCCGAGCTCGCCGAGCTGCGGCGGCGCATTCACCGCATCGATGTGCTGGTGGCCGCCGACGAGAGCGTGCGCAAGGCCGCCGACCCGCTCGCCGTCGCGCGAGCCGAGGCGGCCGATCTGCTCGTCATCAAGGCCGCACCGCTCGGCGGCATCGACCGGGCTCTCGCGATCGTGGCCGAGGCTGGCCTGCCCGCCGTCGTCTCGAGCGCACTCGACACCAGCGTGGGGCTCGCGATGGGCGCCGAACTCGCCTCGCGGCTGCCGACTCTCGACTTCGACTGCGGGCTCGGCACCGCCGCGCTGCTCGCCGACGACGTCGTCGCGCGACCGCTGCGACCCGTCGATGGCGCGATCGCGGTGGGCCGCGTCACCGCCGACGCGGATGCCCTCACGAGGCTGGCCGCCGACTCCGAGCGCTCGGCGTGGTGGCGTGCGCGACTCACGCGGTGCCTGGCGCTGCTCGCCGCCTCAGCAGAAGGTCACTAGGCAGAAACTGCTCACGCGCGCGAGCGCGGCACGGCGCTACCCTCGACATGTTCGCCCGCTCGCCCCTCGAAGGAGCCACCATGCGCCGCGCATCCCTCGCCCTTACCGCTGTCGCCCTGCTCGTGCTCGCCGGCTGCACCACCGGCGGCAGCACCGAGGCGGAGGTCGACCCCGACGCTCCCACCTCGGGCGAGGGTGTCGAGACCGAGGCCCCGCCAGCCGATCCGCTCGACCCGGCGTGCCTCATCGGCGACTGGGTGCTCACGCAAGACCAGATGCAGAGCTTCTACGACGCCGTCGCGTCAGAGGCGGAAGGCATCACCTTCACCGCCGAAGGTCAGGCGGGCTTGAGCTTCACCGCGACCGACTACCGGTGGACTCCCGAGTTCACGCTGACACTCGAGATCGCGGGGCTCGAAGGCCAGGGCGTCACGACCGGAACGCTCGGCGGCACCTACACCGCGTCAGAGGGTGTCATCACGACGACCGTCGGCGACAACAACCTCGCGGCCACCCTCACGATCAACGGGGCCACGCAAGACGGCTCAGACGTGCTCGGCTCGTTCATCTCGAGCGACCCCATCAACGACACCCCCTACGACTGCAGCGACCCCGACGCACCGGTGCTGCAGTTCGAGACGGCGACGGGCCGCACGCCCGTCGTGCTCGCCCGCGCGGGCTGACGCCGGGCGCACGCAGACTTCTGCCGCTTCGCCAGCACTGTCCTTCCCGGGGTGGAGCCCGAGGCGGTGGAGGAATACGACGACGGCGGCGCCCCCCCGAGCCGGGGAGCGCCGCCGTCGAGAACAGCGTGTGGCGCCTAGAAGGTGCCGGCGTTGAGTCGCGTCTGCATCGCCTTGACGGTCTGCGGGCCGACCGCACCATCGGCCGTCACCTTGAGGTGCTTCTGCAGCGCCTTCTTGCTCTGCGGGCCGAAGACGCCGTCGACGGTGACGCCGAGCTTCTTCTGCAGGGCCTTGGTCGAGGCGGGGCCGAACTTGCCGTCGACGGTCACGCCGAGCACGGTCTGCAGCGCCTTCGTGGTCGCGGGGCCCCACTCGCCGTCGACGGCGAGCGATGCCTTGGGGGCACTGGCCTTGGGCTTCGCAGCAGCTTCGGCCTTCTTCTCGGCGGCTTCGGCCTTCTTCTCGCGAGCGGCTTTCGCCTCGGCGAACGCCTTCTCATTGCGAGCCTGGATGCCCGCCTTGCGGGCGGCGTCGCTACGAGCCTTCTTGGCCGCTGCGTCGTCGTCGTCGATCTTCGCCATGGACTACTCCTCGATATGTGGCCCGCGCATTGCCATGGTCGACGATGACTCCGGGCATGGTGGCGTCACGGTAGCACAACGGTGCAACGAGATGAGAGCGTCTCGCTAGAGCCCAGGCTCTGCTTGTCGGTATCGGGCCTACAGGCCCGGCTCCGCTTTTCAGAATCGGGGCTTACAACCCCGAATAAGAGTGCAGGCCGGTGAACGCGATGTTGACGATCGTGTAGTTGAAGATGACGGCCGAGAAGCCGATGATCGCGAGCCAGGCCGATCGGTCGCCGCGCCAGCCGCGAGTCGCGCGAGCGTGGATGTAGCCGGCGAAGAGCGTCCAGATGATGAAGGTCCAGACCTCCTTCGTGTCCCAGCCCCAGTAGCGGCCCCACGCGCGCTCGGCCCAGATGGCACCGGCGATGAGCGTGAAGGTCCAGAAGACGAAGCCGACGACATTGAGCCGGTAGGCGAGCGACTCGAGCGTCGAGGCGCCCGGCAGCGTGTCGAGGAAGCGCAGGGCGTTGACCTTGCGCACCTCGCGCTGCGAGCGCAGCAGCTGCATGATCGAGAGTCCGGCGCCGATGGCGAAGAACGCGGTGGCGAGAGTCGCGACGAGCACGTGGATCACGAGCCAGGCCGACTGCAGCGCGGGCGGCAGCGGCACGACGTCGACATAGAAGTTGACGGTCACGATGCCGAGCGAGAGCAGGGTGAACCCCGTGATGTAGGCGCCGAGGTAGCGCACGTCTTTCCAGAACTGAACGAGCAAGAAGACGCCCATGCCCATGGCCGTGGCGGTCAGGCCGAACTCGAACATGTTGGCCCACGGCACGCGCTCGGCGGCGACGCCGCGCAAGATCGTGGCACCCAGGTGCAGGGCGAAACCCAAGACGGCGAGGGCGAAGGCGGCCCGCTGGTAGCGCGTCGCCCCGTTCGACGGCTCGGTCGCGGTGACCTCGGTCGCCTCGAGCACGGCGGTCGTCGACCCCGCGCCCGCGGCGGTCGACGTCTGCACGTCGGCGACGGTCGACGTCTGCGCGGCAGCGGGCACGGGCCGTTCGGCCGAGCGCTTTGCGAGGTCGAGCGTGAAGAGAATGAACGAGATCGTGTACACGCCCATCGCCGAGTAGACGGCCACGAGCGAGAGCGAGACGAGGTTTTCCATCAGGCCTTCATCGTACGGTCGAATTCTGAGAGCACGGCCCCGCCGCCAGCGTGATGCAGGCCTTTCGGCCCTGGGGTCGCCCCTGCCCGCAGCGCCAGAATGGACACATGAGTCGTCCTGCCGCGCCCACCGCGCCGTCGTCCAAGAAGAAGCCCGTCAAGAAGCCGATGTCTCCGCGCACGGCGCAGCTCATCGCCATCGGCGTCGCGCTGGCTTTCGTCGCCGCGATCACCCTGATCGTCGTCGCGAGCCTCGGCGGGGGCGCCCAGACGGATGCTCTTCCGGAGGTCACCCCAGACGGCCAGGCCGAGGTGCAGCGGGCCGATTCGCACTACGTCAACGGCTCAGCCGATTCCACCGTGACGATCGTCGAGTTCCTCGACTTCCAGTGCCCGGCGTGCGCGGTCGCGGCGGGCAGCGTCGGCTCGATCATCGACACCTACGGCGACGACGTGGCCGTCGTCATCCGCAACTTCCCGCTCACGAGCATCCACCCGCACGCCGTCGATTCGGCCGTCGCCTTCGAGGCCGCCGCCGCGCAGGGTGCCGCTGCCGAGATGTACCGCGCCCTGTTCGCGACGCAACAGCAGTGGAGCCCCGGCAGCGGCTCGCAGGCCGAGGTGTTCCGCGGTCTGGCGGAAGACCTGGGCCTCGACATGGCGGCGTACGACGCCGCGGTGGCCGACCCGGCCACGCTCGAGCGCGTCTCGCGCGACAATGCCGACGCGATGGGCCTGGGCCTGCAGGGCACGCCCAGCTTCTTCATCAACGGGGAGCAAGCAGCCATCTCGTCGCTCGATGACCTGGCCGCACTGGTCGCCGGAGCGTTCGGCGAGTAGCTCGATCGGGCCTCGCTCGGCCGTCGGGAGGGCCGGCTACCGAGTGGTCGCGCGATCGTGGTGGGTGAGCGCCTCGACGTGCCGGTCGGCGAGCTCGCCCACCGCGCGCTCGAGCCCGGCGTCGTCGCCTCGCGCGAGTCCGGCGTACTGCAACCGCACCTCGTCGCCGTCGGCCGTCGCTACGACCCAGAGGCGCCGCCGCGGCACGAACAGGCTCGTCAGCAGCCCGGCGAGCACGAGCAGCGACGAGATGAGCACGCCCGCCTGCGTCGGGTCGTGGTGAATATCGAGGCTGACGAAGCGCGGCAGGCTCGTGAACTCGACGCTGCCGCGCCCGTCGGGCAGCTCGGCGCTCTCGCCGAGCTGCAGCACGATCGAGTCGACGCCCGTGTCGCCGCCGGTGATCTGATCGAGGTCGTCGGTGTTGAGCGAGTAGGCGTTGCGCGGCACGCCCTCGTCGAGCCCGAGGTCGCCCTCGAAGGCGTTGAGGGTCAGCACGGGGTTGTCGGGCTCGGGAAAGACCGAGCTCAGGGCGCCCGAGTCGAGCGCGACGGCCGAGGGGTAGAAGAAGCCGATCATGCCGAGCTGCTCGTCGAGACCGTCGGGCACCTTGACGACGCCGAGGCTCGTCAGGTTCGCGTCTTGCGGCAAGAACGGCACGGGCTGGCTGAACACCGCGGTGCCCTCGGCATCGAAGACGGTGATCCACGGCGCGAAGCCGTTGCCGAGCAGGTAGGCGTTCGTCGCGCCGAGGGGCAGCGGCTCGTTGACCTTGACGGTTTCGGCCCGTGCCGCGCCGTTCTCGACCACGGTGACCGATGCGGTGAAGTCGAGAGGAATCGGCCGCACGGTCATGGTTTCGGCGTCAAACACCGCGTCGTAGACCGCCTCGAACTCGTCGAGCCTGATCGAGAACGGGTCGAGCCGCGTCTCGTCGAAGAAGCGACCCGGACTGAAGGAGTCGTAACTCGTGAGCTGGTTCGTGAAGGTCTGCCCCTGCACGATGACGCGCTGGCCGTTGTAGCCGAAGCCGCCCGCGAGCCCGATCGTGGCGAGAATGCCGACGAGGGCCATGTGGAAGACCAGGTTGCCGGTCTCGCGCAGGTAGCCGCGCTCTGCACTGAGCGAATCGCCATAGCGCTCGACGCGGAATCTCTGCTTGCGCAGCAGCGTGCGCGCTTCGGCGAGCGCCGTCTCGACATCGACGGATGCTCTCCGCTCGGTGTGCCCGACGAGCCGGTCGAGGCGTGCCGGGGTGGCCGGGGGCCGCGCGCGCAGCGCCTTGGCGTGGTGCTGCGTGCGGGGGATGATGCAGCCGATGAGCGACACGAACAGCAGCAGGTAGATCGACGAGAACCACACGGAGGTGTAGGTGTCGAAGACCTGCAGCGCGTCGAGCACCGGGAAGAGATCGGGGTTGCTCTGCTCGAACTGCACGACGCCGTTGGGGTCGGCGCTGCGCTGCGGCACGAGTGAGCCGGGAATCGCCGCCACGGCGAGCAGCAGCAACAGCACGAGCGCCGTGCGCATGCTCGTCAGCTGACGCCAGATGAAGCGTGCCCAGCCTGCGGCGTCGAGGTTCGGCTGCACGGGCGAGGCGGGGCGAGCATCCACCGCGGCGTCGCGCTCAGCGTCGTTCTGGTCAGCGTCGATGTGATCAGAGGGGCGTGAGGGTTCCAGCGATCATCACCCCCAACCACGAGACGAAGAGCTGCCACAGCCCGGTGACCATGGCGAGACCGACGACGACGAGCAGCACGCCGCCGATGATGTTGATGACGCGAATGTGGCGCTTGAGCCAGGCCGTCGCTCCCGCGACCCAGCTGAAGCCAAGCGCGACGAGCAGGACTGGAATGCCGAGGCCGAGGCAGTAGACGAGGCCGATGAGCGCCGCGCGACCGACGCCGCCCTCGCTCAGCGCGAGCGAATACACCGCGATGAGGGTCGGCCCAAGGCACGGTGCCCAGCCGAGACCGAAGACGATGCCGAGCACGGGTGCTCCGGCCAGACCTGTCGCGACCCCCCAGCGCGGGGTGATGGTGCGCTGCAAGAACGACACCTGACCGATGAAGACGAGCCCCATGAGAATGACGATGACCCCCGCGATGCGCGTCACGAGGTCGAGTTGCGTGCGCAAGACGAGGCCAGCCGTGCCGAAGACGATCGAGAACCCGACGAAGACGATCGTGAAGCCGAGCACGAACAGGGCGGCGCCGAGTAGCACGCGCCAGCGGCCCGAGCGCAACTCATCGGTGCTCGTGAAGCCGCTCACATACGCGAGATACCCGGGCACGAGTGGCAGCACGCACGGCGAGGCGAAGGCGACGAGCCCGGCGAGCAGAGCGAGCGGCAGCGCGACGAGCAGCGAGCCGCTCAGCACGAGCTCGCCGACCGGGTCGACCACCATGAACGCCGCTCCGAGTCTCAGCTCGCCTCGGCGAGCGCGTCAGAGATCATCGAGCGCAGCACGCTCGGTTCGGTGAGCAGGCCTGAAACGCGGCCCGCGACGCGACCCTCGGCATCGAGCACGAGCGTGGTCGGTACGGCGTTCGGCGCGACCTGTCCCGCGAAGGCGAGCCGCACGGCCCCGTCGTTGGCGTCAATGAGCGAGGGGTACGTGACACCGAACTCCTCGGCGAACGCGAGAGCCGTCGGCGCCTGGTCGTAGATGTTGACTCCTACAAAGCTCACCGGGTCGTCCGCGAACTGCTGCGAGAGGGCTTCGAGGTCGGGGGCTTCGAGTCGGCACGGGGGGCACGAGGCGTACCAGAAGTTGACGACCACGACCTGGCCGACAAGGTCGTCGCTGCTGAGCGACTCGCCCGAGTCGGTGATGCCTTCGAACGCGATGGGTTCGGCACGGTCAGCTTCGGCGATGACGGTGAACGCTCCGTCGCCCGAGATGTACCCCTGGCCGGTGCCCTCGCGATAGGTCTCAGCGAGGCTGTCGTTGGCGGAGCATCCGGCGAGCAGCGCGGTAGCGGTCACGGTGGCGAGCGCTGCGGCGAGAACGGAGGAGAAGCGGGTAATCACACGGCTCCCAGATCGGTGGAGGATGCCAGCAAGTCTGCACCGGGCTCCTGATAGCCAATCTCAGAGAAGGCGCCGTCGTTCCAGGCGAAACTCGTGACGCTCGAGAGCGCGCAGCGGCGGCGGCGCGGGTCGTGGTGCAAGGGCAGCCCCGCGGTAGCGCGGTGCACCATCCAGATCGGCAATTGGTGGCTCACGAGCACGACCTCGCCCGAGTCGACCGACTCGCGCGCATCGGCCATGGCCATGAGCATGCGCGCGGCCACGTCGACGAAAGCTTCGCCCCAACTGGGCTTGCGCGGGTTGACGAGCAAGGGCCAACTGCGCGGATGGGCGAGCGTGCGGCCGTCCATGCGCCGGCCCTCAAACCGATTGGTCGGCTCGATGAGCCGCTCGTCGAGCGTCACGTCAAGACCGAAGGCTTCGGCCCAGGGGGCCGCGGATTCTTGCGTTCGCTGCAGAGGACTCGCGCGCAGGGCGGTGACCGGATGCCCCGCGAGGGTTGCGACGGCCGCCTTCGCCATGCGCTGCCCAAGGTCGCTGAGCCGATAGCCCTCGAGCCGCCCGTAGAGCACGCGCTCGGGGTTGTGCACTTCGCCGTGGCGCACCAAGTGAACGAGGTCGGCGGGCATGCCCTCCAGTCTAGAGAGCGACGCTATGAAGTGGCGGCGGGCCGGTTCGGCGGCCGCGCGGGCGGCGGAGAGCATCCCGCGACCCGCCGGTAGGCTTGGGCCTCATGACCCGCACCGTGATCTCGCACCTTGCTCCCCTGCCTGACGGCCCCGTGACCGTTGCCGGATGGGTCGAGACCGTGCGTGATCAGAAGAAGGTGCAGTTCGTCATTCTGCGCGACGAGTCGGGTGCTGTGCAGCTCGTCAACCCTGCCACCAGAGATCTGGAAGACGGCGCCTCGCCCGACGAGCTCGCGGCCGCCGCGCTCACCGAGACGATCGGCGCGCTCGCGCACGGCACCATGGTGCGCGTCACGGGCGAGCTCAAGCACGACGAGCGCGTGAAGCTCGGCGGCATCGAGGTCAAGATCGCCTCACTCGAGGTCGTGAGCGAAGCACTCCCCGAGACGCCCATCGCCGATGACTCAAGCCTCGACAAGCGACTCGACTGGCGCTTTCTCGACCTGCGGCGCCCCGAGGCCTCGCTCATCTTCAAGGTGCAGACGACCTTCGAGCACGCGCTGCGCAGCTGGTGGGTCGAGCGCGACTTCATCGAGATCCACACGCCGAAGCTCATGGCGAGCGCTTCGGAGAGCCGCGCCGAGCTCTTCGAGATGGAGTACTTCGAGACGAAGGCCTACCTCGCCCAAAGCCCGCAGTTCTTCAAGCAGATGGCCCAGCCCGCCGGCTTCGGCAAGGTCTTCGAGATCGCCCCGGCGTTTCGCGCCGACCCCTCGTTCACGTCGCGCCACGCGACCGAGTTCACCTCGGTCGACGCCGAAGTGAGCTGGATCGACTCGCACGACGACATCATGCAGATGCACGAAGAGCTGCTGGTCGCCGGCTTCACGGCCGTCGTCGAGAAGCACGGCGCCGCGATTGAGGCCGCGTTCGGCGTCGAGCTCAGCGTGCCGACGACGCCCTTCCCGCGCATCCCCCTCGCCGAGGCGCGCCAGATCGTCGCCGACGGTGGCTACGAGATTCCCCGCACCGACGGCGACCTCGACCCCGAGGGCGAGCGTCGCTTGAGCGCCTGGGTCAAGGCCAACCACGGCCACGACTTCGTGTTCGTCACCGACTACGCCACGGGCATTCGGCCGTTCTACCACATGCGCCGCGAGGGCGACCCGACCATCACGAACAGCTACGACCTGCTCTACAACGGCACCGAGATCTCGACGGGAGCCCAGCGCGAACACCGCGTCGACGTGCTCATCGCGCAGGCGAAGGAGAAGGGTCTCGAGCCCGAAGAGCTCGAGTTCTACCTCGACTTCTTCCGCTACGGTGTGCCGCCGCACGGCGGCTTCGGCATGGGTCTGGCGCGCGTGCTCATGCTCATGCTGGGGCTCGGCTCGATTCGCGAGACCACCTACCTGTTCCGCGGCCCGACGCGACTGCTGCCGTAGCCGTGCGGCGCGCTGGCCCGCCACGCGACTGGCGCCTCGCTCCACGCGCCACGCGCGCCGCGTAGGACGCGCTTTCTGGCATGGGTCGCGCAAATCCTCACGACCTGTGCCAAAAACCGCAACTTTCAGCGCGCCCAGGAGGGCGGGGGCAGTGGATGCTCAGCCCTCGTCGAGCAAGTGCAGGTTCCAAGGGGTCGCCGCTTCGAGCAGCCCCAGCAAGGTGAGCGCCTGCAGCCGAGCTTGCTCGGCACTGCGCTCGGAGTAGACGTCGATCGCGAGCGGCGGCGGCTCGCCGAACTTGGGTATCTCGATCTCGACCCAGCTGCCCGGCGCGAGCGGCACGCGTGGTCGCATCGTGCGCTGCCCGTCGACGCGCGAGTCGGCGACGAGAGCGACGATGGCGAGGGCGTCGAGCTTCGTCACGGCGCTGCCGACGACGATGGTTGAGCAGTAGAGAGCAGCCTGGGGGTCGCGGGTGCGCTCACTCATGCCGCAAGGCTAGATCGGCAGTCTGAGCGTGCGGCGAGCATCCACTGACCCTCGAGAACGCGCGCGAGTCAGTCCACGCGCTCGAAAGCGACACTGCCGCCATCGATCCCCGTGATCCCAGCGCTGGAGGTGTACAGCGCAAGCATTTCTGCGTCGACCACCGTGCGGGCGTAGATGGTCGCGCGCACCTCAAGGAGGGGCTCGTCGCCCTCAACGAGTGCGGTCACAGCGGGCTCAACCTCGATGATCTCGCTGGCCTCGCCACCACCTCTTGCGATGATGAAACGCATGTCGCGCGCGGCCTCCGCCTCCGTCTCGGTAAGCCGCATGACCACCTCCCAGCGATAGACACCCGCGCCCTGACCGCGGAAACTACCGCCGATGGTATTCGCTGTCTCGAAGTGCGTCGGAGCACTGTCGCCGAACTGCAACTCCGCGGAGCGCAATACGGGCACGACGATCGTCTGACCGGGAGAGCCCTCGAAAGAGACGCCCTCGCCGCTGACGTCAAATCGTGAGGCACTGAACGGAGAGACCTCGGCCGGCGGGCCTGGCGGGCCGACCGGTCCCTGCGGTCCGGCGGGGCCTTGCGGGCCCCCCAAGCCGGGTGCGCCTTCCGGGCCTCGCGGGCCTGCAGCGCCCGGGGCTCCCGGGGTGCCGTCGGCCCCGGGCGCGCCATCGCTGCCGGGAGCGCCGTCGCTGCCGGTCGCACCGGCACCTTCAGCCGTGCCGGGCTCACCAGTCATGCTGTGGGCGCTCGCGACAAGCCACCCCGTCGCACCCCCAGCACCCGCCCCGATGAGGAGGGCTGTAAGGATCACCGCACCGAGTGCACGTGGAGTCGGTCGAGAGTTGCTCACGAGTCCATTGTGCCCGGCCAGGGTTCTGCCGTCACCCCGTCAGCGGCGCGGCCTAGCTCCCGAGCACGCGCCGGGTGTAGGCGTTCGTGAAGGTGCGATCGGGGTCGAGCCGGTCGCGCACGTCGAGAAAGTCGTCGAAGCGCGGGTAGGCCGGCGCGAGGTCGTCGGCTGTGCGCTCGTGCAACTTGCCCCAGTGCGGGCGTCCGTCGTGAGCCCGCATGATGTCTTCGACCGCGGTGAAGTAGAGGCGAGCATCCTCGGGCCAGTACCGGTGCACCGCGATGTAGGCCGACCGGCGACCGTACGCCGTCGACAGCCACGTCTCGTCGGCGGCGGCGACACGCAGTTCGACGGGAAACGAGATGCGCCACCCTTCGCGCTCGACGAGTGCTTTGACCTCGCGGATGGCCGGCGCGAGTGCCTCGGCGGGCAGCGCGTACTCCATCTCTTGAAAGTGCACGCGGCGCGGACTCGTGAAGACCTCGTGCGAGGGAGCGGTGAAGGTGCGGTTGCCGTAGAGAGCGGCAGCGAGTCGATTGACGCGCGGGGTGAGTGCTGGCACTCCGAGACCGAGGCGGCTGATCGTGTAGTGCAGGCCATTGCCGAAGAACTCGTCTTCCCACCACTCAGCGAGGCGCGAGAGCGGGCGATACTCGGTCTCAAGCGGCAGCCGCGTGTTGGTCTTCGTCGACAGCCGATCGGTGTGCGGCCACCAGTAGGCCTCGAAGTGGTCGACGGCGGCGGCTCGGTCGAGAAATTCGTCAACGACGTCGAAGGGCTCGCCCTGCTCGACGGCGCGCAGCAAGAACTGCGGCACGCACTGCAGTTCGACCTCGACGAGAATGCCGAGCGCGCCGAGCCCCACCTGCACGGCGGGCAGCAGGTCAGCATTCTCGGTCTCGCTCACGCGCAGCAGCGTGCCGTCAGCGGTAACGAGCATCGCCGCCGTGATCTGCGTCGCGAGCCCGCGAAACGCGAGCCCCGTGCCGTGCGTGCCGGTGCTCATCGCGCCAGCGATGGTCTGCCGGTCGATGTCGCCCATGTTCTGCAGGGCGAGACCGTGAGCGTTGAGCAGGGGCGAGAGCGCGTGCAAGGCCGTGCCCGCGAGAACCGTCACGCGATCGCGGGCCGCGTCGACCCGCACGATGCCGCTGAGTGCGGCGAGATCGACGAGCACGCCGTCGGTGAGCGCGATGTCGGTGAACGAGTGCGCCGACCCGATGGGCTTGATGGGCAGCCCGCGTTCGCGGGCCGCGAGCACGACAGCGACGACCTCGTCGATCGTGGCCGGTCGCGCCACCCCCACGGGCGTCGCGCTCGCCGTGCGCCCCCAGGTGCGCACGCGTTGCGGCGTGCCGAGCACGGTTGCGTCGAGGCTGATGGATGCTGCGCCGGGGCTCGTCACACGAACACCTGCCCTTCACCGCGGTAGGTGGGTAGCTCGTCGACCACGCGGCCTTCGTCGACAAGGTGGAGTACGTTGGCGTGCTCGCTGAGCTCGCCGGCTTTGGTGTGGCGCAGCCACACGCGGTCGCCGATCGCGAGCGCTCGTGCGGCGTCACCCGTCACGGGAGTCTGCACTTCGCCGGCACCTTCGCGGGGCAGATAGCGCAGGCCGGCGGGGTGCACGGGCAGCGGCAGGCGGTCGTCGCCGGCTGGTCCTGAGGCGATCCAGCCTCCGCCGAGCAGGGTCGCCACGTCGGCCGTCGGGCGCCGCACGACAGGCAGCGCGAAGGCGGCGGCGGGTGCCGGAGTGAAATGCGCGTAGTGGTCGAACAGGTGCGGCCCGAAGAGCCCTGAGCCGGCGGCGACTTCGGTGACCGAGGTGTCGGCGTGGGTCGATTCGATCGACCCCGTGCCTCCGCCGTTGACGAACTCGAACGGCGAACCTGCCGCCTCGGCCACCTCGCGCGCCGCGGCCACGGCGGCCCCGCGGCGCTCGCGCAGTTCGGCGGCGGAGGCCCGCTGCAAGACCCGGATGATCGAGCCGCGACCGTAGCCAGCGTTGCCGAGCCCGGCGATCTGCGCCTCATACGCCATGAGCCCGACGAGGGTGAACCCCGGCCTGCGTGCCACCTCTTCGGCGAGCGCCCGCACCTCTGCTACGGTGCGCAGCGGCGAGCGCCGCACACCAATGTGCCCCATGGTCGGCGAGTGATACGAGGCGTCGAGCTCGAGGGCGACGCGCACGGTGGCGCGAGTTGCGGGCGCGACCGCGTCGACGAGGTCGAGCTGCGCCACGTCATCGACCATGATCGTGACCCGTGACGCCAGCCGCTCGTCGGCCGCGAGTCTCGCGAGCGCCGCACGATCGACCGTCGGGTACCCGACGACGATGTCGGTCGACGACGGCCCCTCGAAGCTCGCGAGCCACAGCGCTTCGGGCAGCGTGAACGCGAGCACGCCCGCATAGCCCGGCAACTCGAGCACGGCATCGAGCACCGATCGCACGCGCACCGATTTGCTCGCCACGCGAATGGGCAGGCCCTCGGCGCGGCGCAGCAGGTCGTGGGCGTTCGCGGCCAGCGCGCCACGGTGCAGCGCGGCGAGGGGGGCGTCGAGCGGCGCGAGAGCGGCATCCATCTGGCCCCAATAGGCGGCGGGGTCGGATGCCCACGCGCGGTCACTCGGCGGTGTCAGGTCGATCGTCATCGCACGCTCTTAACTCCGAGCACCGCGAGGGCACCCACGATCGAGAACAGTGCTGAGGCGATGAACAGCCCGCCGAATCCGCCGACGGCCATGACGATGAGGGCGCCGAGCATGGGGGCGAGGGCCTGCGGCACGGCGCTCGCGATGTTCATGATGCCGAGGTCTTTGCCGCGGCTCGTGGCGTCGGGCAGCACTTGGGTTGCGAGCGCCTGGTCGACGGAGAGGAAGCAGCCGTAGCCGAGCCCGAGCAGCAGCGCGCCGACCATGACGATCTCGAACTGCGGCCAGACGGTGAGCAGCACCGCGCCCGAGGCCTGCAGCATCGCCGAACCGAGCACAAAGGCCTTTCTGCGACCGACGACGTCACTGAGCCGACCGCACACGATCGACGAGACGATGGATGCTGCCATATAGACGAGCGTCAGCAGCAGCAGATCGCCCTCAGCCTCGAGGGTCTCGCGGCCGAGGCCGTAGATGAGAAAGAACAGCAGCAGGCTCGTGCCGAGGGCGTTGCCGATGTTCACGAGCACGCGGCTCAGCAGGGTGTAGCCGAAGTCGGGGTGCTGTCGCGGTGAGATCCAGAAGCCGCCGAGGAAGGTGCGCCAGGTGAGCGGCGCAGCAGCGCCCTTCGGCAGCACGGCCTCGCGCACGAACAAGAACGGCACGACCGTCAGCAGCAGCGCCACGGCGAGCGCCGTGTAGCCGAGCAGCGCTCCGATGAAGAGCTCGGTGACGAGCAGCAGACCCACGATGATGCCGATCGCCTGGGGGGCGGAGATGAATCCGGAGACGAGTCCGCGCTGGCCGACGGGCACCTGATCGCTGATGGTCGCCGTGAGGGCGGCGCTCAAGGCGCAAAAGCCTGTGATGGCGAGCGACCAGCAGATCGCGACGCCGACGATGGAGGTCTGCACCGAGAGGGCGAGCAGCGCTCCGGCGAAGAGCAGGGCTCCCGCGAGCATCCAGGGCCGACGGCGACCGAATCGCGAGGTCGTGCGGTCACTCAGCGCCCCCGTGAGCGGGTAGGCGACGATGGCGAAGGCCGAGCTGATGCCCGACACGATGCCGAAGGCCATGACCGACTCTTGCCAGGTCTGCGTTTGCATGAGCGCGTCGACCTGCACCGGCAGCAGCAGCTGCACGGGCGTGAGCTGGGCCATCCACACGCCGAGCCAGGCTGTGGCGAAGCCGGCGATCCACCAGCCGCCGACGCGACGGGTGGGTTCGGCGTCGACGGGCGGCGGGCCGTGCGTCTCGGTGATAGCGGTGGTCATGGATGCTCTCCGGTCGGTTGCGCCTGCGTGAGCAGGGCCGCGGCGATGAGGTCGAGTTGCGGCTCGATGGCAGCGTCGTCGTGATCGACGAGCCACGCGACCGTCAGCCCGTCGGTGCACGTGACGACGAAGCGCGCGAGTTGCTCGACCGGCTGCAGCCAGCGCATGCCGCAGCGCTCAGCGGCCGCGAGCAGCAGGCCGGTGACGAGCGCCCGGTAGTGGGCGTACTGTTCGAGCGCCATTCCCTCGAGCGCGGGCTCTCGCAGCGAGTGGAAGGTGAGCTCGAGCATGCCCTGCTCACGACCCGGCGCCTCGCGCAGATTGCCCACATAGGCGCCGAGCCCGCCGCGGATGAGCGTGGCGAAGTCGGCCTCGGGAAGGTCGAGCAGGGCGCCGACGGCATCGCGCTCACCCTCGAGCACGAGCCGGATGACGTCGCGCAGCAGCTCAACGCGCGACTCGTAGGCGTAGTGGAAACTCGCAAGGGCCATGCCCGCTTCGGCGACGATCGCGCGAGTGGTCGCGGCAGCGAGTCCGTCGCGCGCGATGACCGTGAGTGCGGCGTGCGCGAGCGCCGTGCGGCGCTGTTCCACGCTCAACCTCATGCGAGCATCCTCTTCTCTACGGGGCAGGAGTCGCCCAAGTGGGTCGAGCGTCCCAGACGCGCGTCCCGTTGCGCAAGAGGCCTGGCCGAATCGTCACACGCGCGACACACTCAACGAGCGGGGAATAGGACTAGATTTCGATGCGTTTGCATGGATATCATTCAGAGTCGCTCACGAAGCGCGAAGGAGCCCACCATGACCACCACCGTCGCCCCCCAAGGCTTGCACCACGTCACGGCGATCGCCGGCGACCCGCAGAAGAACATCGACTTCTACATTCGCGGGCTGGGCCTGCGCCTCGTGAAGAAGACCGTGAACTTCGACGACCCCGGCACCTACCACCTCTACTACGGCGATGAGTCGGGCCGCCCGGGTTCGCTCATGACCTTCTTCCCCTGGCGCGGCATTCAGGCCGGGCGCATCGGTGCGGGCCAGTCGACCTCGACCGCGTTCTCGGTGCCTGCGGGCTCGCTCGGCTGGTGGGTCGACCACTTCGCCTCCGTCGGCGCTGAAGCCCGCATCACTTCGACCTCATCGACCGAAGAGCGCCTGCTCGTGCGCGACCCCGACGGCCTGCAGATCGAACTCGTCGCGACGCACGAGCACGACCCGCGCGACCCGTGGGACTCGGCGAGCGTTCCCGCGGAGTACGCCATCCGCGGCCAGCACTCGAGTGTGCTGACCGTGCGCGACGCCGAGCGCACCCTTGCGCTCATGACGGGCGACCTGGGAATGCGCATCGTCGAGCAAGAAGGCAATCGCACGCGCCTCGCTGCGGGCGAAGGCATGCCTGGCGCTCTCGTCGACGTCATCTCCTCGAACCTCGTGCAACCCGGCCTCACCGCGGGCGGCACCGTGCACCACATTGCCTTCCGGGTGCCCGACCAGCAGACGCAGCAGCAGTGGCGCGATGAGCTCGCCTCGCGCGGCCACCAGGTCACGCAGATTCTCGACCGCCAGTACTTCACCTCGATCTACTTCCGCGAGCCCG
>SXGT01036185.1_pt1 | contig 22877 bp, 18 predicted proteins | sample 3176221 | NCBI WGS metagenome assembly SXGT01 (sample SAMN11356862, study PRJNA531348) | freshwater metagenome | isolation source: freshwater sample F1-120 | place: China: Fuxian Lake, Yuxi | collected 2017-12-25
CGATGCCGCGCACGGCCTCGACGTCGCCGAAGGAGCGACGCACCTGCTGCAGGCGCACCGCGTCGGGTCTGGTCTGGTTCATGCCCCCGAGCATGGTCCGCGCGGCGGGTCCGGCCCCGGATCACGCGTCACGACCTCGCCGTGACGGATGTCAGGGGTCGTCCCATCGGGTCAACGGCGCAGGAACCGCTCGAGCAGCGGGCCGGCGGTGGCCGAGCCGGACTCGCCGTCCGCCACGAGCACGGCGACGGCGAGGTCGCCCTGCGTCGCGATCATCCAGGCGTGCGTGCGGGGCGGCTGGTCGTCGCCGTACTCGGCGGTTCCCGTCTTGGCCCCCACCGGGCCGCCCGGCAGGTCGCGCAGGAACGCACCGCTGCCGTCGGTGACGACCGCCCGCATCAGTCCGGACAGGCTCCTGGCCTGCGCCCGGGTCACCGGCTCCTCGGGCTCCGGCGCCTCCTTCGCCCGGCGGTCGGGCAGGAGCACCGGGGTCACCGTGCCGCCGTGGGCGACGGAGGCGGCGACCACGGCCATGGCCAGCGGGGAGGCCTCCACCCGGCCCTGGCCGATGACCGAGGCGGCGCGCTCGGTGCCGTCGGCCTGCGTCGGCACCTGCCCAAGGAAGGCAGGCATCCCGAGGTCGACGTCGCGGCCCAGCCCGAGCCCGGCTGCCGCGGCCGCGAGCTCCTCCTGCGACGCCCGATCCCGCTCGGCGATCATGGCCGTGTTGCAGGACTGCGCGAAGGCGGTCCGCAGGGGCACGTCGCCGACCGCCGAAGCGGGGTAGTCGGAGTAGTTCGTGAACCGTCGGCCGTCCACCGTCAGGGTGGGGGTGCACGGCACCTGGCTGTCCGGGGTGAGGCCCGAGCGCAGGAGGGCCAGCGCCGTTGCGACCTTGAAGGTCGAGCCCGGTGCGTACCGACCCGTCAACGCTGTGTCGGCGCCGTCGCCGCCGGGGCCGCTGGAGACCGCCAGCAGCGCACCCGTCGACGGCCGGATCGCGACGATCGCGCTGGCCGGGCCGACGTCGGTGAGGATCCGGTCCGCCGCGCCCTGCAGGTCGGGGTCGAGCGTGGTGCGCAGCGGCTTCCCGGCCTTCGGGTCGCTGGAGAAGAGTCGCCGGGACTCGGTCTGCGGGTCGTCGTCGACGGCCAGCACCTCCACGCCGGGGGTGCCGCGCAGCTGCTCGTCGTAGCGCGCCTGCAGCCCGGACAGCCCCACCGGGTCGCCCGGGCGGACAGCGCCGTCGGACGCCTCGACCACCTCTGCGGTGGCCTCGCCGACGGTGCCGAGCAGCGGCTGCCCGAACGCCCGCGTCGGGGCCAGCGGCAGGGTGCCCTCGACGGCCAGCGACCCGGGGATCGCGGCGAGCTCCTGCCGGGTGGGCACGTCACCGTCGGCACGCAGGACGAGCCCCTCGACGAACGCCTGGTCGCCGGCCGCCTCGACCCGCCGGCGGTAGGCCCCGGGGTCGATGCCGAGCCGTCGCGCCAGCCGCTCGGCCGACGTCCCGGCAGCGTCGGGGTCGACGTCGGTCTTGTCGATCCCGACCCGCACGACCGGTCGTGCAGTGACGAGGACGGCGTCGTCGGCGCCGAGCACGTCGCCTCGCTCGGCCGGCGTCGTGCGCACGCCGAGCGTCTCACCCTCCTCGACGGGCGCCACGACGGACGACTCCCAGCGCACGCGCCAGGCCCCGTCCTGCTCCACGAGGACCGCGGCGGTGTCGTACGTCCAGGTGGTCCCGCCGATCGTCCACCGGTGCCGGAGCTCGGCGGTGGTGGTGCCGTCGTCCTCCTCCACCGACGTCACCCGCACCCGTTGCGTCCCGCCGACGTCGCCGACGACCCGTTCGAGGTCGGCCTGGTTGCGGGTCCCGTCGCCCGTCGTCGGCACCGACGTGACGTCGCCCTTCGACAGTCCCGCGGCGAGCGTCCGGGCCGCGTCGTCGGGGTCGGGGCCGCCGAGGCTGCACCCGGCCAGGACGCCTACGGCCAGCAGCGGTGCGGCACCCGCGACGACGACGCGGACACGGGCGGGGCGACGCAGACGCATGACGGCAGTAGACCAGCCCGGGCCGCACGGTCGACGACGGCGCGCGGCAGCCTGCGCCGCGCCCTGTTCAGGTTGTCGGCAGGTTCGCGTCCCTACGGTCCCACCCATGACGACGCGAACCTTCGCCGCTTCCAAGGTCCCCTCCGTCCTGGCGACGTTCTGGGTGGTGAAGCTGCTCACCACCGGCATCGGCGAGACCGGGTCGGACTACCTCGGCACGGTGAGCATCGCTCTCGCCGCAGCCATCGGCATCGGCGGCTTCGCCCTGGCGCTGTGGACGCAGCTGCGGGCAGACCGGTACCACCCGGTCCGCTACTGGACCACGGTCCTCGCCGTCGCGGTGTTCGGCACGATGATCGCTGACGGTCCGCACGTCGTCCTCGGCACGCCCTACTGGGTCGACTCGCTGGTCTACCTCGCGCAGCTCGGCGCGGTGCTCGCGTGGTGGCGGCGCAGCGAGGGCACGATCTCGGTCCACTCGATCACGACGGCCCGACGCGAACGCTTCTACTGGGGCGTCGTGCTGCTGACGTTCGGCCTCGGCACCGCGCTCGGCGACGCAGCCGCCGTCGACGCCGGCCTCGGCTTCGTCTGGTCGATCCTCATCTTCGGGGCCGCCATCCTCGTGCCCTGGGGCCTGTGGCGCGCGGGCCTGAACCCGACCATCACGTTCTGGTCGGCCTACGTGATGACGCGCCCGCTCGGCGCGTCGGTGGCCGACTGGCTCGGCAAGGGGACGAAGGACGGCGGGGTCGGCTGGGGCACCGGGTCCGTGACGCTCGCCGGTCTCGTGCTGTTCGCCGGGCTCGTCACCTACCTGGCCCTCACTCATCGCGACGTCGACCGGGAGACGGTCGACCCTGAGTCGGTCGACCCTGGGGCGGGCGACACCCCCGTCGGCGACATCCCGCGCGACGCCCTCCCGCAGCGGTGATCTTCGGGCCCCGCCCTGCTCGTAGCATCGACGTGTGTCCCCCTCCGTGCGCCTGGTGCCGATGACCGCCGAGCAGGTCCCTGTCTACCGCGAGCTGGCCGAGCGGGAGTACGCGGAGAACATCGTGGCGGCGGGGATGATGCCCGAGACCGAGGCCCGGCGGAAGGCCGCCGACGACTTCGCGAGCTCCCTGCCCGACGGCGTCGACACCGCGGACCACGAGCTCTGGACCGCGCGGGACGGCGACCTCGAGGTCGGCATGCTGTGGCTCGGGTTCACCGAGAGGTCGGACGGGCTGGTCGCCTTCGGGTACGACTTCCTGGTCACCTCCGGCCGACGCCGTCAGGGCTACGGCCGGGCCATCATGGAGGCGGCCGAGCAGGTCTGTCGCGACCGCGGGGTGGTCGAGGTCGGGCTGTCGGTCTTCGGGTTCAACTCCGGCGCCCGGGCGTTGTACGAGCAGATGGGGTTCGAGGTCACCATCCTCCAGATGCGCAAGCGTCTCTGAGTCACTGCGCCGCGGAGCGGTCGCCGGACGTGTCGGCCAGCACAGGTCGAGAACGTCGACCTTCGCCAGGCCGGAGTCCTAGAGTGTCGCCAGCGGTGCCGGGACACGCCCGGCACCCACAGTTCGGGGGAACTCATGACACGAAAGATGATGGGCTGCGTCGCGGCCCTCGTGACCGCGACGACAGCAGCAGGGATCGTCGGTCTCGGGAGCACGAGTGCGTCGGCACGCGGCGAGGCGCCGACGGTGGCCGCCGCCGACTCCTACGCCCGGCAGCACGGTGCACCGCGAGCGGACCTGCGTCTGGACCGCACCGTCCAGGTGCCGGGCGGCAGCGTCGCGCACTTCCAGCAGTACCTCGCCGGCAAGCCGGTGATCGGTGCCGAGGTCGTCGTCCAGCTCGACGCCCGCGGGAAGATCCACGGCACCACCGGCGCCGTCACGTCGGCGCCGCGCAGCGTCACGGCGGCACCCGCACGCACCGAGGCGAGCGCCGAGAGGACGGCCAAGGCGTCGCTGCGCAAGGCCGGCGCCCCGGAGGTCGACGCGACCGCAGCGGCCGCCACCGACCTCGCCTGGTACGACGCGGGCCTGTTCAAGGGCGCGGCGTCGAAGGGGGCCGTGACGCTCGTGCACGACGTCGAGGTGACGCCGACCGCGGTCGACGCCGTCGGCGGTCGGGTGCTCGTCGACGCGAACGACGGCACGCCGGTCTACACCGAGACCACGCAGCGTGACGCGACCAACCGCCGCGTGTGCGACGCCCGCAACCAGTACGTCACCAACCTCGACTGCCCGAGCCCGGTGCGGACCGAGGGGTCCGCGGCGAGCAGCGTCTCGGAGGTCAACGTGGCCTACGACCAGCTCGGCGCGACGTCGTCGTTCTACACCAGCCGGTTCGGGTACGACCTGTCGACGCAGATCGGTGGCGGAGCGCTTCGCGCGACCGTGCGCGCGTGCTACCGCGACTCCGGCGGCGACTACGGCTGCCCGATGGAGAACGCGTTCTGGACGGGACGCAGCATGGTCTTCGGCCAGGGTTTCGCCTCGGCCGACGACGTGGTCTCCCACGAGCTGACGCACGGTGTCATCCAGAACACCGCGGACCTGGTGTACTCCTACGAGCCCGGGGCCATCAACGAGTCGATGGCCGACGTGTTCGGCGAGTTCGAGGACCTCGACAACGGCACCGGGAACGACACGTCCTCGGCGCGGTGGCTGCTCGGTGAGGACCTGCCTATCGGCGCGATCCGCGACATGAAGACCCCGGAGCGCGGCAGCCAGCCGTCGAGCTACCGCGGCCAGTACTGGCAGAGCGGCTCGAGCGACAACGGCGGTGTCCACACCAACTCGGGCGTGGGCAACAAGGCGGCGTACCTCATCACCGACGGCGGGACGTTCAACGGCCAGACCATCACGGGTCTCGGCCAGGCCAAGGCCGAGCAGCTCTACTGGCGCACGCTCAACGCACTGACGAGCTCGTCGAACTACGCCCAGCTCGGCCAGACGCTGAAGTCCTCCTGCTCGGCCCTCGCCTCGGGCGGGACCGCCGGGTTCACGTCGACCGACTGCCAGCAGGTGAGCAAGGTCGTGACCGCGACGCGGATGTAGGCAGGCGACCGAAGGGATCGCCCGTACCGCCCACGCGGTGCGGGCGATCCGTTCATCCGCGGTCCTGGCCTGAGGTGTCCGCGTACGTGCTGACCGCGAACCTGGACGCGAGGGCGTCGAACATGTCTTGCTCGGCGCGCACCCGCGCGAGCAGCCCAGGTGAGGCCGTGGCGCCGTGGCCGACGAACTCCTGTCCCGCCGTGAGCCCGGCGAAGGCCGCGTCGGCGAAGAGGGCGACGGGCGCGCCGTGCGGGTCGTCGAGGCCGGACAGGCCCGTGGCCACCGCCGGCGGAGCGAGCTCGGTGACCCGGACGGCGGTCCCGGCGAGCGCGTGGCGCAGGGTGAGCGCGTAGCTGTGCAGGGCCGCCTTCAGCGCGGAGTAGAGCGGCGCGAAGGGCTGGGGGACGAAGGCGCCTCCGGAGGTGACGTTGACGACCTGTGCGGGTGTGCCGCGACGCACCAGGTGCGGGACCAGCAGGTGGTTTAGGTGGACGGGGCCGCTGAGCAGCACGTGCAGCTCCTCCTCCCGCACCGACCACGGGTCGTGGTCGTCGGCCAGGGCGACCCGGCGCTGGATCCCGGCGTTGTTCACCACGACGTCGACGTCGGGCAGGACGTCGAGCACGTGGTCGGCCAGACGCTCGCGGTCCGCCGCACGGCCCGCATCGCTGACCACGGTCTCGAGCCCGGGGAGCTCGCGGGCCGCGACGGCGAGCCGCGCGGGCGAGCGCCCGGTCACCAGCACGCGCGCGCCGTCGCGCAGGTACCGCCGCGCCAGCTCGAGCCCGATGCCCTGGCTGCCACCGGTGACGAGGACGTTCAGCACTGGTACCTGGCGAGTTGTTTCCATGACAACATGGTGCACCTCTGACGTTGACACGTCAACACCTCACCTATGATCGGACGGTGGACGAACGACTGGACGCCGACGAGCTGGCCGGGTGGGTGGCCTGGAAGCGGGCGGCCGACGCCGTCTGGGACCAGGTCGTCGCGGCGATCTCCGCGGCGTCCGGGCTGTCGGCAGCCGACTTCTCCGTGCTCACCCGCGCCGTGGAGGGCACGGGGCCCCTGCGTCAGCAGGACCTCGTGGACGACCTCGGGTGGTCGCGCAGCCGGCTGTCGCGCCAGGTGGCGCGCATGGAGGAGCGCGGGCTGGTCCGCCGGACGGTCTCCCCGTCGAGCACCGTCGTCGAGGCGACGGCCGAGGGGCGACGACGGGTCGCGGTGGCCCGGAGCGCGCATGCCGAGGCCGTGCGGGCTGCGCTCCTGGAGCGCGTGGGCGAGGCCGAGCGTGAGGCGTTCTGGCGGACGGTGCGTGTGCTGGGCGAGCAGTAGGACCCGCCGACGACACGTGAGCCTTCGGTGGACCTAACAGGACAACTATCGAACCCCTGCGTCGCCCTGCAGCGGATGCTCGACGGCAAGAAGTCGCAGGTCAGGCGCACATCCGCTGACAGCGTGCCGACACCGAGCAAGCAGCGGCAAGTCCGCCTGTCGGACACTCAGCAGGCTGAGCTGGTGCAGCGGCACCGCGGGGGAGCGTTCAAGAAGGAGCTGGCGCGGGCGTACGGAATCCACGTCGAGACGGTGCGTGCGATCATTCGCCGAGCAGTACAGGTATAACTCGTGGGTTGCCGAGGTCGCTTGAATCGGGGTGGCGGGCGCGCCATAGGCCGTCCACTCCGCTTCGAGACCCCACCGTCACTCAGCCTTGAGGCGGCTCTCCGCTCGCTCGACAATTCGCAGAAGCAGATCCGCGAGTTGGATCACCTCAGCAGCTTCGATGGGGTCGCTGAACTGCACGGTCCGATGGCTCGCTGGATTCTTGTACGCGCCGATTGCGCCGGCGAACAGATCGGCAGTGGCTTGCTGCTCGCCTCCCTCGGCGCCAGGATCGCGGAGCTTGCCGTCCTTCGGGCTGAACGCCTTTCGCATCAGCGCAACGCCGAGCAGCTCGTTCGGGAGACCCGCCACGCGCCGCACTTCAATCTCGACCCCCTTCATTGCCGCAAACGACGCGGTCTCGTAGTCGCCCAGCGCGAAGTTGGACCGAGCGGAGGCCAGCCCAGCGTGCAATTGACCAGCGAGGCGGTCGGCAGCCCAGACTTTGGAGATGGCGTTCGGGTCAGCAAGTGCCTCGCGACCTAGAGCGGTAACTCGGCGCCAGTCTCCCTGAGGATTCTGCGCCGACGGCCCGACCAGCGCGTGGGCCTGCAGCCAAGCCCACGCGTCAGATAGCCGCGCGAGCAGTGCGTCCATGTCTGGCGGCTGTGGCGTCCCATACCCGCCAGCCTGCTTGTATCCCTGGATCAAGTTGTTGAAGTTGGCCTGCTCCAGAGAGATCGATCCCAGGAGCTTCAATGCGAGCTGCGCGAGCGGAAGGCTACGGACGTCATCGTGGGAAACGGTCGACACCAAGTAAGCGTATGAGTCTGCGCCGACAGAACACCGGACGCGAGGCCTGGCAACGCACTGATCGTCTCCGGTTCGGACCTCAGGCTTGTGGCTTGGAGAGCTTCTCCTTGCCGACCGCGAGAAGAACTATGCCGCCACCGACCATGGCGGCCTTCTGCCCCACTTCCGTCCCGGCCGTCTTGAGCTGGTGCGGCTCTCGCAAGGCAGCGCGCCACGGAGTGGGGCTCAACTCCGGTCGACCCGCGTCAGCAATCCCCAAAGGCTCGTGGAACTCATCGATGCTCGTCCCAATCGCGTTGAGCGATCGGAAGACCAAGTTGGCCGCGCGCGCATGGAGCAAGACGTTCTCGTTAGCGAGACCGCCTGCAGCCGTCAGTTGACCCATGAGGCGCGTGGTCGTCTCCAGGACGCGGGCGCGGCGATTCTCGCGAGCCTCGGCGACGCCGCTGCGATGCCCCTCCAGGCGTTCAGGCGCCGTGGCGAAGACGTAGTCCAGCTCGATGACTCGGAACTGGTCCTGCAGTTCAAAGCAGCGAGCCAGAACGGCGAGCTGCAGGCCCACCTCTTGCTCGAGCTCACGCATGGTCCTCTTGAGTTGGCCCGGGCGGTTGAGGTCCCGCACCTTGTCGGCGAGATCTCCGAGCGCGAGGAGCGCATCGCGCTGTACCTCCAGGATCGTGCCGGACTCGCCGTCGACCTTGCTCCACAGCGTCTTAGGGTCTCCCCCGTGCTCGTGGATGGTCATGGCTTCCTCGATGGCTTCGGCAGCCCGGCCCATCTTGGCGAGAACGGTGTTGCGCTGGCCGCGTCGTACGTCGTCGAGCTTGGCGTCGATCTGGAGGAGGAGCGCTTTGAGCTCCTGCGCTTCCGCCTGGTGGGCGAGCTGGCTCATGAGGCCGCCGACACCGGACAGGACTGCCGGGTTCGTGAGCAGCGAGGCTGGCCCGTCCTCGACCTGGAGCCACTTGCCGATGTTGCCGGGGTCTCCGAGCATGGCGTGACTGACGCCGTCGGTCTTGGTCTTCATGAGACCACCGGCATCTTTAAGCGCTTGGGTCGACTCCGGCGTGAGCTTCAGGTACACCGCCGACTGCTCCGCGATGCCCGAAGCCAGCTCCGCAAGATCCGAGCCGGTCCGCAGCACCCCACTGAGCTTGCCCAGCGCGAACTCACGGGCGTGCCCTAACAGCCCCGCGTCGCCGAGGAACCGCTCGATCGTGCCGCGATCGCCGGTAACGATAGCGACCTCGCCGTCACTGACCAACTCGATCTCGCTAGACACGATGTGCGTCCCCCTTCGTCACAGCGAGGGTATCCGGGGCCGTACGGCGGCAGAACCGAAACAGAGGTCGGCGGCGACGTCCTGAGACTGCAGACCAGAGACGGATCACAACTCCCACAGCCGTGAACTTGCCTGCGCGAGACCTCTGCTCGCCTCGAACTTGTCGATGATCTTCCCCAGCCGCTCGACGCTCCCCTCATGCTTCGTCAGCCGCGCGTAGGCGAGCACCAGATCACGGTCGTACTCGCCAAGGGTGGCGAGGTCCTCGAGCGAGCTGCGCACCATTCGCTCGGAGATGTCGTCCGTCCAGCCCTTGTAGCCCTCGTACACGATGCCTTCGAGGATCTCGGTTGCTTCTTTGCTCAGACCAGCGTCCATGACCTCGCCCGTAACGATGTTGAACGCGCGGTTGAGCTTGGCCCACCACTCCATCTCGCAGGGGACCCACTCCACCAGCACGACGACGCTCTTCTCCAGGTGGTGTAGCTTCTCGAGCGTCTTGTGGCGTGGGCACCAGACGAGGACGACACCGCCGTCTTCGATGTAGCCGCTGCGCTCCGTCACGATGGTCTGCTTTGCCAACTCCGGGTGGTGAGTCGCCCCACTCTTCTGGACCGACAGCACTGTCAGGCGTGCGCGGTGCCGCCGTGCGAGGGCGAGACCAAGCTGCTTGCCCGGCCCCAGCGTGTCCTTCTCGGTGCCGCGCGGGAGATAGACGTAGCGATGCTTGAACGCTTCGTCGAGGCGATCTGACATGTCCAAGTTCCTTCTCTCGGGATCCTGGTCAAGACGCTAGGTGGGACCACCGACGCTTCCCCGGGCCGCAGCATCAGGCGAGGTTGCGCTGCGTGTTTCCCGGCAGTCGGCAGATCGAAGGCGCACACTTGAGCTGTGAGGCGAGGAAAGGAGGGCACGGTGTCCAATGACGATCAAGGTCACGCTCGACCGCGAGGCTGTACCCATCTCGCGCGAGGTCTTCGCAGCACTCTTTGAGCAGTCGGTCGTCCACGACTACAAGCCCATCCAGAGAGCGCTCACGTCCGGCGTGATGCCGTACCGCGAACTCGTGCGCATGGCTCGGCAGGCGGAGATTCCCTACCCGCTGTTCTTCGCGCCGCTCGACGTGGTGAACGAGCAGCTCCGCATGAAGACCGAGGCGCTCATGGTCGGGTTTAACAAGAAGACTGAGTTCGCCATGAACTCGCGAAGCCGGGTGCGGATCAACGAAGTCGAGCTCATCGTGAAGGACCTTCTCCGCAAGCAGGAGTACCTCAAGACCGACAAGGCGCTTCCAAGGAACGCGGTCGTCAATAGCCTTCAGCGCCCCGGCGCATCTGTGCAGGAGGATGCCGGGAAACTCATGCGTCTCCTCGACCTCGGCCCCACCGACCTGCGCAGCGCGAAGAACAAGGGCGAGGCGCTCGCGCTCCTCATCGAGAAGCTCGAAGCGCAGTACGTGCTGGTCGCCCAGAGCGCCAAGAACTACATGCCGCAGCAGATGCCGAAGGGCGCGCGCTTTAGCGGGATGACGATCAAGGACAACAAGGTCCCCTACATCTTCATCGCCAGCGGCGACGAGGGCGAGAAGTACGAACCAGCCGGACGCCGGGTCTTCACCCTCGCCCTTCTTGCAGTACTCGTGGCACGGGGGACTTTCGCCACCGTCACCTACAAGGACCACACGAGCGACGGCACGACCTTCCGGGAGTGGGAGATCACCGCGGAGATCCTCATGCCGGCCGCCGACTTCAAGGGCGCCGACCTGGGCACGCTCGATGCGGTACGCGAGGTCTCCGACGAGTTCAAGGTGACCCCCAGCGCCGTGGTCACGCGAGCGCGCCGACTCAGCCTGCTTGGGAGCGAGGAGGCAGACCGCTACCTTGACGAGCTCCGCGTCGCCTACGAGAGCGGTGGCAACCCGCCTCGCCGCAGCCCGAGGGGGCTGAAGGCACTCCGCAAGTACAACGGCGTTGAGTGCTCGCGCCGGATGCTTGCGCTCTACGACTCCCAGGCCATATCCCGCGGCGACTTCTGTCGAGTGATGTTCTCCAACAAGTTCCGCGGGGCACAGTCGATCAACGACTACCGAGCGTTGGTCTCATGAGCGAGACCAAGTACCTCGTCGACAACAACGCCCTTCTCCAGATCGGCGCCAAACGTGTTGCGTCCGCCTTCTTCAGCGAGCACTGCCGGGTGCCGGACGAGGTCGCACATGAGGCTGGCCCGCGCCGCGCTGCACGGCTGGCACCGCTGACCGTGCCGATGAACGCCCGGATCCTCAATCAGGTCGCCGCCGTGATGCAGACGGTCCCGGTCGGCGACAAGACGCTGGTCGACCTCTACGGCAACAAGGGTGCTGCAGATCCGATCCTCGTCGCGACCGCTCTCGTCATGAACAACCCCGAGAAGCCGTCACTATTCGATGACGTGTGGGCGATCGTTACCAACGACCACGCGGTGCGCGAGAAGGCCGAGGAGTTCGGGATCACGACTACCACTCCGACCGATTTGGCTGCCCTCATCGACGCAGCACAGTTCGATGCAGATAGCGAGAACCCGCGAAGCTGATCGAGCCCACCGAGGCAGCAGGCGGACAGCTGGTCCTGATCCCTACTTGCTCGCCTTGGACCGAAGGCGCCCCGTACTCGGCCCGAACGTCGTCGTAGCGCTCGTCCTTGAGCGACGCCAAGTAGGAAAGCGCATCGCCAGACCAGACGTGGGAGGCGCCGTTGCTGTGCTTCCAGGCGTACTTCACGTTCTCGCGAAGGGACTCCTTCCAGCAGATCGCCTGGATGTCGTAGCTCGTGAGCTTGCGGCCCTTCCGCTTCGCATTCACCTTCTTGAGGAGCTCGGTGGCGCTGTGCGGGTGAGTCTGGTTCGGATCCGTCCTACGGACTGCAACCTGACCGTCGGCCGTCGGCGATACCGCCACCACGAGATCAGCGCTCGACATCTTCTTCACGGACTGCATGTTGATGTCGTAGACCGTGGCGACACGCGCCATGTCCCCACCCGAGTCCTGCGCTGCATCCATCAGGTCCCGCAGCTCGTTGATGAACTCCTCAACCTCGGCAACCATCGTGGCGTTGCGATCGACTCTCATGAACTGCACGGCGTCCGCCGGCGCGGTCGCCCCCAGCGGCAACAACTGCCAGGTCATGGAGTCGGCCAGATCTTTCTTGAACTTGGCGAGCATGAAGTCCCTGTAGTTCAGGACGTTTTGCTGGAGAAACGGATAGATCACCGCGCCGAGTCCCTGCGCGTTGTAGAGGTGGATCGCGCGGTCTCGGTACTCGGTGAGCGCCTTGATGTTTGCCGTCACCGCCGGGCCATCCACGTCGGCGGGCCAGAGATTGTTCGCGCTGACGCGCCCCAGCGCGTCATCAATCCCGATTGACCGGTAGCGCTCGCCGCGCTGCTTGGCGTAGAAGATCGAGCGGTTCTTCTGCCTCAGGGTCGCCTTGAGCGCCAGTTCCCAAGCGTTCACGACGAGCATCACCGTCACCTCGTCGCGGTAGGTCATCTGCGGCTTGTTGTAGACCTCCACCGCCGACAGCATCGCCGACAGCGAGTTGTCGGCCAGGCGCTTGATCGACACGTACGGCGCGCTCATTGAGTTGCGGCCCCCTTCGGGCGAGTCTCATCGTCGTTCCACGTCACTGTGCCGCACAGCACCGACAACGACAGAACTCTTGATTGGGCGCACCTACGCGCGGTGATTCCAACGACTTATCGTCGCGCTGCGAACGCCTCCGAAGCGCGACGCCGCTCTCGGCCCGCCAGTGACTCCAGGCGGCGAACGAACCGGCCCTCCTCGACGGCGACTTCCACGACAACATCACCCGGCGTAGCGATCGAGATCGTCGCATCGCTCGTCTCGACCGAGGCGCCAGCCGGGATCTGCACCCGGTGCTCCACCGGCCATCCCATCGCACGAGAGACCTTGATGCGGAGTGCCTCCTTCTTGGCTTCCGCGGTCTTCTCGTACTTCGACACCAGGTCCGGCACCAGGGCATCGTGCGAGGCCACCTCGACACCGTCGATCTTCAGGGAGGTGCCGCGGCTATTGGCGACAAGTTGAGGCTTGCCGAGCACTGCCGATCCCCCGCCAGCGACTCGGACCGCCCAGGCTGCGGTCAGGTCATCAAGAGCAAGCGAGCGCAGTTCAGTCGACTCTCGAGCCAGGCCGCGGAGCCGGCCCGCCAGTACGGCCGCCACGATTCGTGTGGCGTCGTCAGCGCCGGTCTCGTCATCCGGCCAGGCGAGCAGCTGGTCGAGCTCCTGACGCAGGAGCACCAGGAGCAGCGCTTTGGCACTGACGAGCGCGCGAGCCGACGGTCGGAACGGCTCAAAGTCGACTTCGACGTTGACGATCGAGCGCACGCGTCCGAGGTTCTTGACCATGGCATCGGCCGCGTCATCCGCCAGGCCCGCCTCGCGGACGCGGCTCTCTACCGCATCGAGCACCTCGTTCGGGCTCCAAGCCTCGCTGACATCTCGGTCGCCGAGGACGTCGTACGCAGCCCTGAAGCCGACGTGATCCGGCCGAGTGTGGTCGGGCTCGGGCCGAGTGTCGGGCTCCGCGTGGTCGTCGAGATCGAGCCATCCAAACCATGTCGGCACACTCACGGCAGCCGGGAATTTGGTGGCTCCGACCAGCGCAGCCGCCAGCACCAGCTGCTCCCCTGAGGTGACGGACACAAACGCGGCGTTGACCGCTCCACGGATCCGGTCAATGCTGCGCCAGTCGACGGCTGGCGCGGTGCCGGGAGCGCTGAGAGGACCGTCGTCCGAAACATCCGACTGGAAGAGCTCTGGTGATACCCGCAGGAGTCCGTCGTGGGGATGGACGTTGCTGTAGCCGCGAGCGCGGTGCTCGCGCACGTCTCGCTCTGACGGCAGGTGGATCGCGACGGCGTCTGACAACGCGATCGCGGGCACGTAGACGACGGGGCCGCCCGACGTGGCCTTCGGGGCGACATCAAAGGGGAACTCGAGCAGCACCGGTGCCCCCGCACCCCGTTCGCTCGTCACCGCTTCGATCTGCGCGGAGGTTGGCGGCTGCGTCAGCAGCGGAACCCAGCCAGGCGTGGTCTGCAACAAGTCGGCGTAGTACTTCTGAAACGACTCGCGAGGCGCAACGAGCCGAGAGCTCAGGATGCCGTTGAGGTTCATGCGGTTCGTCAGGAAGTAGAGCGTCCGCGCGGGCGCGGCGGGATCGCTCACATCGACGGCCTCAATCTCGGCTGGCTCCCTCGCAGCGTCCAAGCCGGCCCCAAGCTCGGACGGTTGCTCAGCGACCGAATCCTTCTCAGGCGCCACCGACTGCACAGCTCGCTCGGCAACCGACTCGGTTGGTGTTGGCATGGCGATGCCCGCCAAGTCGTCGTCGATGCCGGACGCGCTCTCCACCTCAAGGGGCGGCTGCACAGCGTCTGGCGTGGGCTGGCTCTGCTGGTCGTCGCCCGGACCATCGAATGGAAGCTGATCGTCCTCGGTCACAGTTCGCGCACCAGGCCTTTCACGTCGCTGAGGATCGGCGGAAGGCCCCCGCTCCCGCTGTAGGAGAGATGCAGCTCGTCCCGAGCTCGGGACATCACTACGTAAAACATCATCCTCGTTGCCGCCGATGTCGGGTCAGCGGAGTGCTGCTGGAGCTCGGGCACGAAGAGCGTGTCGAACTCCAGACCCTTGAGCGAGCGGAAGTTCACGATGGTCACTGCAGGGACGTCGAAGTCGAGGGTCTTGTGCTGCTTGTTGCCCGAGGCGTACATCTGAACCGGGACCGGCAGCTTTCGCTCCTCAAGCAGGCGCAACAACCGGTACTGCATCCGCTTGTTCTCGCAGGCGATACCGATCGTCAGGTTGCTGCGGGCCTTGACGTAGCGCGCCACGAAGTCGGCCAGATCGGCGTCCGAGTCGTACCGTCGCAAGGTCGGCTTCTCGCCGTGCCGCGTCGGCAACTCCGGGATGCCTGTCGGTGTGCCCGAGTAGAACTTGGCCGCCACAGCCGCGATCTCAGCCGTGTTCCGGTAGTTCCGCTTCAGCTCGAGCTGCTCGACCGCGCTGATCGCCTTGGCGATCTCGTCGAGGGTCGTGTTCTGGTCCGAGAGTTGCTGGTTCTCATCGGCGAACACCGTGATGTTCTTCGTGAAGAACCGCGTCAGGCGGAAGAAGCCGAGCGAGAGATCCTGTCCCTCGTCGACGAGGAGGTCGGCCAAGGTTCCGGGGTCTGGTGGCGACGCGAAGAACTGGCTGGTCATCTCGGCCCAGTCGTGGGCGTAGGAGTTGCCCTCCAACGTCGGCGGTTGCTGCTTGAAGTGCTCACGCCAGAAGCGCCAGATCCAGCTGTGGAAGGTCCGCACGAAGCCGGCGACTTCGAGGGTGTCGGCCGCCTGCGCGGTGTACTGCTGCAGCACGTTGTTGTACATGAGCAGGGCCGGCTCGCGGTCGTCGAACGTCAGCACCTGGGCTCGGTAGAGCGCCATAACCGACTTGCCGGTGCCGGGTGGGCCGGACACGAGGTAGTTGCCGTCCAGGTCGAGGTTGTAGATGAGGTCCTGCTCTTTCGAGAGGTCTTCGAAGGCTGGCAATCTCACGAGATCCCTCGGATCCCTTCGCCAGCCGCCTCGACGGCTGCGTTGAGCACGTCCTGGAAGAAGCCCGGCACCTTGTCGCTCCCAACGACGAGAACTCGGTCGAGGAGATAGTTGCCGCTCTCGCAGCTCGTCTCCGCCACCAGGGTGCAGGCATGGCAGGCCGCAAAGTTCAGGCTGGCGAACGTCGAGGCGAGGTTCTCGCTACAAAGCGGATCGGACGAACACCACATGGCGTCCTGCAGTGCTTCCAACACGGTGCCCTGCAGCTGGGGCGGCTCGCCTTGGCGCACGAGTCCGCCCAGCGTGCCTTCCGAGTCTCCGGCCGCGGTGTAGATCAGGATGCCCGCCTGCTTGGAGGCGCCACCTGGCTCCGCCGCACTCCGGGCGTAGATGCGCTCACGCAGACTGGTTGCCGCATAGCCGGACTCGAACGCGAGCCGACGGATCAGCAGGTGAGCGAAGGTATGGAGCAAGACATAGCGGGGCGCCAGAACCGGACCGGTCCGGTCACGCAGTCGCGGCTCCATGAATGAGGCGTTGAGCCGCTTCTCCAACTCCTGCACGCGATCCCGAACGGCGCCCTGCTCCTCCCAGACAGCCAGCCGTCCCTCGTCGAGCGACAGGAAGATGCCCTCGCCGCGCACGTCGATGGCCGGCAGCCAGTCGACCGTCGGCTTGTGATTGAGGGCGACCGGGACCAGCTTGTCGCTGCCCGCTGGCGTGACTCGGTGGAACCCTTCCAGGGCGCGCACCTCGCGGAGGCGGTCAGCCAGCACCACCTTGTCGACACGGTCTGCCAGGAGCGAGGTGACCTTGGTCTTGGTCGTCTGCACCAGCTCGATATGTCGGGTACGGAAGTGCGGATCGTCGAAGTTGTCGAGTTCCGTCAGGAAAGCTGCCCACTCCTCCCCCAGCAGGTCGCCCGGCGTCGCCTCGACCGTGGTGGCCTTGCCCGCCTCACGCTGCTTCTCGTCACGAACCAGACCCTTGACGTACTCAGGTGTGACGTCATGCGCCTTGACCAAGGTCTCGACCATCATGTCGAACATCGGTGCGTCCTCGTTGACGCCCAGCAGCGGTCGGAAGAAGTCGTCTGCCTTGATCGCCAGGGCCTTCTCGCTCTGAGAATCGGCCCGGGAGGCGTTGGGTATTTCGATCGATGAATGCACCAGCGGGAAGTAAACGTTGGAGGCGCCCCGCTGGACTGCCAACGGCACCTCGTCGCAATCCACCCGCTCGTCCCAGCGCTGCCAAGGCTGCCGACCGATGCAGGTCACGCCGATCGACTTGAGCGATCCCTTGCTCGTGATGCCCATGAGGTTCCGTCGGCTGTGGCAGCTGCGGCAGTGGACCTGGAGAGTGTCGAGACCACCGGCTCCCTTCCCCGACACGGACTCAAAGAAGAGATTGTCCTTTTGGCACTGGCGCGCTTCGGGGTTCGTGTTGCGCGAGTGCGCCCATCGCTTCCAGTCGAGATCGTCCATGTGCCCGTTCGGGCAGATCTGGATCCAGCGCATGGGCACAAGCTGCTTCTTGCCGGGGCAGCTTCCGCAGGTCGGCGCCTTGTCCGATTGCTCGAGCGATCGCGTCCAGCGCGTCATGCGACGGCACTTCTGACAGAACAGCCAGGCCGGGAAGCGGGCGTACGGCACGCCTGCAGAGGGCGCGGCCCAGGCGTTACTGGCGACCGCCGGGGCGGCGCGGAACTCCGAGACACCGAGGACAGCAGCCAGCCGATCACTCTGGATCCGTTCGCCACGCGGACCCCAGCGGAAGGTGTCACACGCGACGAGCGACTCGCCCTGGAGGTCGAAGATGGCGCCGACACCGAACGGCACGATGGTCTGCGACTGCCGGATCTTGCGTTGCATCAATCCCCCTTGGCGGCCGCGCCGCCGCTGCGTGCAACCTCGATGAGCGACTCCATGTCGACGTTGCGCATCGACCCGAGCGTCTGCCAACCGACGGCCTTGGTGTTGAACTGACGGATCAGGTTGATCTGACCCTTGCCGTTGGGCTTGTAGTAGAGGAGCTTGCTCTCTTCGTCCGCCCGCTCGGCGCGCTCGACCCAGTCCTCGATGAAGTGGTCGAGGTACTGCTTGGCGCCCTGCTTCTCACGGGGCTCTACGCGCTCCACGACATCGACCAACTTGGCGGCCATGTCCTCGACCTCGGCGCGCCGCTGAAGGATCTTGCCCGCGCTCCCGTCCGACTGCATACCTAGGCGATGCCGAGCCAGGATGACCAGCGCAGCGTGGAGCGCGCGGTCACGCGACGGCGGCGAGTACGGCGTCACGCTGGTGGGTTCGACGTGGCGATACAGCGCCGAGTGGAAGGCGCGGAAGTTCTCGTAGTGCGACCGATCCCGCGGCTTGGTCGAGCGGAACAACCCGAAGACCAGACCAGGGGCCGTCGAACGACCGACGCGGCTCGTGGCCTGGATGTACTCAGCCGTCGCCTTGGGCTGCCCGTTGACGAGCATCAAACCGAGCCGCGGCACATCGACACCGACTGACAACATGTTGGTGCTGGCGAGAAAGTCGATCACCGAGCCACTCGACACCGGCAGGTTGAGGCGCTCCAGCAGACGCGGCTGCTGCGCGCGCGGCACAGACGACGACAGCTCCTCAACGTCGTACTCGCGTCGTGGACGGCCGACTACCAAACTGCCCAGCCGGGCATTGATGTCGTCGCGCGCGATGGTGACCGTACGACCCAACTCACGGAGCGAGCTGTGGTAAGCCACGACGGTCCAGTAGGCGTCTTGGGCATCTCCTGTCAGAGTGAGGTCCACCGGCGCCTGCAGTAGCGCCGTGCCGGTGTGGACGACGGCCGTATCTGATGTGTGGCCCTGCGCCATCATGCCGACGTAGAGACGCCCCGGCGTCTTCTTGTCGGCGCGGGCGAAGTAGGAGTTGTCGGCATCGATGCCTGACGGCGGAAACAGATCGACTGGCCGTCCGAAGAGACCCATGATCTGGGCGGAGGCACGCCGGATCGTCGCCGTGCTCGAGATGACCTTCGGCGGACGGTCGTTGACCTCACACAGCAGGTTGATCGCCGCCTCGTACAGACCGACGGTGGTGCCGAGCGGTCCGGTCAGCAGGTGCAGCTCGTCCTGGATGATCAGGGTCGGCGGACGGTTGCCCGCACTCCTTCCGAACAGCACTCCCGACTCGGGCACCCACGCGAGCTGAGCGAACTTGTCGACCGTCCCCAGCAGGAACGTCGGCGGCGCGTCGTAGAGCCCGTCGTCGATGACCTGCACCGGGATCTGCTCGTGGAACTCACACTTACTCGATGGACAGTTGAACGCGAACGAGCGGTCGGTCGACGTGATTCCGTAGAGGGCATCGTTCTCGTGGTGCTCGCGCGGGACGATCTCCGTGCCACACCAGGGGCAGCGGTCGAGCAGGAACCGCTCGTCGGTTTCGCCAGCGTCCCGCAGCTCCTCGAAGCGCTCACGGGCCTTGGCATACCGGTTGGGCGATGTCGCTTCGCCGACCCAGAGCCCGACCGAGATCGGCTCGTCGCCCAGATCGGAGCGCTGGCGACGCAGGTATTCGCAAGCAGCCGTGGTGGAAGCGGTGCGCTTGAACTGGTCGGCCGTCAGGAGCGAGAGCGTGTACCGGCTGACAACGGCGGTGCCCCCACCCGTGTCACCCAGCACCAGACGGCGGCGGAAGATCTCGAACGCGGCGACGAGCAGGTACGCCTCGGTCTTGCCTCCACCGGTCGGGAACCAGATCAGGTCGACGACCTCGCGATCGTCGTGTTCTTCGCTGACCAGACCACGAAACGTCGTCAGGAAGAAGCCGAGCTGGAACGGTCGCCAGCTCGCGCCCGGATCGTAGGTCGTGGGCATGTCTGGAGCCGCGCCCAGCGGTCGACGGGAGCCCGCCATGTCCTTCTGACTGTGGCGCATCTGAATCAACATGGCGCGGTTGGCTAGACGGAACGCCTGGAGCACCTTGACCCGATCCGGATGGTCCGTGAAGACGCGAGCTCCATCACGCATGCGTTCCAGCGCACGCTCCAGGCGGTCGATGATCGGGGTGGTAGCTCCCTGGTAGCGGTCGTCGAGGCCGGCCGCCTTCTTCTTGACCTTGCCGATCCAGTCTTCGTACGGATCGATAAAAGCGTTCAGCTCAGCTTGGAGGACCTCCGCTGAGATCGCCTCGTCGGCGAGCCAGGCGACATCCAGGGCCTGCGTAGCGTCGCCGTCGGCACTGACTCGCGGCACAACGTGCGACGGCATCACCTCGGAGCGCACCGAGGACACGATGCCGTCGGCGGTCGACCACTCCGGAGAACAGCCATGCCCGATGGCGTAGACCTTGGCATCGCGGTGGATCAGGCGGAGCTCGTCCTCCTCCGGATCGTGGGACGCCAGCGCAACACTTGGGTACTCCAGCACCTGGAACCCAGCTGTCACCGTCACGTCGAACTCGACCTGCATGAGCATCTCGTCCCAGTGGCGCTCTGGTCGCTCGTCGTCCGCCTTGCGCGCGTTGACCAGTGTGATCGTGACCAGCGAGCCATGCGGGTAGCTGCGCCAGCGGACGTGCACCTCGGCCTTGTCGCCCCAGACCTTGGTGGGCTCCTTGTCGGTGGCGCTCACCTTGACGGTGGCCTCATCCAGCTGGTGACGGCGCCAGATCTTCGAGGAGCCCTTGGCCTTCTGGCGTGGATCCTCCTCCTCGAGTTCCTCCGTCGCCCGCCCCTGAACCGACAGCTCCTTAAGCGCCTCCTCGGCCGCGGCGCCGCTGAGCGTCTCGTACTCGGCCGCGCGAGCTCGCACAGTGAGCTCCGGCGCCGTCGTGAAGAACGACAGTCCCTGAGAAGCAGGCAGAAAATCGTTGGCCGCCGATACCGGGTCGTCGCTGAACTGACTCTCTTCTCCGGTGTCGGTGGCGGAAGTTTCGTCGCGTTCTTCACCCTCGGCCTCCACATAGCCCTCGAAGGCGACCTGGCGTGGGAACAGGATGCCCATGAGGTACCGCCGGTTGGGCGGATCGAAGATGATCTCCGCCGGGCCATCGAAGGGGCCGACGAGCTGCCGCCTGACGTAGGCCACAAAGTCGTCTCTGGTCTGAGTCAGGTCGGTCATACGGCTGCCTTCTTGTATGCATCCAATGCACCGTCGAGGTGCTGCTTGAACAGCTCGCCGAGCTGCTCCTTGACGTGGGGCGAAGTCGCCACCCAGAGACCCGCGCGAGGACGGCTGAGGGCGACGTACAGGAGATCCAGTTCGGTCTCGGTGACGACCGAGTCGATGTCCACCACACAGACGAAGCGGTTCTCCATGCCCTTGATGTCGACGGCCGACGACCAACTCATGCCACCGCCGGGCCACACTGACGCGAGGGCGGGCGACATCTGCGCCAGGCGTCCCTTCCGAGCCGCACGCAGCTTCTTGGCGACCGAGGTCTCCCAATCGCCACGCAGCGACACGATGGTGATGTGCTCCGGCGCCACTTCCTGCTCGGCGAGCGAACGGAAGTGCTTCTCAAGCGCTGCCAGCTCGGCTTCTTGATCGTCGACCGCGACGAACACGACCTCAGGGCCAGTACCAGCGGTGGCGACGCCGGTATCTGCACCGGTGTAGGCACGGGTCTGGAAAGCGATCTCGCGCGTGTTGCGGCAGTTGAATTTGAGCGACGGCTTGACTGGCCCGAACGACTGGACATAGGCCAGCGCGTCGGGATCAAAGTCGCCGTAGAGGTGTGCCTGGCTGTTCTGGTCGAGGAACATCGTCCAGCGACCGTCGGCCCATCCGCCGACAACCGCCTGCTCCAGATCCTCCAAGATGTCGAAGGTCATGAGGTCTTGCGCCTCATCGACTACCAGCACGTCGTACGGCGTCACGTTGCCCAACTGCGAGGCCGCCCGGACATCGACCGCTGTGCCCTCAAGCGTCCGCGTGGCGAACGCCGCGAGCACCTCACTCCGGCAGGCAAAGAGCACTCGCTGGCCGAGGAGCGCCTGTCGGCGAGCCACCTCGGCGGCGAGGAAGGTCTTGCCCGTACCGGCGCCACCGCTACAGATGACCCTCGGCTCGTCGCTGATCAGGTCGAGTCGGGCGTATTGCTCGTCGGTCAGCCGGACCATGGCGGCGTCGAGCAGGCTGGCACGAGCATCCAGAAGGGGCGACCGGTCGAAGGACGGCCGCAGGTCTTGCATAAGCCGTGCGTGCAGTTCCTTGCCGATCGGGAACTTGTTCGCCTGCTTACTGAGCCAGTACTTGCGTGCTCGGTCGACCGCCTTCTCGATGCCTCGGTTGAACGGTCCTCGCCCGCAGTAGGTCTCGTCGTCCCACTCGAAACTGCTCGCGAGATCTACGTCCGGCGTGACGACAAGGCAGCCGAACGCCACGTCATCGATCTCGACGCCGACGCGCTCCTTGAGGCGCTCACGCAAGGCATACATCGCGGTCTGCACCTGCTTGAACGGACCTTCACGAGACGTCCGCCGGTGGCCAGCCCGGTCGCTGTACGTCCACAGGCCATCCCGGCAGGAGACCTGTCCACCCTTGACCTCGACCGCGAGGATCAGGTCGTCGAGGATCAGCACGAAGTCGAGCTCGGCCGTCAGCTTGTACTCGTGGTCGGGCAGGTTCAGCGAGTGCAACGCAGCACCACTGATCGAGCTGCCCGCCAAGGCCTCAAATACCCGTCGCTCAGAGGTGGTGATCTCCTCTGCACCGAGTTCTGTCGGCACCATCCGCAATGATCTGCTCCGTAACGTTCGTGTGACGCCAATAATGCCGCTGTGAGTCCGCTGTCGGAGCGTTTCGGAAGGAGGTGGAGGTCGAGATGGACATCGAGTACCTGTCCCGCGTCCTCATGCGCCTTCGTCCCTTCGTGCGCAATGGAGTCATCCGCCGCACGCGCCTTGAGCGAGTTCTCGGAACCCTAGAGACACCCTCCGACGCAATCCGGCCGGAGGTCGAGCGTCTGCTCGCCAAGGCAAAGATTCGGATCGACGAAGATCTGGCCGACGCGCCGGCTCCGGCCGCGGTTGCCCCTGAGCCCGCTCCCGAAGAGGAGCTCGAGGAAGACGTCCTCGACAGTCCTCCTGCCCCTTCAAGCGAGCGCAGCGAGCCGCTCGACTGGAGCGAGCGCCAGTTGGCCGTGAAGGCCGCCTGGAGTCGCATCACGGCGGATCGTCACATCGCCAACCTCGCTTCGATCCTGCTGACGGCCCAGCAGGAAGTTGGCCTCGCCATCTTGATCCGGGGCCGCGAAGGTCGGCCGCTGGAGCAGGGCGAGTTCGCCTCTCTGACCGGCGAAGCGCGCGAGGCGGCTGAGTGCCTCTTCCTGCACAACCAGCGGCTAGTGCACTCGGTCGCGAAGAAGTACCCGCAGACCGGCATGGGCTACGAAGACATCGTGCAACACGGCATGACCGGGCTCATCCGCGCCGTCGAGCTCTTCGACCCCGAGCAGGGCAACAAGTTCTCGACCTACGCCA
>SXGT01304588.1_pt1 | contig 22875 bp, 21 predicted proteins | sample 3176221 | NCBI WGS metagenome assembly SXGT01 (sample SAMN11356862, study PRJNA531348) | freshwater metagenome | isolation source: freshwater sample F1-120 | place: China: Fuxian Lake, Yuxi | collected 2017-12-25
CCTTGGGCTTGAAGCCGCGCGTGGTCTGCACGGTGAACTCCACCGGCTTCTTCGTCGACCAGCCGGACTTGGCGAGCAGCTCGGCGGCGAGCCTGGGATCGTAGGGCGTGCGGATCGAGTTGTCGTAGCCCTTGTACTGGGGCGTGAGCAGGGTGTCGATCGGCACCGCGTAGCCGCGATGGATGCGCTCGACGATCAGCAGCTTGTCGATGGCGTGCACGGCGGCCTTGCGCACGTTCGGGTCGGCCATCACGCCGACGTTGTGGAAGAACATCATGGCGATGTCCGAGGCCGGGCCGGCCACGGCCTTGAGGCCGGGCTTCTTGCGCAGGCGGTCGTATTCCTCCCAGGGCATCTCGAGCGTCATGTCGGAGCTGCCGCGCTCGATCTCGGCCACGCGCGTCGCCGGGTCGGTGGCGAACTTGAACACCACGGTCTCGAAGGCCGGCGCGCCGCCCCAGTAGTTCCTGTTGGCCTTCAGGCGCAGGAACGAGCCGCGCTCGAACTGCTTGAAGGTGTACGGGCCGCAGCCGATGGGCTTCTTCTCGAAGCCTTCCTTGCCGACCTGCTGGTAGTAGTGCGGCGGCAAGAGGTACGAGCCGAGGAAGGTGAGGCGCTCGAGCATGTTGGCGCGCCAGGGGTTGACGTCGAACGTGACGGTGTCGCCCTGCGCCTTGATGTTCTTCATGCTGGCGAAGATGCCCTGCAGCGGGCTGCCGCCCTTGGGGTCGGCGAGCTTGGCGAGGTTCCAGGCCACGTCTTCCGCCGTCAGCGCCTTGCCGTCGTGCCAGGTCACGCCCTTGCGCACGCGCAGGGTGATGGCGCTCTTGTCGGCGTTCCACGAGAACTGCTCGCAGACGCCGGGGGCGAGGCTGAGGTCTTCGCGCTGCGCCACGTAGGGGTCGTAGATCGAACGGAAGATGCTCTGCAGGCCGGGGCTGACCGCGGACGGGCCGGTGTTCGGGTCCCAGGCCGGCGGGCTGAGGTTGTAGGCGATGGTGAGGGTGCTGCCGATCTGCGCGCGCGCCTCGGTGGACCACAGCAGCGAGTGCAACGCGGGGGCTGCGGCCAGGGCCGTGCCGGCCCGGAGAAACTCGCGACGCTTGGTGAACCCCATGGCTGCCCCCTCGTGAAATGATTGCGATTCACAAGTATATGCGCCAGAATCGTTGCGCGCGATCAATTTCGGAGAGGGTGGGCGAGGGCGATGAATGCACCGATGAAGAGCACCGAGGCCGGCGCCGGAACCCTCGCCGAAGCCTACCTGCGGCTCCTCGCCGATCGCGGCGTCGACTGTCTGTTTGCCAATGCCGGCACGGACTTCGCGCCGCTGATCGAGGCCTACGCCCGAGCGGGCGAGGGCAGCGCCACGCCGCGCCCCATCACGGTGCCGCACGAGAACGTCGCCGTGTGCATGGCGCTCGGACACTGGCTGATCAGCCGGCGCATGCAGGCGGTGATGGTGCACGTCAACGTCGGCACCGCGAACACCATCTGCGGGCTGCTCAACGCCGCGCGCGCCAACATCCCCATCCTGATGACCGCCGGCCGCACGCCGCTCACCGAGACCGGCATGGAAGGCCAGCGCAACCTGCACATCCACTGGACGCAGGAGATGTACGACCAGGCCGCGATGCTGCGCGAGGTCGTGAAATGGGACTACGAGCTGCGCAACGTCGCGCAGATGGAGATCACGGTCGATCGCGCGATCTCGGTGGCGCAGGCTTCGCCGCCGGGGCCGGTGTACCTCACGCTGCCGCGCGAGGTGCTGGCGACGCGCCTCACCGAGCCGTTCGAGGCGCTACCCGCCGGCCGCCGCATCGCGCCCGCGCCGCCGGGGCCGGACGCCGCTGCCGTGGAGCACGCCGCCGCGCTGTTCGCCGCCGCCAAGCGCCCGGTGATCATCACCACCAGCATGGGCCTTGAGAAGGACGGCGTGGCGACGCTCGCCGCCTTCGCCGAGAAGCACGCCATCCCCGTGGTGCAGCACGTGCCGCGCTGCATGTCGCTGCCCTCCAGCCATCCGATGCACGGCGGCTACGACCCGGCGCCGTGGATGAAGGAGGCCGACCTCGTGGTGGCCATCGAGAGCGTGGTGCCGTGGATCCCGGGCACGCAGCGGCCGCTGCCGGACGCGAAGGTGACCCACATCGGCACGGATCCGCTGTTCCAGGACATCCCGACGCGCGGCTTCGAGTGCGACCTCGGCATCACCAGCACCGGCGCCGCGGCGCTGCAGGCGATCGACGCGGCGCTGGCGAAGCTTGGCGGCCGCGATGACAAGGCGATCGCCGCCCGGCGCGCCGACGTGGTGAAGCGCCGCGAGGCGCGTGTCGCAATGGCCGCGAAGGCGCTGGAGGAGGCGCGGGCCGCGACGCCGATCCGCACGCCGTGGCTGACGCATTGCATCAGCGAAGCGTGTGACGCGAATACGGTGGTGATCCGGGAAGCACCGGCGTTCTCGTTCCCGCACTTCAAGGCCGAGCGCGAGCACGCTTACTACTCCGCGGGCGCGGCGAGCGGGCTGGGCTGGGGCCTCGGCGCCGCCATCGGCGCGAAGATCGCGGCGCCGGAGAAGACGATCATTTGCGTCAGCGGCGACGGCTCGTACATGTTCGGCGTGCCGGTCGCGGCGCACTACACGGCGCTCGAACAGGACGCGCCGTTCCTCACCATCATCGTCAACAACCAGCGCTGGAACGAGGTCGGCGTGGCGACGCGCCAGCTCTACCCCGATGGCGTGGCGGTTCGCGAGAAGAAGGAGGCGCTGACGTACTTCGACAAGCGCCTCGACCTGCACAAGGTGGTCGAGTCGGTGGGCGGGCATGGCGAGCGCGTCACCGATCCGGCGAAGCTGCCGGAGGCGCTGAAGCGGGCGCTGCGCATCGTGCTCGAGGAACGCCGGCAGGTCGTGCTCGACGTGGTGTGCGCATGAGGGCCCTCGCTGCGGTGCTGCTGCTGGCGGCGAACGTCGCGTTCGCGCAGGGCTTTCCGTCGCGGCCGGTCACGCTGGTGAATGGTTTTCCGCCCGGCGGCGGGCCGGACATCCTCGCGCGGCAGCTTGCGGTCGCCGTGTCGAAGCGCCTCGGCCAGCAGATGGTGGTGGAGAACAGCCCCGGGGCCAGCGGCACCATCGGCGCGGGCACCGTGGCGCGCGCCGTGCCGGACGGCCACACTCTGCTCTTCGGCGTCGCCTCCAACCTCGCCATCGGCCCGGCGACGCTCAAGGACGTGCCCTACGACCCGCTGACCTCGTTCGCGCCGGTGATCGAGATCGCGCGCGGGCCGTACATCCTTTCCGTGCGCACCGGGCTGCCGGTGCAGAACGTGAAGGAACTCATCGCGCACGCGAAGCAGAATCCCGGCAAGCTGAACTTCGGCTCCCCGGGCAAGGGGACCACGCACCACCTGTCCACCGAGCTGCTGCGGCAAGTCGCCGGGCTGGACATGGTGCACGTGCCCTACACGGGCGGCACGCCGGCCTGGGCGGCGATCGTCGCCGGAGAGATCGACGTGCTGTTCGACACCATGCCGCAGCCCATCCCGATCTGGAAGGGCGGCAAGGCGCGCGCGATCGCCGTGTCGGGGACGAAGCGGCTGGCCGCGCTGCCGGACGTGGCGACCTTCGCCGAGCAGGGCATCAAGGGCGTGGAGCCGCATTTCTTCTTCGGCGTGCTCGCGCCGGCCGGCACGCCCGCGCCCGTGGTGGCGCGCCTGCACGCTGCCTACAGCGAGGCGCTGCGCTCGCCGGAAATGCGCGACACGTTCTCGAAACTGGCGATCGAGCCTTCGCCGGGCACCACGGAGGCGTTTGCCGCGCAGGTGGCATCCGAGATCGTGCACTGGCGCGAGGTGGTGCAGAAGGCCGGGCTGAAGCCGGAATGAGCACGCGGCCGGACGAGACCGAACTCGACCTCGAGCACCGGCCGGCGTACCGGTTCTCGATCCTCGCCGCGCTCAGCACGCGGGCGATGGCGGGGTTGCTCGCCGAGCATTCCGGGCTCACCATCGCGCACTGGCGCGCGCTGTCGATCATCGGCGCGCACGAGCCGCTGTCGTCCAGCAGCGTGGCGCGGCACTCGAGCATGGACGCGGACAAGGTGACGCGCGCGGTCGACCGGCTGGTCGCCAAGGGACTGGTCGCGCGCGAGTCCGACAAGGCCGACCGGCGCCGCGTGGTGCTGACGCTCACCGCCCGGGGCCGCAAGACCTACGGCGAGATCGACCGCCGCCGCCGCGAACTCGACGCCGAGTTCCTGCGCGTGCTGTCGGACGCCGAGCGCAAGGCCTTCTTCGCCACGCTCGACAAGCTGGAGCTGCAGGCACGGTGCATCTTCACCGGCCGCGACGCCTGGCGCGCGCTGGTCTCCACGCCCGGCAAACGCCGCAAGGCTTGACGCCGGGGGCCGGGCTTCGCGACAATGGCTCGTCACATTCAGGAACAGCGTTCCGATAATCGGAACAATGGAACCCTCGCCACGATGCCCGTCGCCGCCGACGCCGCGAACCAGTCCGTTGCCCGCGCGCTGCAGATTCTGCGCGTGCTCGCCGACGCGCCGGACGGCATCGGCGTGCGCGAGCTGGCGCGCTCGATCGACGTCTCGCCCTCGATCGCGCAGCGGCTGGTCTCGACGCTGGCCGAGTACGGCTTCGCCGAGCAGGAGCCGTCGCGCCGCTACCGCGTCGGCGTGCAGGCCTTCGCCGTCGGCAACGCGTACCTCTCGGCCCATGCGCTGGTGAGGGCGGGCCTGGCCGAGCTGCGCGAGCTGGCCGAGACGCACCGGCTGAACAGCTACCTCGGCGTGCTGCGCGGGCGCGACGTGGTGTACCTGATCGCGCTGCAGAGCAGCGGCCCCATCGCCATCAAGAGTTCGCCCGGCGAGCGCACGCGGCTGCACACCACGGCGCTGGGCAAGGCGATACTTGCGCAGATGAGCGACGAGGCCGCGGCGCGGCTGCTCGGCCCGCCGCCCTTCGAGCGCCTGACCGCCAAGACCCGAACGCGGCTCGCGCCGCTGCTCGCGGACCTGCATTCGGCGCGGCGCAGCGGTTATGCCATCTCCGACGAGGAAAACCTGTTTGGCGTCTACGCGGTCGGCGCCGCCGTGCGCGATGCCGATGGCGCGATGGTGGCCGCGATCAGCGGTGCGCTGCCGCGTCATGACGTGAACCGCGCGAACCTGCCGAAGCTTTGCAAGCTGGTGCGGGAGGCAGCCGAGCGCATTTCTGCGCGCCTCGGCGCGCCGCCGCGGTAACCCCGGGACAAGGACGAAAGAGGACAACGATGTCGACGCTGATGAACACGCCGCGGCTCTTCGCGCGCATGAAGGCCGAGGGGCTGGACGCCGTGGTGGCGACCGCGCCGGAGAACGTCACCTATACCAGCGGCTTCTGGGCCATGAGCCAGTGGATCCGCCGCGGACCGCAGGCCTACGTGCTGACGCCAGCCGAGGGCAAGGGCGAGCAGGCGGTGATCGCCAGCACCGGCACGCTCGACCTGCTCGCCGACCAGGACGTGCCGGTCGAGGACGTGCGGCGCTACGGCTACTTCGCCATCGAGTCGGACGCGCTCTGCATCGACCACGACGAGAAGGACAAGCGCGTCTCGCGGCTCTTGGAGCGCGAAGATCCGGGCGATGCGGTGGCCGCGCTGGTGTCCGCGATCAAGGACCGGGGCATGGAATCGGCCACGATCGGCGTGGACGAGATCGGCATCATCCCGCAGTACATGGACAAGCTTGTCGCCGCGCTGCCAAAGGCGAAGATCAAGCGCGCGGCGGAGACGTTCCGCTTCGTGCGCACGGTGAAGACGGCCGACGAGGTGAAGCGCCTGCGCCGCTCGGCGAACGTGGCGGAGATGTCGATCGACGCGGCCCTCGCGGTGGCGAAGGTCGGCGCCACGGAGCGCCAGTTGGCCAACGCGTTCCACGGCAAGACCATCATGGAGGGCGGCATGCCGGTGCTCGGCGTGATCTGCACCGGGCCGCGCAGTGCGCTGTCCAGCGGCCAGCCCACCGAGAGGAAGCTCGAGCGTGGCGACGTCATCCGCTTCGACGTCGGCGGGCGCGTGGACCACTACCGCGCGGACATCTCGCGCATCGCGGTGCTCGGCGAGGCCTCAGAGAAGGTGAAGGCCTACCATCGCGGCATCCGTGCGGGCCTGCTGCGCGGGCACGAGCTGATCAAGCCCGGCGTGAAGGTCGCCGACGTGTTCAATGCGGTGGTCGAGACGGTGCGCCAGAACGGCATTCCGCACTACAAGCGCAACCACGTCGGCCATGGCATCGGGCTGGACGGCTATGACGCGCCCAACATCACCCCGGGCAGCCCCGAGGTGTTCGAGGAGGGCATGGTGATCTGCTGCGAGACGCCGTACTACGAGATGGGCTTCGCCGGCCTCCAGGTCGAGGACATGCTGCACGTGACAAAGGACGGCGCGGAGTCGCTGATGAGCACCTCCAGCGAACTGAGGATCGTGTGAGCAGGCTGAAGGCAAGTGGCCTCGCTTGCCTGCGCTGCGGCGCGGCCTATGCGCTCGCGCACCACTCGGAGGACTGCCCCGCGTGCCGCGACACGGCGCGCAGCAACCTGACGGTGACGTACGCCGGGTCGGGTGCGCCCGCTCGCCCCGGGCGGGGTGCGCTGCAGTCGATGTGGCGCTGGGACGCCACGCTGCCGGTGGCGCGCGGCGAGGCCGTCACGATGGGCGAGGGCGGCACGCCGCTCACGTTCCTGCCGCGGGCCACGGCGCAGCTCGGCATGCGCGCGGTCTATGCCAAGGACGAATCGCGCAACCCGACCTGGTCGTTCAAGGACCGGCTCGCCAGCGCGGCGGTCTCGTCGGCGAAGGCGATGGGTGCGAAGGTGATCGCCACCAGTTCCTCGGGCAACGCCGGCGCCGCTGCCGCGGCCTATGCCGCGCGGGCGGGCCTGCCCTGCGTCGTGTTCACGTTCCAGGGCACCGCGGGGCCGATGGTCACGCAGATGCGCTCTTATGGAGCGCTGCTGCTCGCGGTGACGAACAAGGCGCACCGCTGGACGCTGCTGGAGCAGGGCGTGCGGCAGCTGGGCTGGTTCCCGACCTCGCCGTTCTTCGGCCCGGCGGTGGGCAGCAACCCGCTCGGCGTCGAAGGCTACAAGACGCTCGCCTACGAGATCGCGGAGGACCTGGACTGGCAGGTGCCCGACTGGTGCGTGCTGCCGGTGTGCTACGGCGACGCGCTGATCGGCATGTGGAAGGGCTTCAATGAAATGAAGCAGTGGGGCTGGATCGACCGGCTGCCGCGCATGGTCGCGGCGGAAACCTACGGCTCGCTCGGCCAGGCGATGGCCTCGGGCGCCGATACGCCGCCGTCGGTCCCGCGCACGTTCGACACGGTCGCCGTCTCGATCGGCGCGCAGCAGGGCACCTTTCAGTCGCTGGACGCCATCCGCTGCTCGAACGGCCGTGCGGTCACCGTCGGCAACGACGACATGCTGCGCTGGCAGCGCACGCTGGCCGCGCAGGACGGCCTGTACGGCGAGCCGGCCGCGGTGGCGCCGCTCGTCGCGCTGGAGATGCTGAAGCGCGAGGGCGTGGTGAAGGGGCAGGACACCGCCGCGATCCTCTTTACCGCCTCGGGCCTCAAGGACCCGGGCGCGACCGAGCGCCTGCTGGGCGACTGCCCGGTGGTGGGCGCGGAATTCTCCTCGGCGCTCGCCGCGCTGAAGGGCCACTATGGATTCGACCCTGTGAAAGGGACCAGCGCATGAACCGCAACTTGATCGGCATCGCGGCAGTCGGCATCGCCTGCGTGGTCTCGCAGGGCGTGGCGGCGCAGGCATTCCCGTCTCGGCCGGTGAAGATCGTCGTGCCGTGGACGCCTGGAGGCGGCGTCGACACGCTCGCCCGTGTCGTGCAGCCGCGGCTCAGCGAAGGGCTCGGGCAGCAGGTGGTCGTCGGGAACAAGCCCGCCGCGACCGGCGCGATCGGCGTCGAGGCGGTGGCCAAGGCCGCGCCCGACGGCTACAAGCTGATCATCGGCTCGCCGGGGCCGATGGTGGTGGCGGCGATCCTGAACCCGAAGCTGCCCTACCAGCCGCTGAAGGATTTCGCGCCGGTGACCATGGGCACCATGATCTCCAACATCCTCGTCACCAGCCCGGCGCTGCCGGTGAACAGCGTCGCCGAGCTGATCGCGATGGCCAGGGCGCAGCCGGGCAAGCTCACCTACGCCTCCAGCGGCGTCGGCTCGTCGCTGCACCTCGCGGGCGAACTGCTGAAGCTGCTCGCCAAGGTGGACATCCTGCACGTGCCGTACAAGGGCACCGCGCCCGCTGTCGCCGACGTGGTCGGCGGGCAGACCAGCATGCTGTTCTCGGACCCTTCCGCGCTGCCGCTGGTGTAGTCCGGCAAGCTGCGCGCGCTGGCGCAGTCGACGGCCAGGCGTTCGGCGTCGATGCCCGACGTGCCGACGGTCGCCGAATCCGGCCTGCCCGGGTTCGAGGTGGTGAACTGGTATGCGTTCTTCGCGCCGTCAGGCACCCCCGAGCAGGTGGTCGCGCGGCTGAATGCCGAGCTGGTCAAGGCGCTGAACGCGCCGGACGTGAAGGCCAGGCTCATCGGCGCCGGGCAGGATCCGTCGCCGGGCACGCCGCAGCAGCTCGGCACGCTGCTGAAGGACGACATCGCGCTCTGGACGCGCGTGGTGCAGGCCGCCAGGATCACCCTCGAATAGACGCTCTTTCCGCCAAGGAGACCACCATGAAACCCCTCGCATCGCTCGTCGTCCTCGCCCTGTCGGCCGTCGCCGCCACCGGCGCGCTGGCGCAGAAGTTCCCCGACCATCCGATCACGCTGATCGTGCCCTGGGCCGCGGGCGGCAGCACCGACCAGACCGGCCGCGCGCTCGCCAAGGCGGCGCAGGGCCACCTCGGGCAGCCGATCGTGGTGATCAACAAGCCGGGTGCGTCGACCACCATCGGCATGGCCGAGCTCGCCAAGGCGAGGCCCGACGGCTACACGATAGGCACGCTGTCCTCGAGCTCGTACCTGCTCGCGCTGCAGGGCCGCGAACTGCCCTTCCATCCGATCGACGCCTTCAGCTACGTCAGCTACTACGGCGACAACCTGATCGGCATCGCGGTGCCGGCCGACAGCCGCTGGAAGACGCTCGCCGACCTGATCGCCGAAGCCAAGGCCAATCCCGGCACGCTGAACTACGGCACCGCCGCGATCGGCTCGACGCAGCACCTGTCCACCGAGGCGCTCACGCTCGCAACCGGCGCCAGGTTCATGCACATCCCGCAGCAGGGTTCGGCGGGATCGATGACCGCGCTGCTCGGCAAGCACGTGGACTTCATCACCGAAACCTCGGTGTGGGCGCCGCACGTCGCCGCGGGCCGCGTGCGGCTGCTGGCGGTGACCTCGCCGAAACGCGCGACGGCCTATCCGGACGTGCCGACCTTCACCGAGCTCGACGTGTCGCCGATCCGTTCGGTGCAGGCGATCATCGGGCCGGCCGGGATGCCGGAGCCGGTCCGCAAGGTGCTCGAAGGCGCGTTCCGCAAGGCGCTGAAGGACCCGGGCTTCGTCAGCACCATGCAGACGCTGGCGATGGAGATCGTCGACCTGCCCGGGCCGGAGGTGAAGAAACTCGTCGAGCAGGAGTTCCTGCGCGCCCGCGTGGTGGTGGCGAAACTCAAGTGATGCGCTGATGGACGCCGCGAAGGCGCTGCACGCCGGCGCGGAGGCGCGCTCCGACTACCTCGAGAAGGTCACCGGCGAGGCCGTGTTCGCGAGCGACGTGGTGGTGCCCGGGATGCTGCAGGGACGCATCCTGCGCAGCACGCTGCCGCACGCGAAGATCCGAAGCATCGACGCGTCGGCGGCGCTCGCCATGCCCGGCGTGGTGGCGGTGCTCACCGGCCGCGACCTCGAAGGCATGGACCCGCACTGGGGCCTGTACCTGCGCGACCGGCCGGTGATCGCCGTCGACCGCGTGCGCTACGTCGGCGAGCCGGTGGCCGCGGTGGCGGCAATCGACGAGTTCACGGCCGAAGAAGCGCTGGACGCGATCCTCGTCGACTACGAGCCGCTGCCGCACGTCACGACGCCGGACGAGGCGATGCAGCCCGGGGCGCCGCTGGTGCACGAGACGATGACCACGCAGAAGGACTTCTACTTCCGCGGCGAAGCGAAGCCCGTTCCCGGCACCAACATCTTCCAGCACTACCAGTACGAGCATGGCGACATCGAGCGCGCGTTCGCCGGCGCGGCCCGGGTGTTCGAGGACAGCTTCCGTTTCCCGATGGTGTTCCACTACGCGATGGAGCCGCACGTTGTGGTGGCGGACTGCCGCGACGATGCGCTGGAACTCTGGAGCTGCGGCCAGTCGCCGACCGCGGTGCAGAAGGTGTGCTCGCAGCTCTTCGGCATTCCGCTCGCGCGCGTGCGCGTGCATTCGCCGTACGTGGGCGGCGGCTTCGGCGGCAAGGCCTCGGTGAAGATCGACCCGCTCGTCGCCGCGCTGTCGCGCAAGGCGGGCAAGCCGGTGCGCGTGTGCCTGTCGATCAACGAATCCATGCTCACCTGCCGGCGCCTGTCGGCCGACATGCACCTGAAGACCGCGGTGGACGCGAGCGGCAAGCTCCTCGGCAAGTCGGTGCGCGTGGTGATGAACGGCGGCGCGTATGCGGACACCGGGCCCGCGGTGGCGATCAAGTCGGCGATCCGCGCCATCGGCCCGTACCGGCTGCCGAACCTGAAGCTCGAGGCGCTCGCGGTCTACACCAACACCGTGCCCGGCGCGGCGTTCCGCTCCATCGGCGGGCCGCAGGCGGTGTGGGCGACCGAATCGCAGATGGACATCATCGCCGCGGCGCTCGGCCGCGACCCGGTCGAGTACCGCCTCGCGAACATGGTGGAGAAGGGCGAGGCGATCCGCCCCGACCTGCGGCCGCTGGACGTGGACCTGAAAGCTTCGCTACGCAAGGCCGCGGCGGGGATGGACGCGATCGCGGGGCCGGCTTCGGCGCGCGGCGTGGCCGTGGCGGCGACCGATCCCGGCATCCTGCCCATCGCCGGCGCGATCGTGCGGCTGAAGGCCGACGGCTCGGTGCTGGTGCTGGCGAACACGGTGGAGATCGGGCAAGGCTCGCGCGGCGTGTTGCGCACCGTGGCCTCGAACGCGCTGCGCCAGCCGATCCACCGCATCAGCGTCGCGGAACCCGACACGGACTTCGCGCCGTACGACTGGGGCACCGGCGCGAGCCGCTCGACGGTGATCGTCGGCCTCGCCGTCGAGTACGCCTGCGCCGACATCGCGAAGCAGTTGTGCGAGATCGCGGCGCAGGTTCTCGGCGGCGAACCCTCGGCCTACTCGCTCGCGCCGGAAGGCGTCGCGGGGCCGGGCGGCGAGACGAGCTTCCGCGAATTGCTGCATCGCTTCCATGGCATCGACAGCGGCGAGTTCCTCGGCGTGGGGCGCGTCACGCCGGCGTCCAAGTCGGGAGGCTTTGGCCTCTCGCCGCTGTTCTGGGAGACCGCGGCCGGTGTTTCCGAGGTCGAGGTCGACGAGGAGACGGGCGAACTGCGCCTCGCGCGCTACGTCAGCGCGGCGGACGTCGGCAAGGTGATCAACCGCAAGGCGGCGGAGGGCCAGGACGAAGGCGCGGCCGTGCAGGGCATGGGCCATGCGCTCTACGAGGAGTACGTCTACGAGGACGGCCAGCCGATCAACGCCAGCCTGATCGACTACCACGTGCCGACGCTCGACGAGGCCCCGGGCGAGATGGTGACGCTGCTGCTGGAGAGCGGCGATGGTCCCGGGCCGGGCGGGTCGCGGGGCATGGGCGAGGGCGGCATCCTGCCGGTGGCGCCGTCGATCGCCAACGCGCTGGCGCGATCCCACGGCGTGCGCCTGAAGGAACTGCCGCTGACGCCGGAGCGGGTCTGGCGCGCATTGCGCGACGCGAAGAAGGGCGCGGCATGAATTTCCGCATCGACGTCGACCTGCCCGCCGCCGCCGAGACCATCTGGCTGGTGTTCTTCGACGTGCGGCGCGTCGCGCTGCTGATCCCGGGTTGCGAGCACGTGGTCGAGACCTCGCCGCTGGCGAGCTACTCGGCCGTCATGAAGCAGAAGATCGGCCCGTTCCGCATCGACGTGCCGACGCAGATCGTGGTCGAGGAACGCGAGGAGCCGCGGCGCGTGAAGGTGCGCGCCATCGGCCGCGACCGCATCACCGGCACCACGCTCGATGTCATGCTCGCGGTGGCGCTGGAGGCCCTGCCCGGAGCCGGCACGCGGCTCGGCGTCGACGCGACGATGCAGGTGGCGGGGCGCCTGGCGTCGCTCGGCTACCCGGTGGTGAAGAAGAAGTCCGAGGAACTCTTCGCCGAGTTCGAGAAGCGCCTGCGCGCCGAGCTGGGGATCGCCTGATGCTGCCCGCGAGGTTCGAACTGCATCGGCCGGAAACCATCGCGGATGCGCTCGCGCTCGTCGCCGGCCACGGCGACGATGCCACCTTTTATGCCGGCGGCACCGAGCTGCTGGTCGCGCTGAAGGCGCGCGTGCTGCGCTACGGCCACGTGGTCGACATCAAGCGGATCGATGCGCTGCGCGGCATTGCCGCGCGCGAGGACGGCACGCTGGTCATCGGCGCTCTCGCCACGCACCACCAGATCGCGACCCACCCGCTGGTGCTGGAACGGCTGCCGGCGTACGCCGCGCTGAGCGCCGACGTAGCCAATATCCGCGTGCGTGTCGCCGGCACGCTCGGCGGCAACCTGTGCTTCGCCGAACCGCATGCCGATCCACCCGCGCTGCTCTGCGCCCTGGATGCGCGGGTGGTGCTGGCGAACGCGGACGGCGAGCGCACGGTGCCGATGAGGGAGTTCATCCTCGGGGAATTCACCACGGCGCGGACCGACGGCGAACTGCTTCTCCGCATCGAGGTCCCGCCGTTGCCCTCCGGCGCGACGGCTGCGTACCGCGCCTTCGGCCACCTGGAGCGGCCCGCGGTCGGCGTCGCCGCGCTGCGCAAGGCCCGGGGCGGCTGGCAGTTCTGGGTCGGCGCGATCGCGGGGCGGCCGGCGGTGCTGGAGTGCGCGCCCGAGGAGGTCGAGGCTGCGGCGGCAGGGTTGGAGGCCCACGACGACATGCACGGTTCCGCGGAATACAAGCGCCACCTCGTCGGCGTCCTGGCGCGGCGCGCGGCGAAGGCCTGCGAAGCATGAGCGACATTCCCGTCATCGACATCGCGTTCGTCCTCAACGGCAAGCCCGTGGCGGCGGCGATCGAGCCGCGCGAACTGCTGATCGATGTCCTGCGTTCGCGGTTCGGGCTCACCGGCACGAAGCGTTCCTGCGACGTCGAAGTCTGCGGCGCGTGCACGGTGCTGGTCGACGGCCTGCCGGTGTCGAGCTGCACCACGCTCGCGGCGGATGCCGATGGCCGCGAGGTGCTGACCATCGAGGGGCTGGCGAAGAACGGCGAGCTCGACCGCGTGCAGCGCGCCTTCGTCGAACACGGCGCGCTGCAGTGCGGGTTCTGCACGCCGGGGATGGTGATGGCGGTGAAGGCGCTGCTGGCGCTGGACCCGCACCCGTCCGAAGAGAAGATGCGCCATTTCCTGCGCGGCAACATTTGCCGCTGCACCGGGTACGTGAAGATCATCGAAGCGGTGAAGGATCTCGCGAAGTGAGGAAACCATGAAGTTCAGCGTCTGCCTGTCCACGGGTTTCGAGGGCGTGATGTACCCGATCCCGTTCGCCACCGCCGAGCAGTTCGTCGAGCAGTCGCTGCTCTGCGAGAAACTCGGCTACGACTCGGTGTGGGGCAACGACCACGTCACCACGCAGCATTACGTGAAGGAGCTGTTCCCCGACCGGCCGCCGAACTTCTACGAGCCGTTGATCACGCTCGCGGCGATCGCCGGGGCGACGAAGACCATCAAGCTCGGCACCGCATTGCTGGTGCTGCCGATGCGCGAGCCGGTGTACCTCGCCAAGCAGATCCTCACGCTCGACCACATGAGCAACGGGCGCTTCATCCTCGGCGTCGGCATCGGCGCCTACCGCGAGGAGTTCGCCGCATGGGGAGGCAAGCGGGTCGAGGGCGCGCGGCGCGGCGACATCATGGACGAGGGGCTGGCGGCGCTGAAGCTGCTGCTGGAGCAGCCCAAGGCGAGCTACGAAGGCCGCCATGCCGGGTTCAAGGACGTGGAGATGTTCCCCAAGGCGCGCCGGCAGCCGTTTCCGCTCTACGTGGGCGGCCACAACATCGAGGCGGTGGAACGCGCCGCGCGCGTCGGCGAGGGCTGGCTGCCGGGCTGGCGGCCCTGGAACGAGCTCGCCGAGCGCGTCAAGCTCCTGCGCCAGCGGGCCACCGAACACGGCCGCAACCCCGCCACGATCGAAGTGGCGCCCCAGTTTTCGGTTACCCTCGGCAAGACGCCGGAAGCGGCCGAAAGCCGCTACATGGCGAGCGGCCTCGTCGCGCACCGCAAGTCGCTGGCCTATACCGGCCGCGACCTCGGCCAGCAGGTGACGGCGAACCTCGTGGGCTCGCCCGCGATGGTGATCGACAAGGTGGGCAAGCTCCGGGAGATCGGCGTGCAGCACTGCTGCGCATTGATGTTCCCGGCCGACACGGTGCAGGAAATGAACGACCAGATCCAGTGGTTCGCGGAGGACGTGATGCAGAAGGTGGGCAAGTGACGACGCAACAACCCGAAACCATCGCCGTGATCGGCGGCACCGGCGCCGAAGGCGGCGGCCTCGCGCTGCGCTGGGCCGCGGCGGGCCATCGCGTGATCATCGGTTCGCGCGACGCGGCGAAGGCGCAGCAGGCGGCCGTCGAACTGTCGGCGCTGCTGCCGGCGGCGCAGAAGATCGAGGGCGAGGACAGCGCGTCGGCGGCGTCGAAGGCCACCATCGTCGTGCTGGCGGTGCCGTTCTCCGGGCAGATGCCGACCGCGAAGGCGCTCAAGGACGTGCTGCAGGGCAAGATCCTCGTCGATGTGACGGTGCCGCTGGTGCCGCCCAAGGTGTCGACGGTGCAGCTGCCCGAGGGCGGCTCCAGCGTGGTGCTGGTGCAGAAGGAGCTTGGCGAGGGCGTGAAGGTGGTGTCGGCGTTCCAGAACGTCTCGGCGCACAAGCTGAAGAAGCTCGACACGCAGATCGCCTGCGACGTGCTGGTCTGCGCGGACGACAAGGACGCGCGGCTGCGCGTGGTGCAGCTCGCCGCCGACGCCGGGCTGAAGGGCATCAACGCCGGGCCGCTGGCGAACTCCGCCGCCGCCGAGGCGCTGACCTCGCTGCTGATCTTCATCAACCGCGCCTACAAGGTGCCGGACGCCGGCATCTCGATCACCGGCATCCCCTGAGCCGCGAGGCATGGGTACGGCGGGCAAGCTCGAGCTGGTCGCCCTGCAGGGCGTCGGCAGGATCGGACCCGGAGACGACCTTGCGGCGTGCATCGTGCGCGCCGCTGCCGGATCCGGCGTCGCGCTCGCCGATGGCGACATCCTCGCGGTGGCGCAGAAGGTGGTGTCCAAGTCCGAGGGCCGTTTCGCCGTGCTCGACGAGGTGGTGCCGTCGCCGCGCGCGAAGGAACTCGCGGCCACCTGCCTGAAGGATCCGCGTGTCGTCGAACTGGTGCTGCGCGAGTCGCGCGAGGTGCTGCGCGCGGTGCCGAACGTGCTCATCGTGGAAGACCGCCGGGGGCTGGTGCTCGCGAACGCGGGCATCGACCAGTCGAACGTCGAGCCCGATGCGGCGGGACGCGACCGCGTGCTGCTGCTGCCGGAGGATCCGGACGCCAGCGCGCGGCGACTGCGCGAGCGCATCCGCGAGATCGCCGGTATTGACGTCGGCGTGATCATCAACGACAGCATCGGCCGCGCTTGGCGGCTGGGCACCGTCGGCACCTGCATCGGCGCGAGCGGCCTGCCGGGACTGTTGGACCTGCGCGGCACGCCGGATCTCTACGGCCGCGCGCTGCAGACCACCGAGACCGGTTTCGCGGACGAGTACGCCGCCGCCGCGTCGGCGTTGATGGGACAGGGCGGCGAAGGCCGTCCGGTGGTCCTGATCCGCGGCGCCGCGCTGCCGCGCACGGATGGCAACGCGCGCGAGCTGCTGCGCGCCAGGGACAAGGACCTGTTCCGGTGATCCTCGCGCTGGCGGGCGGCGTCGGCGGGGCGAAGCTCGCGGCCGGGCTGGCGCGGGCATTGCCGCCCGGCGAGCTGGTGGTAGTGGTGAACACCGGCGACGACTTTGACCACCTCGGCCTGCACGTCTCGCCGGACCTCGACACGGTGATGTACACGCTGGCGGGGCTCGCCAACCCGCAGGCCGGCTGGGGCCGCGAGGGCGAGTCGTGGAACTTCATGCAGGCGATGGACCAGCTCGGCGGCCCGGCGTGGTTCCAGCTCGGCGACAAGGACCTCGCCACGCACGTCGAGCGCACGCGCTGCCTGCGTTCCGGGGAGTCGCTGACCTCGGTGACGCGCGCGCTGTGCGGGCGGCTCGGCGTGCGGCACGCGGTGCTGCCGATGTCCGACGACCCGGTTCGCACCGTGGTGCACACCGACAAGGGCGAGCTCGAGTTCCAGCACTACTTCGTGCGGGATCGCTGCGAGCCGCGCGTCTCGCGCATCGAGTACCGCAAGGCGGGCGCGGCGCGGCCGTCGCCGGGGTTCGCCGCGACGCTGGCGGATCCAGCGCTGGAGGGCATCATCGTCTGCCCGTCGAATCCCTACCTGAGCATCGCGCCGATCCTCGCCAGTCCCGGCGTGCGCGATGCGGTCGCCCGCTGCCCGAACGTGGTCGCGGTGTCGCCGATCATCGCTGGCAGGGCGGTGAAGGGCCCGGCGGCGAAGCTGATGCGGGAGCTGGGCGTGGAGCCCGGGGCGCTGGAGATCGCGCGCTGGTACAGCGGCATCGCCCGCACGCTGGTCATCGACCGGTCGGATGCCGCGCTCGTGCCGTCGATCGAGGCGCTGGGCATCGAGGCGGCGCTCGAGGACGCGCTGATGCGCGACGACGCGGATCGCGAGCGCCTCGCGCGCGCCTGCCTCGCGCGGCTCGGCTCGTGAGCATCCGGGTCGCCGCGCTGGTGCCGGTGAAGGATCCCGGCCACGGCAAGTCGCGCCTGCACGGCGTGCTGGAGCCCGAGGAGCGGACGGCGCTGAACGAGAAGCTGGCGGCGCGTACGCTCGATGTCTGCATCGAGGTGTTCGGGGCAAGCGCGACGTTCGTGGTCAGCGCCAGCACCTCGATCGCGGCGCTGGCACGCGCACGCGGCCTGAATGCGGTGGACGAAGCGCGGCCCGCGGACTTGAACGCGGCGCTGGCGGCCGCCGGCCGGGCGGCGATTGCCGCAGGCGCGGATGCGCTGCTGGTGGTACCGACGGATCTGGCGCGTCTCGCAGCGCCGGCGCTACAGGCGGTGGTCGACGCGTTGTGCAGCGCGGGCGGTTGCGTGCTGGTGCCAGACCGCCACGGCATCGGCACCAACCTGATGGGACTCGCCCCGGCGCGCATCGACCTGTTCCGTTTCGGCGGGCACAGCCTGGAGAAGCACCGGCAGGCGGCGCGCGAAGCCGGCATCGCCGTCGCGGTGCATCGGGATCCGCGCCTTGCGCTGGACCTCGATCTGCCGGAAGACCTAGAGCTGTGGCGCCGGGCTGGTGCGGCGTGAGGCCGCCGCCTGTGGGCCTGCGGGCAAAGGCCTGCCCGCCAACGGCGTCATGACGATCGGCGCCAGCACGGGCGCGTCGTAGCTGCGCGAGCACTGGTCGGGATCGGCCGGGCCGTAGAGCGTGTTGCGCTGGCCGGCCTTGCGGCCAATGCCGGCGATCAGCGCATCCATGCGCGCTGGCGGCAGTTCCTCGCCATGCTCGTTGCCCGCGGCCCGCGAAATGCTCTCGTTCATCAGCGTGCCGCCGAGGTCGTTGGCGCCGCCCTGCAGGCACAGCGAGGCCGCTGCGGCGCCGAGCTTCACCCAGGACACCTGGATGTTCGGGATCAACGGGTGCAGCGCGAGGCGCGCCACCGCGTGCATCAGCAGGGTCTCGCGCCAGGTCGGTCCGCGCCGCGCGCCGCCCTTCAGGTACTGCGGCGCGCGCACGTCGGCGAGGTTCCGCCGCTCGGGCCGGGTCGCCGCCTCCTCGTAGAAGAAGACCGGGATCTGCAGCTCCTCGCCGATCCGCCGGCCGACGCGGCGCGCCAACGCCACGCACGCCTCCATCGTGGTGCCGCGCACCGGCACGAACGGCAGCACGTCGGTCGCCCCCATGCGCGGGTGCTCGCCCTTGTGGACCGTGAGGTCGATCCGCTCGCACGCCTTGGCGACGCAGGCGAACGCCGCCTTCTCCACCTCGGCGATGCGGCCGGCGAACGTGACCACCGAGCGGTGGTGGTTGGCGTCGAGCTCCGCGTCGAGCACGTGCACGTCGCCAGCCGCCTTCGCGGCGGCGACGATCTCGGCGACCACCTCGGGACGGCGCCCCTCGGCGAAGTTCGGCACGCACTCGACGATCTCGGCAGCCGGCAGCGGATCGGCCCTGGTCACGGTCGCTTGGTGGAGGTGAACGGGGAGAAGTCGCGCGGATCGAGCAGCTGGCCGCGCGCCAGCACGCGCTCGATCGGCCCCTCGGACATGCGGTAGCCGAGCAGCAGGTGGCTCGACCCGCGGATCAGCACGGCGTCGGCGGAGAGGCCCGGCAGCAGCGCGCCGCACTCGTCCTGCAGGCGCAGCGAGGCGGCGGCGTTGGCGGTGGCGCCGGTCAGCGCCTGCGCGACGGTGAGGCGCAGCACCCCGCAGGCGAGCGCGATCAGCAGCAGCGGCGACTGGAGATGCGACGTGCCCGGGTTGAAGTCGGTGGCGAGCGCGACCGGCAGGCCGCGCTCGATCATGCGGCGCGCCGGCGGCGGCGACTTCGCCAGCGCGAAGACGGTACCGGGCAGCAGCACCGGCGCGACGCCGGCCGCCCCCATCGCGTCGATCGTCGCGTCGTCGACATGGATGAGGTGGTCGGCGCTGTCGGCCCGAAGCTCCGCGGCGAGCCGCGCGCCGCCACTCGGACCGAGCTCCTCGGCGTGGATGCGCAGGCCGAGGCCGAGCTCGCGCGCCGCCGCCAGCACCGTGCGCGCCTCGTCGACGGTGAAGGCTCCGACGTCGCAGAAGACGTCGCAGTAGCGCGCCAGCCCGAGCCGCTTCACCTCGGGCAGCATCTGCGTGGCGAGCTCGCGCACGTAGTCGGCGCGCCGCTCCCGGAACTCGCGCGGCATCTGGTGGGCGCCGAGGAAGGTCGGCACGACGCGCAACGGCAGCGCCGCCGACTCGCGCGCGAGCAGCTCGAGCGAGCGGCGCTCGTCGCGCCAGGTGAGCCCGTAGAGTTCGTCGGTGTAGACGGTCGAACCGGATTCGACGTTCTCACGAATCGCCTTTTGCACCGCCGGACGTTTCCGGTTTCCGACAACTCCCGCGATGATCTTGCCGCCACGCTCAAGAACACCGTGAACGATCGCCTTACCACCCGCACCGCGTCCGGTGATCTTGCGGGCGCGGACGTCCTCGTGCATGTTCTTCGCCTTGCCGCCTACGAACGTCTCGTCGCTCTCAACAGTCCCCTTGAGCTTCACAATGCTGCCTTCTTGCATCGCGAGTCGGACCCGGTGAAGCATAAACCAAGCCGACTTCTGAGTGACCCCAAGAGCGCGGTGTAGTTCGTAGCTGCTGATTCCGTTCTTCGCGTTGACGATGCACCACACGGCCACGAACCACTTGTCGAGACCGAGTGGACTGTCTTCAAAGATCGTCCCGACCTTGTAGCTGAATTGCTTTTTGCAATCGCGACACTTCAGAATCTTGCGGGTTTCGAGTTTGTAGCAGTTCTTCCCGCCACACTTCGGGCAGTCGATCACACCGGCGGGCCATTTGATGCTGGACATGTACTCGTTGCAGACATCGAGGTCAGAGAAGAATTTGACGGCTTCAATCAGGGTTTTCGGTTGCATGATTCTCGCTCCGTTGGTTGGGACGCGAGAAGTTTACCCGTTTGTCGCTGGTGAGTCAAGTATATTATTGCCCAACAAACGTCAGAGGGAAAGGGTACGACGAATTGAGGGAGACGACGAATGTGCTCTCGTTCAATTCGTCGTCTCCCTCAATTCGTCGTACCCTTCTTTTTCCCAGATCATTTGTCGCACCCAACTTCCACTTCGATCGCCTGCTGTAACTCTTCGCGAAATGTCGACCGTTCGCTGAGCGTCGCGGCGATGGTCGGTTCGGCGAAAACTCGAACCCGCTTCACGAAGTCGTCGAACTGCGTTTTGGCGAGTGCCTCGACGACCGGCGAGACCCGATTGAGCGGCTGATACGTCCGCTCCTTCGGGTCGAAGATCGAGACATTGAACTCGACCTCGCGATGCGGCGGCGGTGCGTCGATCAAGATATCGACAGGCGAGAGACGCCGGCCAAGCGTGCTCGACAGCGACTCGCACAACCGCTGGCCGACGCGGACGAGGAAGTCGTACGGCCGGCCGGCGAGCTGCGAGTACAAGTCAGGATGCAGCGTGTGCGTCAGCTCGATCACTCGCTTGAACAGCCGCCGCTTTGGTCCGAAGACACCCTCGGTCAGCGGTTCGCATTCGGTGCCGCGCGCCGCATGTCTCAGCTCGCGGATCGTTTCCGATTCGGTCTGCTCGAAGAACGCTCGCAGGTCGAAGCGGTTTCGTAATTCGAAGAAGCTGCGAGCGAACATCGCGGTCGCCGAGCGCACCGCGTGATGCCAATAGACCTCGCTGAACATGACGTACCGGGCAAAGACCATCAGCTCCGCTGCCGTCTTGCCTTTCGTGCTCAGGGCGAGTCCGTCTCTGGCCTCGTTGACGAGCAATGATTGCATGAGTCGCTGTTTGTCGAAGTGCCGACCGTACGGGACGCCGCAGTGCAGGCTGTCGCGGTCGAGGTAGTCCATCTTGTCGATGTCGATCGGCCCCGACAGCACCGACCGCATCAACCGCAGCGGTTGCGAATCGGTCATCGGTTCGAGCACGTCGAGCACTTCCGCCGGATCGATCTGCCATTCGGTTCGCAACACCTGAGCCAGCTCGCGATGCGGCTTCAGAAACTCGGCGGCGAAGGCTTCGTGGTGCTGCAACTCCGGCAAGTCCATATCTTCGATCGGGTGGCAGAAGGGCCAGTGGCCAAGATCGTGCAGCAGCGCGGAAACCATCAACACTTCCGCTCGATGTGAATCGACGACGTCCGCGAATCGGGGATCGCGGCCCAACTGCCACAGATATTTCAGCGAGTTGAGGAACACGCCGAGCGCGTGCTCGAACCGCGTGTGCGTCGCTCCAGGATACACTTTCGAGGCCAAGCCCAACTGCGAGATGTGAGCCAGCCGCTGAAACTCCGGCGTATCGACGATCGCTCGGACTCGCGGCGTAAACGGCACATCCAGCTCGACCGGAATGCGCACGAGGCCACGTCCGGCCTCGAGATTCATCAACTCCGGAATGTGGCTGTAGGGGTGTGGCATGCTTCATCGGACTCCGTTTAGGCAAGCTACATTGGCGACATTCCTGCCGCCACTATGATGCCTGCATGAATTCGGCCACAACCATTTCACGACGACTGATCGCTTCGATCCTCTGCGTGTTCGGAGGAATCGTCGCGCAGACTCTGAGCAGCCAGACAATCCTTGGCTCCGAATCGCTCGCGGCGAATTTCTTCAGCCGCGAACTGTGGCAAGCGCAGGTCAAACGGCTGGGTGAGTGGATCCAAAATGACAACTCTGCCGGAATGTCGGGTGACGTGATCCAGCAGGCCATCCTTGCCGAAGTCCATTTCTTCCCGCTGTTCTGCGTGTGGTCTGTGATCGCCGGAGTCGGCGTGACGCTCGCGGCTCGTCTGATTCGCCAACATCACCGTTCGACCTGGAGTGACTCGTTCATCACGGCCGGGTTCGCCTGCGGCTGGTGGTGGCTGATGGGTGTGTGGGAACTGGCTGGTTTGTTGGCCTTCGTCTTCAATCTGCCCTTCCTCGCACAATTGCAGTTCGTCACGCCGCAATTCTGGCAAGCGATCGCTCTGGCCGGCTGGCTCGTGCAGCCCTTCACGCGGCGAAGTGGCGAGGGGCGAGGGGCGAGGGACGAGCAAGACAAGAACAACGCGGCGGTCCTGCCTCCCAACTCGCCCCTCGCCTCTCGCCCCTCGCCCCTCCTCTCCACCTTCGTCTCCCGACACTCGTCCCTCAAATCCGTCGCCGTGCTGATCGCGATCTACATCGTCGTCTTCACGGCGATGAACTGGCGGCTGTGGCAGAACCTCCGCATCCCGCATGGTGACTCAGCGATGTACGAGGAGCACTTGTGGAATCTGTGGCACGGCAAAGGCTTTCGCAGCTACCTCGACCAAGGGCTGTTCCTCGGCGAGCACATTCAGGTGATCCACCTGCTACTGTTGCCGCTGCACTTCTTCTGGCCGTCGCACTTGCTGATGGAGCTGTGCGAATCGACCGCGCTGGCGCTCGGAGCGATTCCGATCTTTCGGATGACTCAACGATCGACCGGCTCGGCGCGCGCGGGGCTGCTGATGTCGGCTGCGTTCTTGCTGTACTTCCCGCTGCACTTTCTGGACATCGAAGTCGATCTGAAGACTTTTCGGCCAGAAAGTTTTTGCGTGCCGTTCTTCCTGTTCGCGTTCGAGGCATTGGAAGAGGGCCGCTTCCGCCGAGCGTTGATCCTGCTCGCGATCGCGCTGTCGGCGAAAGAGGACTACTCAATCATCATCGCCCCGCTGGGCGTGTGGATCGCCACGACCGCATGGTTCCAGAAACGCCCCAACCCTGCGCTCGGCGCGGGTCTCCTGACCCCGCC
>SXGT01317056.1_pt1 | contig 22875 bp, 26 predicted proteins | sample 3176221 | NCBI WGS metagenome assembly SXGT01 (sample SAMN11356862, study PRJNA531348) | freshwater metagenome | isolation source: freshwater sample F1-120 | place: China: Fuxian Lake, Yuxi | collected 2017-12-25
CGACGCCGAGCGGCTGCAACAGCGAGTGCACGTCGACGCCGCCCGCTGCCTGCTCGCTGTGCCCGCCCTTCAACAGGTTCGGGATGCCACACGCGAACTCGACGTTCTCGAGCCCGCGCGCGACCTCGCCGCCGGCGTCGGAGAGCACCTTGCCGTGCTCGCTCGTGATGATCGCGGCGAGGTCGCCGCGGCGAGCGTCGATGAGTTCGCGGAGCTTGAACATGATCTCGGCACGACGCGACAGCGAGGTCGCTCGCCACGCGGGGAACGCGGCGGCCGCGGCGTCGACCGCGGCGTCGACCTCGGCGGCCGACGCCAGCGCGACCTCGGCGGTCTGGGCTCCGGTGGCGGGGTCGAAGACGGGCGCCGTGCGGCGCGAGGTGCCGGGCGTCGCGACGCCGTTGATCCAGTGCGGGATGGTCTGCATGGCCCCATCGTAAATCGCACAGCACGACATGGACAATCTCTAGTTTGTTACCGAACAAAGATCCGACCGGATATCCTGCTCGACATGTCGACCACGCGACCCGAGAGTCTGCTCGCCGCGGGGATCGTGACGACCGACCGTTCGGCGCGAGCGATCGCGGCCGCGGTCGGGCGCGCGATCCGGTCGGGCACGCTCGCGCCAGGTGTCCGACTGCCGCCGGTCCGCTCGATCGCCCGGGATCTCGGCGTCAGCCCGACGACGGTGAGCGAGGCCTGGCGCGAACTCGGGCGCATCGGCGCGATCGAGACGCGCGGTCGCAACGGCACCTTCGTGCGCGCGCCCGACCCGGTGCTCGGCCCGCGGCGGTATCGCCGGGTCACCGGTGAGCGCGGTGCGTTCGGTCTCGACCTGTCGACCGGCACCCCCGATCCCGCGCTGCTGCCCGATCTCGCGCCGGCGCTCGGCCGTGCCGCGGCGCGCGGCGAGCTGACGGCGAGCTACGCCGACGATCCCGTGCTCGCGGAACTCGGCGAGATCGTGCGGGCGCGCTGGCCGTTCGCGCCGGGCGCGCTCACGGTCGTCGACGGAGCGATGGACGCGCTCGACCGCGTCCTGCGCGAGACGGTGCGGCTCGGCGATCGCGTCGTCGTCGAGGACCCGACGTTTCCGCCGTTGCTCGACCTGCTCGACGTGCTCGGTGCTGAAGCGATCCCCGTCGCGCTCGACCCGCGCGGCGTCGGTCCGAGTGCGCTGCGCGGCGCGCTTGCCGATGCGCGGCCGCGCGCCATGGTGCTCCAGCCGCGCGCGCAGAACCCGACGGGCGCGTCGCTCGACCGCGACCGCGTCGATGAACTCGCGGCGGTGCTGCGTGATCACGACGACGTGCTCGTGATCGAAGACGACCACTCTGGCGACATCGCGTCGGCCGCGGTCGTCTCGGTCGGTCTCCACCTGCCCGACCGAACGGTGACGATCCTCGGCTTCTCCAAGTCGCACGGTCCCGATCTCCGACTCGCGGCAATCGGGGGTGCTGCGGGCCCCGTCGAAGCAGTCGCGACCCGGCGTCAACTCGGACCCGGCTGGTCGAGCCGGCTGCTCCAGGCGACCCTCGCCGACCTGCTCGCCGACCCCGTCGCGATTGCGTGTGTCGCGCGCGCCCGCGCCATCTATGCCGACCGGCGCCACCGCGTCGCGGCCGCGCTCGCCGACCGTGGCGTGGCGCTGCCCGAGGGAGACGGCTTCAATCTCTGGATCCCCGTCGCCGACGAGCAGCACGCGCAGGTCGCGCTCGCGGCGCGGGGAATCGGCGTGGCACCGGGTGCGCCCTTTCGGGTTTCGTCCGAGGGTGGGAGCGGTGCCGTGCGGGTCACGGTCGCTCGGATCGAAGGTGGCGAGGCCGCCGACCTCGGCGCCGCGCTCGCTGCCGCCGCAGCACCGCCGGCATCGATCCGTCGGGCCTGAGCTAGCTTCGCCCGCCGTGTCGAGCCACGCGCGCCCGCAATCCGCACACCCGCAATCCCTGGGAACCGACGCGGCGAGTTCGTCGGCATACCTCGAGTTCGACCGGACGCAATGGGGAGCGCTGCGCGCGAGCACCCCGTTGGCGCTCTCCGAGTCCGAACTCGCCGAACTCCGTGGCGTCAACGACCAGGTCGCGCTCGTCGAGGTCGAGCAGATCTTCCTGCCGCTGTCTCGCCTGCTCAACCTGCGGGTCGCGGCGACCCAACAACTCGCCGACGTCACGAGCACCTTCCTCGGTGCGCTCGCGCCGAAGGCCCCGTTCGTGATCGGGTTGGCCGGGAGCGTCGCTGTCGGCAAGAGCACCATCTCGCGCGTCCTCCAGGCCGTGCTCGCGCGGTGGCCCAACCACCCGCGCGTCGACCTCGTCACCACCGACGGGTTCCTCTTTCCCAACGCGACACTCGAGGCGCGCGGCTTGATGAGCCGCAAGGGATTCCCCGAGAGCTACGACGTGCGTCACCTCATCGAGTTCCTCGCCGAACTCAAGGCGGGTCGCACGGAGGTGCGGGCGCCGATCTATTCCCACCTCGTCTACGACGTGGTCGACGACGAGATCGTGGTGCGTCAGCCCGACATCGTGATCGTCGAGGGACTCAACGTGCTCCAGGTGCCGCCCGCTCGGACGACGAACGATCCGCAGCTCTTCGTCTCCGACTTCTTCGACTTCACGATCTATGTCGACGCGGCGGAGGGTGCGATCAAGGAGTGGTACGTGCAGCGGTTCTTCGCTCTGCGCGAGAGCGCGTTCAGTGACCCCGATTCGTTCTTCCACCACTTCGCGGGGTTGACCGACGAACAGGCGCGCGCGGTCGCGGAGTCGATCTGGGAATCGATCAACGGAGTCAACCTGCGCGAGAACATCGCGCCGACCCGTTCACGAGCGCATCTGGTGCTGGAGAAGGGCGCGGATCACGCGGTCGAACGAGTGTTGCTCCGGCGTCACTGACGGTGCGCGGGTTCGCCGGCGCGCACGCCGCGCAGGCCGAACCATGTGAGCTCGGAGAGCCAGCTCGCCAGGTGCTCGGGGTCGTCGAGTTCGCCGGTGTCGGCGAGGGCACGACGGCTCGTGGCTTCGGCGACCCCGACGATCGCGTTCGCGAGGACCGCGCGTTGTTCCGGCGGCACCGCGAGGTCGATCAGGGGCTCCACCGCCGTGACCGCGGCCGACAGCGTCCGTTCTGCGACCTCGGCGAACTCGGAGTCGTTGCGCACCGACGCGCCGAAGAGCAATCGGAACGACGAGGGATGAGCGGTCACCCAGCGGAAGTAGGCGGCGAATCCCTGTTCGACGCGTTCGCGGCCGGTCGACGCCGAACCGGTGGCGCGTCCGAGTTCGGCGAGCAATTGCGCGCCGACCGATTCGAGGAGCTCGACGTACAGCGCTCGCTTGGAGGGCCAGTGCTGATAGAGGACCGGCTTCGTGATGCCCGCCGCCGATGCGAGGTCGTCCATCGACGTCGCGTGGAAACCGCGCTCCGCGAAGATGTCGCGCGCGACGTCGAGCAGTTGGAGACGACGTTGCTCGGCGGGGAGGCGCATGAGACGGCGAGACTACCGGGAGGCCCAGGTCAACCGTCGTTCGCGCCTGCGGTGAGTCGACGTCGACGGCGGTACGACTTGGTCTTGGTCCGATTGCCGCAGACATCCATCGAGCACCATCGACGCGAACGATTCTTGGAGTGGTCGTAGAACGCCCAGAGGCAGTCCTCGGCCGGGCAGAGCTTGCAGCGACTCCACGTGCCGGTTGCCTGCGCGGTCGCGACGTCGATCAACAGTTGCGCGAGCACGTGGGTCACGCCCGAGCCGCGGGCATGGACGTGCGGCTGGCCGGCGGCGTCGAAGCCGATGCCCGCCTGGTATCGCTCGAGGCGTCGGTTCAGCTCGGCGTGCTCCTCGGCGGGGATCGCGAAGCCGGAGTGGGCGAGCAGTACACGACGGAGCACGTCGCGCACTTCGATCGCCGCGGCGAGGTCGCGGCGGCTCACAAGCTGGTCGGCGGCGAGCCCGGCGTGCGCTCGGCACCACGCCCCGAGCGCGGCCGGGGAGGCGATCTCGTCGAGGGCGTCCTCGACGTCGAGGGTGTTCACGAACGCACGAACGAGCACGAGCTCGGCGGGGATGGCGTCGGATCGCGGCTTCCCGGACATCGACACCACTGTACGTCGATCACCGGTTGCAATTCAATGGACACCGGTGTAGAGTTAATGCTGGTGTCGGGAGGTACCCGGCCAACCGAGAGTGTGATCCACCATGCTGTTCTTGCTGTTCGACCAGGCCCGTTTCGAGACCGCGACCCGCGAACGTTCGCGCCGACGCTTCCTGCGGCGCCGTCCCCGCGGCTGACTCAGACGCTCGACTTCAGCGGCATCACGAAGCGGTCGTCGTGATCGAAGTTGCGGACGTAGAGCTCGTCGAGTGAGCGTGCCTCGGCCGCAGTGAGCGGGAAGTCGGAGGCGGCCGCGTACTCCCGGATCTCCTCGACGCTCACCACGGTCGGGAGCACGTTCGCGAACGCCGGGTTCGCCAGGATGCCGGCGACGGCTGCCTGGCCCATCGTGCGACCCGTCTCGGGCGCCCACAGGAACGAGAGCGTCGCGGCCTTCTCGAAATTGTCGAGCATGTTGTCGTGGTTCCGGTGCGCCCGGTGATCGCCCTTCGGGAACCTCGTTTCGGGGGTGACCTTTCCCGACAGCGTGTCGCTCGCGTGCGGCACGCGGGAGATGAGGTGACATTCGCCGCGTTGGACGCGCTCGCGCGCCGCGAAAGTGCGGCCGGGCTCCTGCTCGATGATGTTGAAGACGGTCTGGAGCGACACGATCGGGCGGTCGTCGATCGCCTGCTCGCCCTCGGTCACCCAACCGATCGCGGGGCCGAGCGCGACGCCGATCTCGCGGATCTTGCCTTCGGCCCGGAGGTCGAGGAGCGTTTCCCAGAGGTCGTCGTCGGCGATCGGCTCGATGCGCGTGTTGTGCAACTGATAGAGATCGATGTGGTCGATGCCGAGCCGCTGAAGCGATTCGTCGCACTGGCGGCGAACCGCGACCGGTGAGAAGTCCTGGGGATGCTCGCGTTGACCGGCCGGGCGCGGCTTGCTCGTGTCGTAGCCGCACTTGGTGGTCAGGACGATGTCGTCGCGCCGCGTGCGCAACACATCGGCGAGCATCGTCTCGCCGAGCGCGGCGTCGCCGTACACGGGCGCGGTGTCGATGAAGTTGATGCCGCACTCGAGCGCCGCGAGGATCATGGCGAGCGGGTCGTCGCAGCGGCCCCACCAGTCGCTGGCGAGCGACCAGGTTCCGAGCCCGACCTCGGAGACGAGCAGATCACTGGTACCGAGCTTGCGATAGCGCATCGCCGGATCGTACGCCCGGTCGTGTCCGCGAGGCCGCAACGAAGCCCGGGACGAAGGTCCCGAACGCTGCTCGGTCGGAGCCGGTCGGCCGCCGGTGTTCGGCCGTCGCTGTACGGCCCTCGGTGTGCGGCGATCGTCAGTGGCGGCGGGCCTCGCCCCGGTCGGCTCGTTCGGCGGCGCGCACCCCGTAGCCGAGCACGATCGGCACCGGCAGGATCACGCACGCGCCTGCCAGGCCGACGGCCGCGACAGTGACCGTCCACGGAGGGAAGTCGGCGATCGCTCCCACGACGAACGCGACGATCGCCGCCGACAGGAACAGATAGCCGACCCGCTTGGCGCGCTGCACGATCGTCGCGATCCGCGCCCGTCGGACCACGACCGGGTCGATGTTCATGGGTTTCGGGCCTGCCACTTGATCGCATCGGGGAGCCGGAGATCGGGGTCGATCGGCATGCGTCCCTCGAGCGCGTCGAGCACGGTGAGGAACTCGCGTACCTCGGCCACGTCGTGGACCCGCAGGATGCTGCTGGGCGCGAGGGCGGTGGTGGCGGCGACCGCCGCGAGCGTTCCTGCGAGCCGCTCGCGCGGCGCACGTCCGGTCAGCGCGCCGATGAAGTCCTTGCGCGAGAGGGCGAGCAACACCGGTCGACCGCGCGCCACGAGCTGGGGGAGGGCGCGCAGCACCTCGATCGTTTGTGCGGGCGTCTTGGCGAAGTCGGGCCCCGGATCCAGGATGATCTGCTCGCGCAGCACGCCGTGGGCAGTGAGCGTCGCGACCCGATCGTCGAGGAACGACACGACGTCGCCGACGACCCCGCCCGGACTCGCGTCGTAGAGATGGCGCGCGTCCTCTTTGTACTTGGGACGAAACCGCGTGTGCATCACCACGAACCCGACGTGTGCGCGCGCGGCGAGCTCGGCGAGCTCGGCGTGCATCACGCCGGAGATGTCGTTGATGATGTCGACGCCGAGGTCGACCGCGACCTGCGCGACCGCGGGCTTGTAGGTATCGATCGAGACGAGACAGTTGCTCTCGCGGCGGATGCCTTCGAGCACCGGCGCGACCCGATCGATCTCCTCCTGATCGGAGATCTCGGGGACCCCGGTGATCGCCGATTGACCGCCGACATCGAGGACGGCGGCGCCGGCGGCGACGAGGCCCAGGGCGCGCTCGACCCGGGCATCGGTGTCTCGGTCGACGCCCCCGTCGGAGAACGAGTCGGGCGTCGCGTTCACGATTCCCATCACGAGCGGTCGGTCGATCGCGATCGATCGACCGCGGCACACCAACCGAGCGGTCACCCGCCGAGCCTACGGTCGCTGCCGCTGTCGTCGTCGACTGCGGGACCGACGAGTTCGTGCCACCCGGCCGCGGCGAAGGCGTCGGCGAGCGCGGCGGGGAGCAGTCGCGCGTCGAACGAGATCCGCGCGCGGCGCAGGTTGGTGTCGTGGAACCGCTCGGAGTCGCGCGTCGTGAAGCGGGCAAGTTCTTCGGGTTCGTCGATCGAGAGGAACGTGAGCCCGCACGCCTGCAGCTCGGTCAGCGTCGGGAAGGCGAACGTGACGCACGGACGGCGGGCGACGATCGCTTCGAGCGGCGCGAATCCGAAGCTCTCCCACGTGGAGGGGACGATGACGACGTCGGCCGCAGCGAACGCATCGGCACGCGGGTTGCCGTCGGCCGGGTCGCCCTCGGTCGCGCTGTGATCGGGTGGCCCGACGTGCACGGGAACCGGGGATCGATCGAGCAGCCGGGCGAAGGTCGTCGCGTAGACGGGATCGACCGCACCGGTGAGCCAGAACCGCAACGCGCGGCGCGGGAATCGACGATGGAGCTCCTGGAGATAGCGGATCGCGCCCGCCGGGTTCGTGCGTTCCATCGCGTCGGTGGGTTGCACGATCAGCAGATCGTCGGGTCCGCAGCCGAGGGCGGCGCGCGTTCCACCGCGCTCGCCGGGTCGCGCATCGAGATCCACGAACCCCTGGATCACCGTCGTCGGCTCGTACCCGCGAGCGCGGAGCTCTCGGCTCGATCGGAGGCTGATCGGCGCGTGGAGTGCGCCGGCGACGCGCGGCGGCAGCTCGCCGTCGAGTGCCGCGAGCTCGCGTCGCTGCCACGGCAGGTCGAGATGGCGAAACACCACGCGACCGCGCGCTTCGCGTGCGATCACCTCGCCGGCGCGCGGCCCGCCGCCGCTCGCCCCGCCGGGGCTGTGTCCGCACAGGTCGTGGATGACCAAGAGGTCGGCGTCGCGCGGGTCGACCAGCGGCGGCTGATCCGCGCCGTCGATCGTCACTTCGACGGTGAATCCGAGCGCGGTCAAGGCCGCGGCCCAGGTCGCCGACTCGGGGTCGGCGCGCGCCGCGAGGATCGAAGCAGAGCGGGTCACGGTGACGACGTTAGGGAGCGACTCGCTACAGCGACGAGGCGAGCCGGACGAGCCGCCGGTTCGTCGCGTCGAGGACCGCGCGCACGACCGCACCCGGCTCGTCGTGGGAGTGCACGACCGCGGATCCTGCGATCACCTGCTCGGTCGGGAGCGTCACGAACACGACCGTCACGATCGCGACGTCGAGGCTCCCGACACGCACGATCTGGGCGGCATCGATGTCGAGGCACTCGGCGACCGGTTCGAGCTGTCGCAACGCGTCGACCGTCGCCGTCGCCACGAGGCGAAAGCGCGCCGTCGTTGCCACCGAACCCTCCGCGTAACCGATCACCGAGTGCTCGCCGCGCGTGAGGCCGACCTTCACGAGCGCGCGGAGCCCGGTGATCTCCGCGCTGATCGTGTCGATCGCGACGCGCGACACCTCGAGGGGCTCCCCCGCGACTGACAGCAAGCCGTCGTCGTCGCCGAGTTGCACCACCGACACGACCCGCCGATCGAACTCCAACCCGAACGACGCCAAGGCCACCGACTGCACGTCGCGGACGATCTGCTTGGCGTGCTTGGTCGCGTCGGCGACGATGTGGACCTCGGTCACCCGGCCCTCGTCGTCGGCCACGATCCGGGCGATCTGCACCTCGGGCAGCCGCACGAGTTCGCGCTCGACCTCGATGAGTTCCTCGTCGGTCATGCGGGGAGTTCCTCGTCGGTCATACGGCTGCGAGCCTACGAGCACCACGGAGCGCGCGTGGGGCAATCGAATTCGCCCCACCGAGCGCGCGCAGCGTGGTCATTTCGGGCATTTCCGGCCTTGTGAGGACAGGCCCGACCCATGAGACTGATGTGACGCCTGTGGCCGCTGTGGTCGCGAGCACCCGCCCCGCGGCGGTGATCGGTATCGGAGGGTGCAGACGGCAAGGTCCCGGGTCGGTGAATCACCCCAACGAAGCGGAGCGCATGCCCGCCGCGACCAGCGGAATCGGCGGGACGTACCCAAACGAATGGGGGAATCCACCGTGAAGAAGATCCTCGCGCGCGCTGCCGTCGCAGCCTCGGGCCTCATGGCCCTGCTGCTCGCCGGCGGTGCCTTCTACAAGCGTTGAACCCGAATCACCAGCACGATGTATCGCAGCGCCGGCCCCGGACCTTGCCGCCTCCACCCCCCGCCACCAGCCCGAAACCCCCGAGTGCCCGAACCACCGAGTGCCGAACCACCGAGTGCCGAACCACCGAGTGCCCGAACCCGAGCGACCCGGAGCCTCCCCCGACCGTGAGTGACTTCCCCCGCAGCCTGCGTGCCTACACGGCAGGCCTCGTCGCGGTGGTCGCGGCGCTCGTCGCGGTGTTCGGGAGCACCCGCCCGGCCCCGGCGTGGGCCGCGATCGCGGTGTTCGGCGTGCTCCTCGTCTTCAGCGAGCAACGCCAGGTCGAACTCCCCGGCGGCGGCGCCATGACCCCAGGTCTGATGGTCGGGGTCGCCGCGATCGTCGTGTCGGGCGAGACGGGAGCGCTCGCCGGGCCCCTGCTCGTCGGCGCCGCGGGCGGTCTCTACCTCCCCGCGCTCCGGTCGGGTCGGCGCGGCTGGATCGCGCTCAACGGCGCGACCGTCGCGTTGTCGATGCTGGCCGCCGCCGCGGTCGAAGCACCTCTGCACGACGCGATCCGCGAGTCGGTGCCCTGGGCCCTCCTCGCCGCGCTGCCGATCGCGCTCGCCTGCGTGTCGGCCGGCGCGCTGCTCGTGACGATCTCCTACTGGGTCGAGGAGCGTCGACCGGTGCGCGAAGGTTTCGGCCGACTCGCCATGACCTTCCCCCAGAGCGTTCCGTTCGCCGTGCTCGGCGTGTTCCTCGGACGTCTCTACCTCGAGCTCGGCTGGCCGGTCGCGATCCTCTTCGTCGTGCCGATCCTGCTCGCCCGCGACCTGTTCGCGTCGTACCTGGAGCTGAAGGCCGCCAACGAAGCCACCGTCGCGATGCTCGTCCACGCGCTCGAGGCCAAGGACCGGTACACGGCGGGGCACGCTGGTCGTGTCGCGCAGTACTCCCAGTACATCGGCGACGAGCTCGGGTTCATGCCGTGGCGCCAGGAACGTCTGCGCGTCGCGGCCTTGATGCACGACATCGGCAAGCTCGTCGTGCCGAACCACCTGCTGAACAAGCCCGGCAAGCTCACCGCCGAGGAGTTCGCACGCGTGCGGATGCACGAAGAGGTGTCGGTGCGGATGTTGTCGTCGATCGACTTCCTCGCGCCGGTCGCGCCGAGCGCGAGTGGCGACCACAGTCGCTACATCGACGACGATCCCCGTCACCCGATCGAGCCGTTCATCGTCGCGGTCGCCGACGCATACGACGCGATGACCTCGACGCGCAGCTACCGCAAGGCGCTGACCCAAGACGTTGCGTTCATCGAGTTGCGCGAGAAGGCAGGACGGCAGTTCCATCCCCGGTGCGTCGAGGCGCTCATCGCCGCGATCCAACGTCGTGGCGAGGTGCACGGCGCCGGCCACGAGCACGAGGTCGAGGAATTCGCCGTCGCCCCGCCCGACGCCGGGCTCGGCTCGGCCGGCCTCGGCGATCTCGCCACCGAACACGGCCCACGGGGGGGAGGGCGATGAGGATCCGGACCCGGGTCCCGGCCGTGCTCGTCGCCGGGTTGCTCGCCGCCGTCGCGGTGCACGCCGCCGACGGCCCGCAGGCAGCGGTCCACGCCTGCCTCCTCGCGGCGGGTCTCGTCGCCGGCGAACTGCTCGTGCTGCGGCTCGAAGACGGGACCGGCGTGCCGCTCTCGTACGCGCCGTTGATCGCGATCGCGGTCGGGTTCGAGCCGGACGCCGCGCTCGTCATCGTCTGCGGCGCGCAACTCGTCGCCTGGTTGCTCCGGGTCGACGGTCGTTCGGTCGCCCAACGCGGTCTGACGTTCGTGCAACGACTCGCGGTCGGGGCCGCGGCCGTGGGTGCGGCGCGCGCCACCTGGAACCTGCTCGACCGGCGCGAGACGCTCGCGGCGGTGCTCGTCACGATCGGTGCGACGATCGCGGCCGCGATGATCGTCGACGAGATCGCCCGCCGCGCCCAGCGGTTGCGTTCCGCGACGACGGCGCGCGGGCTGCGGGCCTGGTCGGCGTTGGGTGCGACGGGCGCGCTCATGGCCCTCGGCTATCGCGGGGTCGACGGTGACGGCCGCTCGGGCCTGTGGAGCTTGGCGTTGTTCGCGATTCCGCTCGTCGCCGCCTGGTACTCGTTCGAGCGCCTCGCCGCGGTGTCGCGGACCCATCGTCAGACGCTGCGGGCACTGTCGATGGCGACCGAACTCGCGGGATTCGTCAGCGACGGTCACGGCGAGCGCGTCGCGGTGCTCTGCGAGCGGATCGCCGGTGAACTCGGCCTGGTGCCGAGCGAGATCGACGATCTCGTCGCCGCCGCCTACCTGCATCATCTCGGCGTCGTCACGATCGACGAGGTGATGCCGCTCGACGCAGCCCTGCCGATCATCTCGGGTGGCCAGGCCGGGCCCGTCGGTCCCGGCCCCGAGTCGGTCGCGATCGTCGCGACGGTGACCTCGGCGATGCTCGCCGACATTCCCGCGCTCGCGGCGGCGGGGGCGATCGTCGGCGGCCAGCCGCTCCCGTCGCGACGGCCCGGCGACGCCACGGGCGAGCACCGCCTGACGAGCCAGGTCCTCAAGGTCGCGAGCGACTTCGACGACCTCGCGTCGGGGGAACGTTCAGGCGCGGCGTTCGCGCTCGAAGCGCTCTACTCGAGCCCCGGCTATGTCTACGACCGCCGCGTGCTCGAGGCGTTGGAGCGCGTCGTCGCGTCCGCCGACTGACGCGGCGCCGACGAACGGCTCGCGGCGCTCGACCGACGCGGTCGGGTGACGGCCGCGAGCGGCACGACGCAGCGCCGCGAGTTCTTCGATCACCTCTGACACGATCGGCGACGGTGGCCGCGGCGTCAGCGTGTCGCCGTCGAGTTGGAGCCACGCCTCGGCGGCGACGCCGACCGAGTCGGGGACCTCGACGATCTCGGCGGTGCGCAGGTCGATCTCGTCGGCATCGACCTGGTCGGCGGCGAGATCGCGATGGGTCGGCTTCGCTCCGGTACGCGAGCGTCGCCGCGACCTGCGGCTCGCGCGGAACGACACGTCGACCAAGGCGAACGCCAGGATGAGGTCGCCGAAGCTGATGATCTCGTCGCCGACCGGCAGCAGGATCGTGTCGCCGAGAACGACGAGTCGGTCGTCGGCGGTCTGGGCGTGACGCTTCACCGTGTCTTCGATCCCGCCGGTGGCCTCCCACTTCGGCGGGACGTCGACCGGCATGCCCTCGTTCACCACGATCGCGACGAAGTTGCAGGCGATGCCGATCGCGACGATCGACATGCCGCGCGTGACCGCGTTACGCAGCACGAACGCGAGGAGCAACACGTACGAGCCGACGAGCAGGCCGAAGCCGATCTGGTGCGTCCCCGAATCGGGTGCCGGGATGAACTCGATGCCGGCCTGCAACCCGGCGGCGACGAGGAGGAACGAGCCCCAATACCAACGGTGGCCCAGCAGGGAGCGATAGCTCCCGCGGGTGACCAGCGGCGCGAGGAGCGCCACGACCACGGTGCCGAGGAGGAAGGCGTTCACCCGCCCGACGCTATCGACCGCTACCTTGCCGGGCGTGGATACCAACGTGCGGATCGCGGTCGCTGCCGGGGTCGCCACGATCGTGATCGACCGCCCCGAGCGGCGCAACGCGATGACCTTCGCGGTCATGCAGGGCCTGCTCGACGCGCTCGCCGTCGCACGTGCCGACGACACCGTCCGCGTCGTCGTGTTGACGGGGGCCGGCGACCGGGCGTTCTGCGCCGGTGCCGACCTCGGCGGGATCGCCGACAACGCGTCGCCGACCGAGGTCCACGAGGCGCGGGGGCGACTCGCCGACGTCTTTCGGGCCCTCGACCGGGTCGGCAAGCCGACGATCGCGCGGGTCCGCGGCTTCGCGCTCGCCGGAGGTTTCGGTCTCGCCTGCGCCTGCGACTTCGTGGTCGCGGCCGACGACGCGGTCTTCGGCACCCCCGAGGTCGATGTCGGCCTCTGGCCGTACATGATCACCGTTCCGCTGTTGCGATCGATGCCGCCCAAGACGGTGCTGGACCTGATGATGACCGGACGGCGTGTCGACGCCGCGGAGGCCGCCCGCATCGGCTTCGTCACCCGGGTGGTGCCCGCCGCCGACCTCGACGCCGCGGTCGGCGACCTCGCTGCGACCCTCGCCGCGAAGTCGCCGCTCGTGCTCCGGCTCGGGCGCGAGGCGTTCTACCGGACGCTCGACATCGCCGACAGCGACGACGCGTTGGCGTACCTCCACGCGATGCTCTCGGTGCACACGACGAGTGACGACGCTGCCGAAGGTGTGGCCGCGTTCGCCGAGAAGCGAACGCCGCGCTGGACCGGGCGCTAGGCGCGTCGCCGGTCTCGTCTCCCGGTTAGCCTGCGCGCCATGCACGAGATTCGAGCCGAGATGACCGCGAGCGTGTGGCAGGTGCGCGTTCGCGCGGGCGAGTCGGTCGCGGCGGGCGCCGAGTTGGTCATCCTCGAGTCCATGAAGATGGAGATCCCGGTGACCACCGAAGTGCCCGGCGTCGTGCGCGAGTTGCACGTTGCCGAAGGCGACACCGTGCACGAGGGTGACGTCATCGCGCTCATCGCCATCGCTCTGATCGATGGGCCCTGATCGATGGATCCTGAGCGGCAGCGGTGATCGACTACGAGGAACGCGGCCGGGTCGGGCTCATCACGATCGACCGTCAGGAGCGACGCAACGCGTTGAACGGCGAGCACTGCGCGTCGCTCACCGAGGTGCTGCGCGGCTGCCACGAGATGCGGGCCGTCGTGATCACCGGTGCCGGGTCCGCGTTCTGCGCCGGCGCCGATCTCGTGACGCGCTTCGCCGACGGCGACGCGGCGCAGGGCGGGGGCGACACGTTCCGGCCCGCGTTCGAGATCGCGCTCGATGCGATCGAGGAGCATCCGGCGCCCGTGATCGCTGCGATCAACGGACCGGCGATGGGCGCCGGTATGCAGCTCGCGGTGGCATGCGACCTGCGGGTCGCGGCACTCGGCGCGCGGTTGGCGATCCCTGGGGGCAAGCTCGGGATCCTGCTGTCGGCCAAGAACATCTGGCGACTCGCCGCGCTCGTCGGGCACGGCATCGCACGCGACCTCTTGCTCGCCGGCCGCACGGTCACCGCCGAGGAGGCCGAGCACCTCGGCCTCGTGTCGCGCGTCGCCGGCGACGCCCTCGCCGCTGCGCTCGCGCTCGCGGGCGAGATCGCGGCGTTCGCGCCGCTCACCGTGACGGGCCACAAGCGAGCGTTGAACCTCGTCGCCGAGGCCATGATGCTGGGCGACGACGCCCGCGCCGAGCTCAGCGCGCTCGAGACGGCCGCGTTCGCCTCCCGTGATCTGCAAGAAGGGATGGCCGCGTTCGCCGAGAAGCGGTCCCCCGAGTTCGAGGGGAGATGACGGCACGGTCCGCGCGCCAATAGGCTCGGGTTCCTCATGTTGCGACTCGCGCCGTTCGGTCTCATCGGGATCGCGTTGTTCCTCCTGTGGATCTGGGCGATCTTCGACGTCATCGCGACGGATTCCTCGCTGATCCGCAACCTGCCCAAGGGCCTTTGGATCCTGCTCGTGCTGTTCGTGCCCGACATCGGTTCGATCGCCTGGCTGTTGCTCGGTCGACCGCAGTACGCCAGCTTCGTGCCCGGTGGTGAGGGCCCGACGCGCCGGAGCCGCCAGCCGGGCTACAAGGGGAGCGGGCCGTACGGCCCCGACCGCGAGCCTCGGTACCTGGCCGAGTACGACGTCACCGACCGACGCTCGGCCGAGCTCGACGCCGAGCTCGACGCGTGGGAACGGACGAACCGCGCCGGCCACCGAGACCTCGCCGCCTGGGAGGCCGAACTCGAGGCTCGCGAACGCGCGCGGCGCGAGCGCGAGGGCGACGGACGCGGGGACGATGGCCGCGGGGACGATGGCCGCGGGGATCCGGCGTGAATTCCTGGGACTCGTACCACGCCGTCACCACGTTGCTCTACCGCTACGCCGAGGCGATCGATCTCGCCGACTTCGACACGATCGGCGAGTTGTTCACGCACGCGACGATGACGAACGAGGGATATCCGGGCGAGATCCGCGGCGGCGAAGCGATCGGCGCGCTCTACCGGACGAGCAACCGGGTGCATCCCAACGGCACGCTCATGACTCGTCACGTGACGACGAACGCGATCGTCGAGATCGACGACGTCTCGGGTTCTGGCACGGTGCGCTCGTACTTCACCGTGCTGCAGTGCACGCCGACGCTGCCGCTCCAGGTGATCGTCGCGGGTCGATATCACGATCGGTTCGAACGCGTCGCCGGGGTGTGGCGCTTCGCGCACCGGCACGTGCTGCTCGAGGCGGTCGGCGACGTGCACGAGCACCTCCTGATCGACCTCGCGTCACTCCGATCCGACGAGCGTTGAACGCGCCTCAGATACCGGCGGGCAACAGGCGCTCGGCGAAGTAGTAACAGCCGAACAACACCGCGAGGAACGGCGCCGATCCGGCCAACCAGGTCGCCCAGTGGCGGTAGCGGCGGTAGGCCCACCACCACACGAGGCCGACCGCCGCCGCGGCGATGCCCCACACGATCGCAGGCCCACGGCTCGCCGGGTCGCCTGCCAGCCCCTCCTGGAGCGCTTCGTCGCCGGCGAAGAGGGCGCCCGACATCGGTCCGTCGGGGAGATCCTCGCCCGCGAGTTCCGGTTCTGTGGCCGCGACCTGGGTGGGGTCGAACGTCGCCGGGGGATCCTTGCCGGGAACGAGCGCGGCCTTCACGATGTAGCGCTCGGCGGCGGAGTACTTCGGGTTGCACGACGACAGGGTCACCTCGACCGCGTCGGCGTCGAGCGGCACCGCCGCGCAGTTCGCGTCCCACGTGTTGTGGCCGGCGACCCACGTGTCGTCGGGCGACACGATGCACTTGCCGTAGACGCGGTACTGGAAGCTGCCCCAGAGCGTCTCGACGAGGATGTCGTCGCCGAGTTGGATCTCGTCGATCCGGTTGAACGGCGCACCGAACGTCGTGCGGTGTCCGGCGATCGCGGCGTTGCCGACCTGACCGGGATACGGCGTCGTCGAGTAGTGGCCCGGGCCGAGCTTCAGATCCTCGCGGCCGGTGCCCTGTACGAACGTCCAGTCGACCCCGATCCGCGGGATGCGGATCCGCCCGAGCGCGGTGCCCGGTTCGGCCGGCGGGATCTCGATGTCGACGGCACCGAGGTCGGAGGGGTCCACGGCGGCGACGCTGGTCGTCGTGGCCCCGGCCGCGTCGGTCGGGTCTGGGCCGTCCGGGTCTGTGGTGCTCGAGGTCGGGTGCGCTTCGAGTTCGGCGAGGTAGGCGGCGCGGGCGGTGGCGAACTCGTCGTCGAGGCGGTTCTGGGAGCGGGCCGTGAAGATCCCTGTCCCCCAGAGTTGGTAGGCGACGAACAGGAGGATCAAGAGGCCGCTCGTGACGAGGGTGCGACCGAGGCCGCCCAAAGTTCTCCGGATGCCCTCGCGCACGACGGACAACGTACCGGCCGTCGGTCGCTTCGCAGTCGCGGAGGGGGCGTCCGTAGACTCCGCTCGACGTCGCCGGGAGGAGCCGGAGGTGAATCGGTTGCCTGTCGTCTCCATCCGCAACGCGGTGTGTCTCCTCGGGCGCTTTCCTGCGCTCGCGGGCGCCGACCTCGAGGTCGACGCGGGTGAGATCGTCTGGCTCGCCGGCCCCAACGGTGCCGGCAAGACGACCCTGTTACGGCTGCTCTCCGGCCTGGTGCCGTTGCACTCGGGCTCGGCGCGCGTGCTCGACGTCGACCTCGCGCACGATCGCCGATCGCACCGACGCTCGCTCGCGCTCGTGGGGCACGAGACGTTCGGATACGACGATCTCACGGGCGCGTCGACCCTCCGTTTCGCGGCGCGCGCCGCGGGCCGGAGCGCGGCCGACGCGGACGCGGCCGGTGCCCGGTTCGGGCTCGACGCGCTTGCTCCGATCGCACACGCGGCGCTCTCGGCGGGCCAGCGACGACGGCTCGCGCTCGCGATCGCGTTCGCGCGCGATCCGCGCCTGCTGCTGCTCGCCGAGCCCCACGCGGGTCTCGACGCCGACGGCCGCCGCGTGCTCGACGCAGCGCTCGCCACCGCGGTCGACGAGGGCCGAACCGTGGTGTTCTCGTCGCACGAGTCGGATCGGGCAGCAGCGCTCGGGGCGCGCGCCGTGACGGTCGAGGGCGGGCGCACGGTGGGCGGGATCATCGACGCGGCCGCGGCGGCTCGACGATGAGCTTCGCCTCGGAAGCGGTACTGATCGCCGCCAAGGATCTCCGCATCGAGGCCCGCTCGCGGGTGGCCACCGCGCAGATCCTTCCCTTCGGGGGGATCGTGCTCCTGTTGTTCGCGTTCGCGCTCGATCCTCGACGCAACGTGCTCCCGACCGTCGCTCCCGGACTGTTCTGGATCGCGGTGTTGCTGTCGTCGCTGCTCGCCGTCAGCCGGTCGTTCGCGATCGAGGCCGATCACGGTGCTCGCGACGGTCTCCGGCTCGCCGGACTCGACGGCGGCGCGATCTTCCTCGGCAAGGCCGCTGCGGTCGCGGTGGAGTTGCTCGCCCTCGAGGTGATCCTGCTCGTCGGGGTCGTCGGCCTCTACGACGTGGAGGTCCACGGGCTCGTCGTGATCGTGCCGGCCGCGATCCTCGCGACCGTGGGGCTCGCAGCCGCCGGTACCGTGTATGGCGTGCTCGCGGCCGGGCTCCGAGTCCGCGAGACGTTGGTGCCATTGCTCGTCCTTCCGGCCGTCGCGCCCGTACTGCTCGCGGCGACCCGGGCGTTCGAGTTGGCGCTCGGCGAGGAACTGGCCGACGCCTGGCGCTGGACATCGTTGCTCGGGGTCTTCGCGGTGGTGTCGTCGATGGTCGGTGTGGTCGCGTTCGGCCCGCTGTTGGAGGAATCGTGATCGAACGGCTACGCAGCGCCTGGCTCGGCGCACTCACGAGCGTCGCGCTCGCGGCGACGCTGCTGTTCGCGTTGGTGATCGCGCCGCCCGACAGCGTGCAAGGCGACGCGGCACGGCTCTTGTACCTGCACGTGCCGGCCGCGTGGCTCGCGTACCTCGCGTTCTTCGTCACGGCGGTGGCGAGCGCGTTGTACCTCTGGCCGCGTACGCGCCGCCCGGCGTGGGACCACCTCGCGGGAGCGTCCGCGGAGGTGGGTGTGATCTGCACCGGGCTCACGTTGTTCGTCGGATCGGTGTGGGGCAAGCCGATCTGGGGACCGTGGTGGGAGTGGGAGGCGCGGCTCACCACGACGGCAGTGCTCTTCTTCCTCTACCTCGGCTACCTCGCGCTCCGGCGCCTCGGCGGGCGCGGCGCCGAGCGACGCAACGCGATCGCGGCGCTGATCGCGTTCGTCGACGTCCCCATCGTGCACTTCTCGGTGAACTGGTGGACGACCTTGCACCAGGAGGGCAGCGTCTTCAACGACCGGATGCAGGTCAGTATCACCGATCCGCTGATGTCGTTCACGCTCTGGCTCGCGGTCGGTTCGTTCACGCTCCTCTACGTCTGGTGCTGCATCACCCGGATGCGGCTCCTCGAGCTCGAAGACGGTCAGGCCGAACGCGACCTCGCCCGCGCGATCGAGGCGCGAGTCGCGCCGACCGCGACGGTGTCGGCATGATCGCGGGCAACTGGGGTTACGTGGCGTTCGGGTATCTCGTGAGCGCGGCAGTGCTCGGTGCTTACTGCGCGCGGCTCGCCATCGGCCTGCGGCGAGCACGAGCGACCCACCTCCGGCTCGGCGAGGACGGCGGCGAACGACGGTCAACGGCGCCATGAGGGCGGGCAAGGCGCGCTGGATCATCGCCGCAGCCGTGTGCGTCGGCGCGATCGTCTTCATGGTGACCCAGCTCGGCGCGAACCTGAACTACCTCGAGCCGGTCTCGGTGGCGGTCGAACAGCGCGAGTCGCGCGGCGACCGGCAACTGCGCATCGGCGGGGTCGTGAAACCGGGGACGCTCAGCGAACGCGCCGGAGGCGGCTCGACGTTCGAGCTCACCGACGGCGACGCCACGATCGCGGTCGACCTATCCGGTGCTCCGCATCAGACCGTCACCGACAACCCCGACGGTTGCGTGCCGGTCGTGGTCGAAGGCCATTGGCAAGGCGAGACCTTCGCGGGCGACCGCATGATCCTGCGGCACGGCGCCGAGTACGACGACGCCAAGCACGACATCGGCGACGTCCAGGATCGTCTCGACTGCGAGCGCAGCGTCGCGGACGCCGAGGCCGCGTCAGACCTGCCGTCCGACGAGGGCTGACAGGACTGATGCGCCAGGCCATCGGTTCGTTCTCGCTCACGCTTGCTGCGACGGGCGCCATCTCGGGTGCCGTCGTGCTCGCCGTGGGCGCGGCGCGGCACGACGTGCGGTGGATGCGTCTCGGCCGGCGGTTCGTGCCGGTCGTACTCATCGGTGCGATCGGCGCCGTCGCCGCGATGCAATGGGCCCTCAACTCGCACGACTACTCGCTCGAGTACGTCTACTCCAACGTCGCGAACGCGACGCCGCGCCTGTTCACGATCACCGCGCTGTGGGGGGCACTGGAGGGCTCGATTCTGCTGTGGGGGTTGATCCTGGCGATCTACATTGCCGCGACCGCGCATCGATTCCGCGCGCGGGCCGACGACCCGGTCGTCGCGTGGGCGACCGCGGTGCAATTGTTCGTCGCGCTGTTCTTCTTCGCGTTGATGCTCGGTCCTGCCGATCCGTTCACGTCGCACGCGAGCCCGATCACGCCGTTCGACGGCCAAGGCCCGAACGCGCTGTTGCAGAACCACCCGCTCATGGCGTTCCACCCGCCGATGCTCTACGCCGGCTACGTCGGGTTCACGATCCCGTTCTCGTTCGCGATCTCGGCGCTGATCACCGGGCGCTTCGGTGAGGGTTGGCTCGCCGACACGCGCCGGGCCTCGTTGGTGGCGTGGGGGTTCCTCACGGTCGGCATCGTGCTCGGCGCGTGGTGGAGCTACGAGGTGCTCGGCTGGGGTGGGTACTGGGCGTGGGACCCCGTCGAGAACGCGTCGCTGCTGCCGTGGTTGACGGCGACCGCGTTCATGCACTCGGTGATGGTGCAAGAGCGGCGCGGCATGCTGCGGGTCTGGAACCTGTCGCTCGTCATCGCGACGTTCGCGCTCACGATCCTGGGGACCTTCCTGACCCGCTCGGGGGTCATCGAGTCGGTGCATGCCTTCAGCGAGAGCGACATCGGGGTGTGGCTGCTCGTATTCCTCGGCGTGATCGTGCTCGGATCGCTCGTGCTGATCGGACTGCGCGGCGACGCGCTGCGAACTCCGGGTCGCATCGACTCGCCGCTGTCGCGTGAGGCCGCGTTCCTCGCCAACAACCTGCTCTTCGCGGCGTTCGCGCTCGTGGTGCTGATCGGCACCGTCTACCCGCTGCTGGCCGAGGCGCTGCGCGACGAGCGGGTGAGCATCGGCGAGCCGTACTTCCGCGCGATGACGGCGCCGATCGGTATCGGCCTGTTGTTCCTCATGGCGGTCGCGCCGGTGCTGCCGTGGCGGGCCACGAGCAACGCGGTGCTCCGCGATCGGCTGCTGGTGCCGGCCGCGGTCGGAGTCGCGGTGATGGCGGTCACGGTCGCGTTCGGAGCGCGCGGCAACGCGCAGGTGGCGGCCTTCGGTCTCGGGGCGTTCTGTCTCGCCGGAATCGGCCGCAACTTCGGGGTCGGTGTGCAGGCGCGCCGCCGTGCTCGACACGAGGGCGTGGTGCGGGCCGCCGGTCGGATGGTCCGTGGCAACCCGCGCCTGTACGGCGGACTGGTCGTCCACGTCGGGGTCGTGCTGATCGGGGTCGCGATCGCGGCATCGTCGGGATACACCGCCAAGCGCGAGGTGCAGCTCGCAACCGGCGAGTCGGTGACGATCTCGGGTTACACCGTGAGCTACCTCGGGTCGGTCGAGACCGTCACCGACCAGAAGTCGACCGTGTCGGCGCGGATGCGGGTCGAGCGTGGCGGCGACGATCTCGGCGTGTACGAGCCGTCGATCAGCACGTTCCCGAGCGCGACGACCGCGATCGGGACACCGTCGGTGCGCACGAGCTGGCGCAACGACCTCTACCTGTCGATGTCGTCGACCGAAGACGCCGACGGTCGTATCGGCATCACCATCGCGGTCAACCCGCTCATCGTCTGGCTGTGGATCGGTGGCGCGGTCATGGCGCTGGGGACCGTCGTGTGCCTCGTGCCGCGTCGGCGCGAACCCTCGCTGTCTGGAGCCGGGGCCGGAGCCGGGGTCGGCGCCGTCGCCGCCGCGGCCGACATGGCCGGCGAAACTCGGCCGGAGGATCCGACCGTCGTGGGCGCGTCGACATGAGCGCCGCGCGCCGCCCGGCGCGCACCGGGGCGATCGTTGCCGCGATCGTGCTCGGGTTGTTCTTCGTGCTGCTCGCGACCCAGATCGGCGGCGGTGGCGGCACCCGGTCGAGCCAACTCGTGGGTGGGCCCGTCCCGGAGTTCGACCTGCCGATCCTCGACGGTGGATCGCTCGCTTCGAGCGACCTCGCCGGTACGACCTACCTCGTGAACTTCTGGAACGAGTGGTGTATCCCGTGTCGCCAGGAGCACCCCGCGCTCGTCGCGTTCCAGGCCGCGCACCGCGACGATCCCGCGGTGCGGTTGATCGGCATCGTGCGCGACGAACGCAGCCTGGCAGCAGTGCGCGAGTACGTCGCCGCCGAAGGGGTGACGTGGACCGTGTTGCTCGATCCGGGCGGCGACGCCAAGGTGGCGTTCGGTACGACCGGACAACCCGAGACGTTCGCGATCGACGCCGGGGGAATCGTGCGCGACTACCAGTACGGGCCTGCCACCTCGGAGCGCCTCGAGGAGATGCTCGCGACGGCAGGTGGCCGGTGATGTCGGCCGGGTCGCGCTCTCGCGTCGTGGCATGGGCGCTGATCGGGATCGCGCTCGTCGTCGTAGCCGTCACCGTGGTCGTCCGTTCGGGCAACGAGACCGACGAACAGCGCGTGGCACGGCTGTCGCGCTCGCTGGCGTGCCCGGTCTGCACCGGCGAGTCGGTCGCCGCGAGCAACGCGTCGGAGGCGCAGGTGATGCGTCGCCAGATCCGCGAGGGCGTCGCGGCCGGCAGATCCGATGCCGAGATCACCGACCCGTTCGTCGTCGCGTACGGCGACGACATCTTGTTGGAGCCCGACGCCGGCGGGCTCGGCGCCATCGTGTGGGCGCTGCCCGTGCTGCTCGTCGCGGGCGGCGGCGCCGCGCTCGCGATCGCCCTGCGGCGGTGGTCGCGTGCTCCGCGTCTCGTCGCGACCGCGGCCGACGAAGAACTCGTCGCGCGCCTTCGGGCCACGCACGATCGCGAGACGTCGTGAAGCTCACCGACACCGAACGCCGCGAACTCGAGGCGGAGCGCGAATTCCTGCTGCGGTCACTTGCCGATCTCGACGACGAACGCGACGCAGGCAACGTCGACGTCGACACGTACGCGGTGCTGCACGCCGACTACACGGCGCGGGCCGCCGCCGCGGTACGCCGCCTCGCCGGTCACGACGTGGCCGTCGCGGTGCGCGCCGAACGCCCGCCGGGATCGCGACGCCTGTTGACGGTCGCGTTGCTCGGCGCGCTCGTCGCGGCGATCACGCTCGTGGTGGTGGTGAGCGTCGCGCCCCGCCGCCCCGGCCAATCGCTCACCGGCAACGATGCCAGCGGTACGACGGCGACGACCGTCGACCTCGACGCGGAGTACGAGCGCCTCCAGGCGGCGGTCGACGCCGACGCCGACGACTTCGCGGCCCGGATGGACCTCGGCTTGTTCCTGTTCCAACAGCGCGAGTATGCGGGTGCGACCGAGCACCTCGCGAACGCGACGCGGCTCCGGCCCGACGACGTGGAAGCGCAGTCGTTCTACGGTTGGGCAGCGTGGCAGTTGGTGCAACTCGCGCCCGAGGGCGACGGCCGCGACCAACTCGTCGACATCGCGATCGAGCACCTCGCCGAAGCGGTGCGCCTCGCGCCCGACGATCTCACCGCCAACACCTTCTACGGGGTCGTGCTGTTCCGCGGTGCAAAC
>SXGT01667529.1_pt1 | contig 22874 bp, 18 predicted proteins | sample 3176221 | NCBI WGS metagenome assembly SXGT01 (sample SAMN11356862, study PRJNA531348) | freshwater metagenome | isolation source: freshwater sample F1-120 | place: China: Fuxian Lake, Yuxi | collected 2017-12-25
GGCCGAACCGAATTGGCGATGTCCATCTTTGGCCATTCCTACGGAACCCATATCACCGGAACAGTGCTCAAAAATGGGCATCCGATCGATGTTTCTTCGATCGAACGAGCCATATCCCATGGGATCGCTTATGCAACTGAGGATCGAAAATCTTATGGGTTGAACCTGATCGATGATATTAAAGGCAATATCACCCTCACCAACCTTAAAGAGGTCTCTGATGGTGGCATTGTAAATGAACCCAAAGAATTACGGGTAACCAACAAATATCGGGACGACCTTAACATCAAATGCTCGAGTGTTCTGCAAAAGGCTGTCAATCTTTCGGGTGGCAACCAGCAAAAAGTTGTACTTAGCAAGTGGTTATTTGCCAAACCAGATATTCTCATCCTGGATGAGCCAACTCGTGGCATTGATGTTGGCGCGAAATACGAGATTTACAGCATCATCAATGAATTGGCGAATCAGGGCAAGGGCATCATCATGATCTCTTCCGAGTTACCCGAGATCCTGGGCATCTGCGATCGTATATACGTTATGAAGGACGGCAAGGTTGTTGGAGAAGTTCCCGCCAAGGAAGCGTCGCAAGAAATTGTAATGAAATTTATTATGAAACAGATAGAGGTAACCGCATAATGAAAACCCTCACCGACATTTTTAAGAATAACATTCGAGAATATGGCATGCTGATCGCGTTGATCGCGATCATGATCTTTTTCCAGTTCCAAACGGATGGCGTTTTATTAAAACCAATTAATATCACCAATCTATTCCTTCAAAACAGCTACGTCATTGTGATGGCACTTGGCATGTTGCTCATCATCGTTGCAGGTTGGATCGACTTGTCGGTTGGTTCGATTGCGGCGTTCGTTGGCGCTATCAGCGCTGTGTTGATGATTAAATTGGATGCCAATTGGTTTGTCGCCATCCTGGTTGGTTTAATCGCTGGTGCATTGATCGGAGCCTGGCATGGCTATTGGGTGGCGTATGTCAAAATTCCGGCCTTCATCGTTACGCTTTCTGGCATGCTTATTTTCCGCGGCCTTACCTACCTTACCCTCAATGGCGAGCAAATTGGTCCATTCCCGGTCCAATTCCAAAAATTGAGCACGGGGTTTATTCCTGATTTCTTCCAGGTCGAGGGTTTTCATGTTACGACAATGGTCATCGGCTTGCTTCTGTCCGTTATCCTGATCTGGTTGGATGTAAAAGCCAGGGCGAACCAAAAGAACTACGGCTTTGATCTTACGCCAACAGTTTTTTTCGTCGTAAAAAATGCCTTGATCTCGTTGGCGATCTTGGGTTTGTGTTACTTGCTGGCTTCCTATAAAGGCTTGCCGAACGTACTGGTTTTGATGTTCGTTTTCATTGCATTTTATACATTCGTGACCAACCAAACCGTTTTAGGCAGGCGAATTTACGCCATGGGCGGCAATGAAAAAGCAGCTCACCTGAGTGGTGTAAATACCAAGAAATTACTATTTACCACCTTTGTGAACATGGGCGTGTTGGCCGCGCTCGGTGGATTGATCGTTACCGCCCGCCTGAACAGTGCCACGCCCAAAGCAGGGCAAGGCTTTGAACTGGATGTGATCGCAGCCTGTTTCATCGGTGGTGCTTCTTCCAGCGGTGGTATTGGTACCATTATTGGCGCGGTGGTAGGCGCTTTTGTGATCGGTGTTATGAACAACGGCATGTCGATCATGGGCATTGGTATCGACTGGCAGCAAGCTATCAAGGGTTTTGTTTTGCTACTGGCGGTGTTCTTTGATGTATACAACAAGAATAAGGCTTAATTTCCGCTAAAATTGAAATCGAAAAAGAGGATTACCCGCCCAACAAGCGGTGATCCTCTTTTTGTTAGGAGAAAATATGACCCTGAATTACGCAATAGATAAGATCGGCAGAAGATTGAGAATTGGCATGATCGGTGGAGGGGAAGGATCCTTTATCGGAGCCATGCATCGAATGGCAGCCAGAATGGATGACCAGTTTGAATTGGTTGCAGGGGTTTTTTCTTCAAACCCTGAAAAATCACGACAAACCGGTCTCGCTTTAGGGCTGGACCCAGGTCGCTCGTACCCGAATGTATCAGCTATGATCTCAGCTGAAATGCAACGCCGCGATAAAATTGACGTAGTTGCGATCATGACCCCCAATGATTCTCACTTTGAATATGCCATGGCAGCACTGGATGCTGGGTTGGACGTGATCTGCGACAAACCAATGACCAATACACTTGATGATGCGCAATTACTCCATCAAAAAGTTGAGGAAAAGAAAGCAATATTTTGCTTAACCCACAACTACACAGGGTACCCGCTTATTCGGCAAGCCAGGGAAATAGTTCAGAGGGGAGACCTGGGTACGATACGACTGGTTCAGGTAGAGTATGTTCAAGGTGGCCGTGCGGACGAATCCAAATTGATGACACCTGAAATGTCGTGGAAATATGACCCTGTTCGTGGTGGCGCTGCACGAACGATGGGAGATGTAGGGACACACGCCCATAATTTATTGAGATTTGTGACCGACATGGAAGTAGCCCAGGTAAGCGCAGAGATCGGGATCATTGTGCCTGGCAGGGCAGTTAATGACTACGCCGGTGCATTATTGCGCATGAAAAATGGCGCAAGGGGCACTTTTTGGGCAACACAGGCAGCCGCTGGTGTAGAAAATGGCTTAAGGCTAAGGGTGAGTGGAACAAAAGGCACACTCGAATGGCTTCAGGAGATTCCACAGGTACTAACCTTCAAACCTCTGTACGGACCAATTGAAACAAGAACACCCAATGGACCGGGTACTTATCCTTCAGCAGCAGCCTCCAGCAGGATCAAAGCCGGGCATCCGGAAGGATTTCCAGAAGCATTCGCAAATTTGTACACCGAAGCGGCTGAAGCCATCTGCGATAAAAAGGTGGGTTTGGCCGGTAAGACATACCATTTTCCAACCTCGTACGATGGCCTGATGGGAATGCGTTTCCTCGACGCGGTGATTCAATCTTCGCAATTGGATGGAAAGTGGGTTAGTTGCGCGTAGTTATATTTTAGGCGTGCTTTCCCTGATCACCAACTTGGTAGGAAGAACGATCTCATGGTGCTGTTTCGAAGCACGTTTACCTTCAATTTGGTCTAATAAACTCTTTACCGCCATACTCCCCAATTCTCGCAGCGGGTGTGTGGTGGTAGAGAGGGGTGGGTAAAAATATGCGCCTTCAGCCAGATCATCAAATCCGATCACTGCCAAGTTTTGGGGAATAAATATTTTGTTGCGTTGGCAAAAATGCAATACCCCCAAAGCCATTTGGTCATTGCTAACAAAAACCGCATCCATCGACGGCAATTCTTTATACAATTCTTGTATAGCCATCTCTCCGCTCGAGGATGACCATTGTCCTTCCTTCCAGGCGCACGTATCAGGCGCAATGCCTGCATCCCGTAGCGCAGCCTCCCAACCATCCTTACGTTGGCGCGATTCCAACCAATCCAGCGGGCCGGTAATTAACCCAACCTTTTTGCGGCCACACTTGATCAAATACTCAACCGCCGTATAAGCCCCGCCAAAATTATCAATACTGATGGTAGTAAAGGCTGGATTTGGATGGCTTTTTAAAAATATGATCGGCGGGCAGGAAGGTGGGAGTTGGGATTGCGCTTTGTTCACATTGTCTGCCAATTCTGGCGCCGCAAAAATAATGCCTTCTACCTGGTGAGAGATCAATGATTGGATGACAGGCAAAAAATTGGGCGTGTCAAATGCAGGTAATTCTTTTAATACAAGGGTGTAACCAGAGCTTTCACATTCGCTCGCAATCCCATTAAGCGTTTGTGAAACACCCAAATAGCGCAAACCTGACAAGATCACACCTATGGTATTGCTTCGCTGTTTAACCAAACTGCGGGCAACCAAGGAAGGATGATAATTCGACTCCAGGATCGCTTTCTCAACCAAAATCCGAGTCTCGGATGCAACATCCGGGCGTTTGTTGATCACCCTTGAGACAGTTTGGGTACTAACATTGCACATAACAGCAATGTCTTTGATGGTTGGAATAAGGGATTTTTTGCGCAAATTATTGCATCCTATAAAAAATTTTTTTGATGCCGGAACAGAGAAATTTGATATAATATGAAACGGAATGATAACGATAACGGTAACGATAACATCACTATTTTATACCATTAATTGTCATTTATCCGGCTTGTATTAAAAAACCAATTTATCCAGTAGTCACTTGATTTAAGATCATTTTTTGGGAGAATTCCATGTCAGCCTTGCATCCAAAAACCACAATTGAAAATGGTCGCGCTTTCCTGGGTATTGAATTTGGTTCAACCCGCATCAAGGCGGTATTAATTGACGAACAACACGCTCCCATCGCTTCGGGCAGTTTTACATGGGAGAATAAATTTGAAAACAAGTATTGGACCTACTCACAAGGTTTGATCTGGGATGGACTTCAAAGGGCTTTTGCTGAACTGAACCAGGATGTTGAGATCAAATTCGGGATCAGAATTCATCTGGTTGCCGCGATTGGTTTTAGCGGAATGATGCATGGTTATTTGCCTTTCGATTCCAATGGTCAACTGCTTGTCCCCTTTCGAACCTGGAGAAACACAACAACCGGAACAGCTGCTGCGGAATTAACAGACCTGTTCAAGTTTAATATTCCACAACGATGGAGTATTGCCCATCTTTGGCAAGCGATCCTCAACAACGAAGAGCACATTGGCAAGATCGACCACCTTACAACATTGGCGGGTTATGTTCATTGGGCTGTTTCTGGCCAAAAAATGATCGGCATCGGAGAGGCCTCTGGCATGTTCCCGATGGATAGCAGTACCAAAAATTATGACCAACACATGTTGTCCAGTTTCAATCAACTTTTGCATAACAAAAAATTGCCATATACCCTTGAGCAGATCTTGCCAGCAGTAAAGCTTGCTGGTGAACCTGCTGGCGTGTTATCGCAAGAGGGAGCAAAATTGATCGATCCTTCTGGTGGGTTGCAAGCCGGAATTCCACTATGCCCACCCGAAGGTGATGCTGGAACCGGTATGGTGGCCACAAACAGCATCATGGAGCGCACGGGAAACGTCTCTGCGGGAACCTCAGTCTTCGCGATGATCGTTTTGCAAAACGCGCTCTCAAAACATTACCCTCAGATCGATATGGTGACAACCCCTGCAGGTAGCCCGGTAGCGATGGTCCATAGCAACAATTGCACATCAGATCTAAACGATTGGGTGGAACTCTTTGCCGAGTATGGCAAGTTGGTTGGCCACCAGGTTGATACTTCACAACTTTATTCAGTTTTGTACAAGCAAGCCTTGCAAGCCGACCCAGACGGAGGCGGCATGCTGGCCTACAATTATCTCTCTGGCGAGCACCTTACTGGTTTGGAAGACGGCCGACCGGTTTTTATCCGCTCAGCTAATAGCAACTTTACCCTTCCCAATTTTATCAGGACCCACTTATTTGCCTCCATCGCCTCCTTAAAGATCGGAATGGACATATTGACCCAACATGAAAAAGTAAAGCTCGAAAAATTACTAGGTCATGGTGGTTTTTTCAAGACCGAAGACGTTGGCCAACGTATCATGGCTGCCGGGATGAATGTTCCGGTAGCTGTAATGGAAACTGCGGGCGAAGGTGGCCCCTGGGGAATGTCCATTTTGGCCGCTTATATGGTCCAAAAATTCGCGACAGAGACCCTGGAAGATTATTTGAACAGGGCCGTTTTCGCCGACGCTGCTCAAAAAATCGTTGAACCTGACCAAACCGACGTTGAAGGTTTTACAAAATTTATGCAGCGTTTCCAGGCTGGCTTGCCGATCGAAGAAGCAGCTATTCGGCTTTTCTAGTTGGTGTTTAAGATTTGTGACTCGAACATTTCTAAAAGGATCTACTATGTTAGAAAAATTAAAAGAAGAATTGGTAGAACTTCACTTGGAACTACCAAAAAATGACCTGGTTCGCTGGACTGGAGGAAATGTTTCTGCCAGAGACCCTGAAACAGGCTTGGTGGTCATAAAAGCCAGCGGCATTCGTTTTGAAAAAATGAAACCTCAGCATATGGTGGTATTGAATATGGATGGAAAAATGGTGGAAGGTGACTTTAAACCATCCTCTGATGTGTACAGCCATATTTACGTATACAAACACAAGCCAGAGGTTTTTGGCGTTGTCCACACTCATTCGCGCTACGCGACAGCATTTGCCGCCGTTGGAATGTCCATTCCATGTGTATTAACCGCCATGGGTGATGAATTTGGCGGGCCAATCCCTTGCGGTGGTTTCGCGTTGATTGGTGATGAAGAGATCGGCAAGGTGATCGTAGAGAGTATCGGCAATTCGCCTGCGGTATTGTTAAAAAATCATGGGGTGTTTAGTGTAGGGAAAAATGCTGAAGCGGCTGTAAAAGCAGCCGTTATGTGCGAAGATGTTGCGGCAACAGTTTGGATGGCGATGCAAATTGGCAATCCAGCCGTTATCCCGCAAGCAGACGTGGATAAGCTTCATTACCGGTACAAAAACGTTTACGGCCAATAACCAATACCATTAACAGGAGAATACGAACATGCTCGAATTAAAAAAATATGAGATCTGGTTTGTCACCGGCAGCCAACATTTATATGGCCCTAAAATTCTGGAGATCGTAGCCAGCCACTCGCAGGAGATCGCCAATTCACTCAACGCTGCCGCGAACATGCCCGTTAAGGTCGTTTTTAAGCCGATCCTCACCACTCCAAGTGATATCACAAAAATTTGCCTCGAAGCAAACTCGGCGTCCGATTGTATTGGTTTGGTCACCTGGATGCATACCTTTTCTCCGGCAAAAATGTGGATCTCAGGCCTTACAAAACTGAACAAACCGTTTGTGCATTTACACACCCAATACAACCGTGAAATCCCCTGGTCTGAGATCGACATGAATTTTATGAACCTCAACCAGGCTGCCCACGGAGACCGTGAATTTGGCTTTATCGGCAGCCGATTACGTTTGGATCGAAAAGTAGTGGTCGGGCACTGGCAAGACCCGGAAGTTGTCGCGCAAATCGCCGAATGGTCAAGGGCTGCCAGCGCCTGGGCAGATTGGCAAGGCGCAAAGATCGCCCGTTTTGGCGATAACATGCGCGACGTCGCCGTAACCGAAGGCGACAAGGTAGAAGCCCAAATTAGGTTTGGGTACGACGTATATGGCTACGGTATTGGTGATCTGGTTAAGGTCGTAAATGAAAGCAGCCAGACCGAGATCGATGCCATGATTCAAAGTTATCTTGATGAGTATCAGGTGAACGAGGAATTAAGACCTGGTGGCACTCGCTATCCATCTTTAGTTGAAGGCGCCAGGATCGAAGTTGGCTTGAGAAAATTTCTAAAAAATGGCAATTTTACTGCCTTCACCACCACATTCGAAGACCTGCACGGACTTAGCCAATTGCCAGGCTTGGCCGTACAGCGTTTAATGCGCGATGGATATGGTTTCGGCGCGGAAGGTGATTGGAAAACCTCTGCCTTGGTCCGTGCCATGAAAGTGATGGGTTCCGGCCTCAAGGGCGGCGTATCCTTTATGGAAGACTACACATATCACTTTAGCGCCAGCGGAGATAAAGTATTGGGTGCTCATATGTTGGAAATATGTGAATCCATTTCAGCTGGCAAGCCAAAGTTGGATGTTTTACCATTGTCGATCGGTGGCAAGGCTGATCCATTGCGCTTGATCTTCGATACCTTCACAGGTCCGGCCATTGGTGCCTCCATCATGGATATGGGTCAGCGATTCAGGGTTGTTGCAAATGTTGTGGATGTAGTTCCGACAGATGCCCCCTTGCCAAAACTGCCCGTAGCCAGAGCACTTTGGTTACCCCGGCCAAACCTTAAGGTTGCCGCGGCAGCCTGGATATATGCTGGTGGCGCTCATCATACCAGTTTCAGTTTTGCCGTTACTCCCCAAATGTTGCGCGATTTTACAACAATTGCCGGGATCGAATATTTGCAGATCGATGAAAGAACAGATCTTGAAACCTTTAAGAACGAATTGCGTTGGAACGACCTGTATTACCACTTAAAAAACGGGTTATGAAATTTTGATCACTTGAGGGAGGGGTACTGTTTTGTTCAACAGACCCCTCCCATATAAGGCTGGCGATGAAGAATTACGGCATAATAAAAAACTCCAAATTATCAGTTTGGTATTCCAAAAATCAGCTGCGTGTCAGCGGTCTTGTAGCTGCCGGATCGCCCAATTTGTTCGCCGACCTTGCTGACACCAATCCTGTCCAAACCCAGTATGGCGATTTTCATTTTTCTGGCGGCCACCGGTTGTGGCATGCTCCTGAGGCCATGCCACGAAGTTATGTCCCGGACAAGTTTGAGCTTTCCATTATTGAATCTGCCAACCAGGTGATATTGGAAACACCATTCGAACCAATCACCAATATTCGTAAAAAAATGACGTTGGAACTTGACCCTGAAAGGGCCAGGTTAAAGATCACCCATACACTATTTAATGATGGGTTATGGCCAGTTCGGCTGGCCCCTTGGGCAATTACCCAATTGCGCATTGGCGGAACCGCCATTTTGCCACTGAATATTGGCAAACAGGATGCTTCAGGGTTGCTGCCCAATCGAAGCCTTAGCCTGTGGTCATACACAGACCTCAAAGACTCTCGGCTAACCATTCTAAATGACGTCATCCTCTTCAAAGCCTTACCGATCGATCAAGCCTTCAAAATTGGCACATTTGATCGAGCCGGTTGGTTGGCATACCTTATTGATGGAATTGTGTTTAAGAAGAGCTTTGATGTGGTGGAAGGACCCGAATATCCGGATGCTGGATGCAACGCTGAGATATTTGGATATGGCAACTTTGTAGAATTGGAAAGCTTGGCAGGTTTTTCTAACCTTGAACCTGGCCATACCGTCTCTCACGTTGAGGTATGGGAGGTCGGCTCAGCGCAGGAACTGCTACCGGAGCGAATAATAAAATTGCTTGGCTAGTTATTTCTGCCTGGCGATACCACTTAGCCAGCCCATAAACACCCTGATCGGCCGTTGAAGTATCGTTTCGCCCAACAAAAACTGTTGGGCGCTTCCTGTTGGTTCGTTTAGGAATCCAACAGCGGGTTTTCCTGTGAGCGGGTCGATGATTGAGAAAAATATCTGGCACTTGCCATCCTCCATCAACCCCAGTGGAACCTCGAATGGGATCACCAGTGTTGTCTCAGGAAGTAATTGCGTTAGTTGTGGCTGCTCAAGCAGGACTGTCGTTGCCTGGCCAAGTTCGTTCGTCACCTTGACTTGCATTGGCCAATTTTGGTAAAAGGGGGCAATTCCTACATTGCGCAGTCTTACTTCTCCTTTCAAGGTATCTCCTAAAAACAACCTGGATGGAAGGATGGCGCTTTGGATGTGAAAAGCATAACCAAGCCTGCCGGTAATCATGGCTTGTCCAATTGAGATTTGCCTGTCATTTTCGGGGTTTTCATACCCGCCGGGGCCAATAAATGTCGCGTGCGAAGCCTCTACTTGCTTCAGCGTATTCTCCAAATCGGTCAGATAGATTGTCCGAGCCGGAATGGAATGAGTCATTTCACCGCCGATCGGCGCATATTTCCAGCCATCCGGCATCGCAGACAATGCAGCACTTTCGCCGGTCTGGTCATATTCACCACCTTCATTGATCCACCCAAGCCAGGAATCGGTTGCCTGCTTATGCCCCATCATGTCGTTGAACAAACCCATTCTTTCACCATTGGCGATAGCAAATGGACGGCGCATCAACAACATGGAGTGCGGAAAAACATCCAAATAATGCCCCACATAGGTTTCTCGAATCGCCTGGCCTGGCATCGGTTTCAGGCCTTCATTCGCTTTAATATGCCATTCGCCCCAATGGCCAAGGCTGCCTAACTCAATATAAGCGATAAGTTGGTCTGCGGCAAAATGGGTAGCAATAGCCTGAATAAGTTTCTTGTGGCCTTCCATCACGATCGGATTGCTGTAATTGGGTGAAAAGCCCATTCCATACTCTGTCGAATAGGTGTCGCCATCAGCACCGATCTTCTCCATCAGCCAATCTGGCAGGTCCGTATGCTCGTTGTCGCGAGGAACATCGAGTGCCAAACGGAATACTATCCTCGTATGGCTTGCTTTCCAATGTTCATATTGGTTTCTTTCCTCAAAAGCAGAAAAATCAAATACTCCTTCCGAAACCTCGATCTCTCGCCAGGTTGTGTTTGCGTATACAAGGCTGTATTTTTGGTCCAAGGTTTCATCCGATGCCCAAGGGGCAAAACCTTTAAGCGGATTGATCCCTTCAAATTTCGCGATCGGGTAGGGCGTCAGCTTGTTTAAAGATGCCTGATAAGCAACCAGGCATGATCCAACTATAACAATGGCTACAAAAAAGCCAGTGAGCACAAACAAACCCTTCATAGAATCAATTAACCATGGAATTCTGACGAGTATTGAACCAAGGCAACATTTGCTACCCCCTTAATTTCGCGTAGTTGCTCCACGAAAGCCAGGTTATCGCGCCTTATGACCAATTCAATTGCCAGTTCAGTATCCTTCTGACGGAAGGTTTTGGCCCTAATTTTATGCTTGGTGTTATGGAGGACCCTTTTTATTTCGTCATCCACTTCATCGCCGGCGTAATTGAGGATCATGATGTACTTCATTTCGGCGGGTTGGAACTTGCCGATGACTAAAATGGTAACAATAGATATGAGTGCACCAAAAACAGCCAAATAATGCATATTTGCGCCAACTGTAATGCCCGTTGTAACGGACCAAAACAGAAATAACAAGTCCATCGGGTCTTTGATGGCGGTTCGATATCGTACGATGCTTAGCGCGCCGACCATACCCAACGAAAGAGCGATATTTGAACTGATCGCCAATGTTACGATCGTGGTGAGGATCACCATCAGCGGCAGGGAAATTGCAAAATTGTGGCTGTACACAACACCCCTAAAGGCTCTCGAGTATACATAATAGATCAACATCCCCATCGCAAAGGCAACCAAAAGCGAGATGAGGATCGGGCCGATTTTGCTAATGGCATCTGTGGTAGTTGTGTTGAGAAAGGGTGAAAGCAGGTCATTGATATTCATGCATGGGCTCCGAAGGTAGCAAATTCATTGTTTGTAATTGGCGGCATCGCAACATGCCACATATTTTGAAACAGCCAATAAGTCAGCAGAATGGTCGGGTAACAGATCTCTTATCAGCGTCGGTAAAAATTGGGTGTACTTTACCTCCATTACCAACCTGCCGGGGGATAGTGCCGAAACCATTGGCGAACTTGCCGCGAATAGATCATTGCTCGCCAAACAAGCCCGTATATCGGTATCGAAGGTGATACGAACATCTCCGGCTGAATAAACAAACGGCTCTCGTTCATATTCGACGATCAGTTTTGGCCGTAATAATCTTGTTGCCATTTCAAAATAGAGAATATTAAACAAAGGTTCAGGTGCTTTGGCTAAAAAGAGGGTTTGCCCATTTTGGATCAATCCAACTTGCGCACGGGTTAGGCGGGCGCTCTGCTTGTAAACATAAGAACCTTCTTTTATCTTCCTTTCCAACATAATTACCGAATCAGAACCCTCGTATGTTCTGATCCGATATTTTTGCCGGCTGGGCACTCCGTTCATTTTTTCAGTGTAGGCACTGTTATTGAGGTCGTCAAAGTAAAGGCTTCTTACCGTGTAATAGCCGCCGTTGTTTACATGGCTGTCTTTTTTCATAAAAAGGGAAAAGCGTGATCGCAAAACCGCAGCCTCGGCAAAAGAGAGTTGATATTTGATCTCGTGTCGATATTTTGCCCCACGAAGGTCTGTCATGGAACAGCCTCGGTTGGGAAATTGTTTGGATCTATCTCTACAATCAAGGAACGAACTCCTTGCCAAATCACATTGTTTATGTCTGTGTAGCGGTCAAAGGATGTTTGTACTTTTCCATCAGGGTTCGATACGGTGATCTTGAGAAAGTATGTACCAGCAGGCAATTTGAGGTTTGTCTTTAAGGAGGTGAAGTTTAGCACTTTCTCATCTATAAGAATATCGGTAAAGTCCAGGGTTCTGCTTAATTGCACATGGTATTCAAGGTCAGTATGGTTGAAGTCATACGACGAGTCCCAAATAAATTCTATAAAATTCTGGTTCACCTGAGGTTCGCCCACGAAAAATGGCATTGGCTCTACAAGGCTTTGTTTATATAACCGATAATTTTCCATTATTTCTTCATGGAACATCGATATCACGAAATCGTATTCGTTTAGATCTGAAAATAGCAGATCTGGCATTTTTTGGATGAAGGGCAACGTGATCGGTTGATAAACCGAGATATGTTTATTTAAGTTTTCTTCGGTCAGCTGTTCTTTCCAATACTCAATTTTTTCATCTAGAAGATTTCGATACTTTTCTTCACTCAAAACCTTTCGATGAAAAGGAGAGCCCCAGTAGGTCTGTATCCCTTTTTCCCAGTTTAATGGTGGGTTACCACCAAATTGTGGTTTAGAAAGTCTCGAAAAGGCCCCGTCAAAATCCCATGGTATGAAGTACCAGGTTTGACTGTTTTGCGGGCTGTACAGGTAAAAATTTTGAGAGGAGGTATCCAAATTTCCAACCAGGATATTGAATGCCATCCATGAAAAGTAATTGTCTGCGTCAAAATAATTTTCGAAGGAGGTGGTGATCGGGATCAATGGATCATTCAAATCTCCCAACATTTGGATCAATTTACGGTGGTCTTGGCTGCCTTTAACTTCCAACACGCTCTCAAACTTGGCCTTGTCATAATCAGGGTCATCGACTAATTTTAACTGTTGCGGGTAGGTAAAAAACTCAAAAAAGGTGGCCTTGTAAAATTGGGCATTCGGGTCAAGGCCATGGGTTCTCAAGAAAGATTTATTGGGCTGTTCTACCTGAGTGAACAAGCCATAATCTTCAAAGACCTCCGAAGGTGGGTTGAGTGTCTCGTCCTTCACATACATGTGAACAAACCGAGTTCGCAGTGAAATGGTATCCGGCGCGCCGATCAGCAGGTCGTAGCTTAGTTTATTCTTAATTCTGGTTGGGTCACCGGCATGTTTATTCAAGGCAATCGTGTACTGCCCATCCCAACCGGTGGTCCAATTTCGTAATTCAATTTTAAAAGATTTTACAGGGCGCTTCGAAGAGGAGTTGCCACGTACTTGTATTGTGGCGTTCGTCCGAGATTCAGCAAACCCGAGTTTGCCGGGCAAGGGGCCAACTTCATCACCCACCTGAACGATAGCTTCAGCAATGGGAAAAGGATCCTCAGATTTGGGATCATAACTTGCTTTGGAGGAATGATTGATATCGTACCATGAGTGATCAGTGCGATCCGAGGGGTTTCCCTTTCTCACAGTCACATACATCACTTCCAAGGGCTGTTCACCAAGTTCCGGATAAATGGACAGGTTATCCACCAACTCAGCCTGGTCGATCTGCCGGACAGGAGCTTTACTTACAGGTGTTTGCTGGGGGGTTGGCAACAGGTCTTCAATTTTGTTGGGAACAACCTTTTCGTCCGTTGGCAACAGGCTGACCAAGGATCCTGCGGCGAGAATGATGACGACGATGATAAATATCAGGATCCCGATCAATTTATTCATGGTTCGTTGGCTCCTTGGCGCATGCTTCGCTGGTCAGCTGAACGGATAAATTTCTCAAATAACGATTTTCGCTTGTCTACAAATATGGGTTGCTTGCAATAAATATGGTAATCCAATCTTTTTAGGAACAAGGATAGTTCTAACCAGCCGACCAAATACATTGCCAGCCCAGCAAGAACAAAACCAAAACCATAAAATATTGAGGGAAGGTTGATCGTGAACAAGGTTCCCAAAATATTGATAACGGCAAATGTTGCCGCGGTTACCAAGGCCCCCCGGTAATTGGTGATATAGAGTAAAAACAACAGAAAAGCGTTGCCTACCGCGAATAAACCATAACCCACACACAACACCCTGAACAATCCGATCATATTGCTATTAAAACCGAATCCCAATTTTTCCAATACCTCGCCGATCACAACGATGGCGATCACCGTAACAAATAATTGAAGTTGTGCCAGATAAAATAATTCTTGCTTAAGCACCGTGATCAGGTCGTTATATGCCTTTTCAATATCAGCCAGCGAACCATTGTCATTCAATAAGCTAAAATAGGTTTTGTAATGTCCGTAAAATTTCACCTCAACCGAGGTTACAAAATTGACGGTGGTGACCAAGGTAGTGAAAAAGGCAAATAAGACAGGTATGTCGTGCTGGGGGGCATGGTAAAACTTTCCGATCGCAGCCAATCCCCAAGGACTTGTCCACATCATCATAATGTGCGCGAATAAACCCAGCGTCGAATAGAGCCCAACCTGAAGCAAGGATGGGAAATTCGATGCCCATAATAAAAACATGATCGAAGTACCCTTGCCGATAGGAAAGTAAGCGTGCAATACACGCGTATAAGTCGCGATCATTACCGCATAAGCAGCGCAGGCAGAGAGCAATAATATAAGGATCGGGTCCAGGCCACGATTGATGAAAAGGGAAAGGTCTATCACGATCGCAACCGAAATTCCGTAAACAAAACCTAACATTACCGCGCGGTAATCTTTTGTGGCGTTGGTGTACGAAATTTGAATCCAAACTACAACAGCCTCACAGAACAAAATAAACGAAAGAACTTTGTAATTCAGGTTGATGTCATTGTAGTACAGGAACACTCCCCAAAGCAGTGATCCGATCAACAAACATAATGCGATGGTAGCGTACATCGATGGCAGGATTCGGCTTAGGTCATTCTCGTAAAGCATATCGCTAATAAAACGCGCTAAAAGATATGTGAAGCAACTGGTGAGGATCAAAGGAAACAATATGGACCAGGTGATCATCACCACGACCGCGTCTTGCCCGGCACCGGGCAAGCCTACCATTTGGGCCACAAATTTGGTAAGGAATAACAATGATGTGCCCAAAATCATTGGACCAGCGATCACCGATCCAGCATACATGGTGGCCCTCAACTGCATTAGCAGCCCTTTGCCAGCAAATAAGCGCTTTAGTTCAAATCCTATCCCTGCCATGATGACACCGCCTTTGTGTAAACATCATTATATTTTGTCAGCATTAATTCCTGGTCATAATAGGTTCTTACACGTTCCGCGCCAACATTTCCCATCTCTTGCCTACGTTTTTCATCTCTGGCAAGTTGCAACATTGCTTGCAACAAAGCGGATTGATGCATTGGTGGAACGCATATTCCGGCGTCTCCTAACAAATCCTGATCATCACCCTCGATCAGATCTTTACAACATCCAACATTGGTAGCGATAACCGGTCTTCGGGCAGCCAGAGATTCCAAAATGGCGAATGGCTGGCCTTCACTGATACTGGTAAGGACCGTAAAATCGAATGTTTCGATGAACCTTTCAATCTTTACCACACCTTCAAAATGAACATCCTGCACACCGAGGAATTCGACCAATTCTTTGCATTCTGCGTAATAGTTTTCATCGTCCACACCGCCTAAAATATGCAATGAAGCGTTGGGGATCTCTTGCTTGAACCGCGCAAAGGTGTATAACAAGGTTTTAACATCCTTGATGGGGGCGATTCGGACGATAGCGCCAATGCGCAGATGGCTGTTCTGTGTTTTTTCCGGAATTCCACTGAATTTAAGGATGTCAATTCCATTACTTATTACAGATGTTTTGGCAGGATCAGCACCCAGCTCATGTTGGATCAGGCTCGCACGATGAAACAAACTGGTAATTTCGCTGGCGGTTTGGTATGCAAAACGGGAATACATATAAAACATTTTTACCCATAGTTTCTTAAACTGGGCAGGGGTCCAATCAGAACGGATGATCTCTTCTTCCCGCTCGCGCGTATAAATTCCATGTTCGGTAAGCACAAGCGGTTTATGGTGGTAAAGCGACGCAAATGAAGCAATCACCCCTGCATAGCCTGTGCTAACGCTATGGTAAAGGTCTGCTTTGGGAAATGGCTGGCCGATTAGATAAAACAATGGCAGAAACATGGAGCGAATGGTCCAGAATAAATCTGAAAAACCAGTATATGGAAAATCAGAACGAGCAAAATCTTTTAGGATGTCCAAAAAATCTTCGCTCATCAAAAATTCAATTGGATTTCTGCCCTGGATGTGAAAAATATCCAACAACGCCCGCCAATCCGGGTCGCCACATCTGATCAATTCCTGGATCAGCGCTTTTTCTTGTTTTGAAAAATGTGGATTCGCTTCTTTTTTAACACGCATCCGTAAGCCGGTTTCAAGGAAGTGTTCTTCCATACTGACCACGTTTTTTGGCAATTCGTACATGAATTTATTCTTTTTTCTCTCTACATCCGTTATCGTCCAAAGAATAAATTCATCTTTTGGGTTTCGCTGAATAAAATCGTGGACCCAATTCGATACGCCGCCTTTAACATACGGATAACTTCCTTCGAGGACCAAACAAATTTTCATGGTAACTCCGAAAAGTGAATGATGACTTCGGACTGAGTAGGTCGGATCAAGTAATGGAACGCATCGATCACCTCGATGCTACCGCCGGAGATAGCGGCCGGTTCATTCTCTACGAACAAAATATACATACCCTGATCGATGAAGGGGTCGATCTTCAAACTCAGAGATCCACCTGAAATTGCTGCTACTCCGCTTGCACGAGCGTATCTCTGTACCGCCATAGCAGCCTCTGCGGCAGTGGTCGGCCGAATGCCTTTTGCATAAGCCCTGATCCATAACATTTTCTGGTCTAATTCAGCCCGTAAGGTTGGCCAATCTGTAGTCGCGTCTACCAACACTTGGTTCGGGTTGATACGGTTCGTATGTACAAATTTGGTGGTTAATAGGTTGATGGTAGACCACAATTCATAATTTGTTTGGCCATAATTAGTTGTAATGACAGGAACGGTTACCATCCCGGAAGAATATTCATTAAAATGACTATTTACCAACCCTTCCGTTGGGACTGGATCAAAATCTAATGCCAATACCCGCAGATCTTCCGAAATGTCGGCCAAGGATTCGATCTGGCCGCATTCGTCCCCACGAACCGGGCCAATTGTGCGTATGTGATCTTTCCCACCGAGGAGCTGGTCGGAAAATTTTAAGAATGCCGGTACCCCCGTGGATTGCAGTTTTGCGTTGTTTTGAGGTTTGGTTGATAGTTCTGCGCAAATTGGATCATTGTTATACCCTTTTATTCCCAATTCCCCGCCATTTTCAAGTAAAGATGACGCAAGGAAGCGGAAATCTTCCACTTCACCCTCTACAGGGTAGGGGAAAGTCGGTTTTTCGGCATAAGATCCAACCATCAGGCCAGTCAGTTTTGCATTGTACTTAACGGCCAATGAGTTAATATCAGGCCACCAAACATTTGTAATAAAACTGCGGTCATCACGTCCAAATTGTTCCTGGATATTTTTTGTGATGTTATTTGTCAAGGGGCCAGGAAAATTATCCAGGTAAATCACCCAGCTATTAATGACGGGGTAAATCATTGCCTGGTTTGAAAGTCCATATGCCGCAAGCAAAATTCCTGAAGACGATAAATCGTTGAACTGGTCCGAATTGATCACGACTACCCTGCCTTTGCCGTGGTGCCATTTCCACAAAATCGGCAGTTCAAATTCATCAGCACTGGTCATATATACCTTTGCCAAGGGATCAAGTTGGACCGGTATTGAACTATGGTTCAAAAATGTAAAAGTGGACAGGCTACTTTCTGCACCGATCAGCACTGGAGATAGAAATTTGGCTCCTATGATATTCGATACTCGGTCTGCCTTGTTTTGGATGCCCATTTTTCTATAGACAGCCTGAAAGGTATGGCCTGGATCCGGACGAATGCTGAACAGAAGGGAATTGCCGGCTTCAACATGAGCAAATAATGGGTTGATCTGATTTTTGATCAAGTCCAAATCAACAAATGTGACGACAATGTTCTTGTAAGGAGAGAAATCGATCTGGGTTTTGTTCCTCACATCTATAACATCGCAAGCAACGTTCGCGTCTGAAAGGGCAGAACGGATCGTCGCAGAATTTCCTGTCCCTGCTTTGCTTACTGTGTCCACCAGGATCAAACAGGTGGGAATTTGGTTATTTTCCACCTGGTTCGTGCTTGTTAGGGCAGGTAAAAATTCCAAATCTGGATCAACAGGATCGGCGATGAAACCTATCCTTTCTATGAAAATTGCCGCGCCAATCACCATCAGGCTGATAAATGGCAACAACATCCAGCCAAAATGCGTACTGGCTTTTGAAGTAGTGCCGTCAGATCCTTGAACTGACATTTGGTCACCTGGACCCTTCTGGGTGGAGTTTTGTTGTTTGATCATGAACCAGCCAGGGCTCTACTGCGTGAGTTCCTTCACGCGTCCAATCGACCGAATTTCGGTCACCGTTGATCACCTTTTCCACTTGTTCATACATCTTATGGTCACCAAAGTGATTGGCGTATTTTAAAGCTTCTATCCAAGTATTTTCATTACTTGGCCACTTGGTTATCAACATTTCAACCAGGCCTTTTGCCTCTTCTTGATCATTGAGGGCAAGCAGGTTATGAAGCGCCGAAATGTAAGCCCCAAAATTAGAAGGGTCCTCCATTAGCTGGAGCTTCAATAAATCCGCAAATTTACCTCGTTGTTTCAATAGCAAGGATTCTTCGAGCAAGCCGGTTTCGATATATTCTTGCAAAACTGAGATGTATGCAAGTAATGTGTTATGGCTCGGGCGTTTTTTGTATCGCGCCTCCAACTCGCTGATCGATAGTTGGTAATCGCGTTGGATCTTGGATATGGTAGATGTTGCGTAGTGGGTCGTTTCAACGTCGTCATTGTAGCGTGCCGCCATCAAAACACTCAAATAGCGTTTGGGGTCCTGAAAAAGCGAATCTAACAAAATTTTTCTTCGAATTTTAAAATCATCAATGGCGATCGCTTCTTCCAAGGGGACAACATCTTTATTCTCGTCAGGCTTTTTTATCGATTTCCAATAAATATCGGCGCCCAGGTGCAGCTCTTCCATATCAACCGGCTTGTGCCCGGCTTTGTCCAGGACCATCAACCGGTCAATCATCAGGGCCATCAATGGTCCCGCTACGGGCAAAAAAAAGATCGGTACATATTCCTCTATTCGCAGCGAATAATTACGGAAAAACAAGCGCAGGAACAAATAGATCAGCAACAAGCCCGCGTGAGTTGCGAATACCCCGATCAGGATAGGATCCAAGATCATAATAACTCCACTCATTCAACAAATTCGCACTGAATACCCAATTTGGTCAATCGATCCTTTACCAGCAACGCGTTCAAATGATCAGCTTGGGATAGGAGGATCATCGTCTCACCATTTTGCGATTGGCCGGCATAATCTACAGCCCTGATCCCTTTTTCAATGGCTGTTGAAGCCTGGCGCAAATCCTTGACCCCATCTACCACCCTTAGCATTTGATAACTTGCGATCTTTGAATCTCGCATTAAGTCTTTTACTCTTATGATCTGCATAAAGGCATCTGGCCGCAGGATCTTGGTCTCTGGAATATACATTCGCTCAACGTTGGCGTCCTTGAAGATCATGGCCCGAATTAGGGATGATTGCACCAAGCCACTGATTACCTTTACCAAATTGATGTAGTAAAGGGAATGTTGCTCAAAACTTGCCTTCCAAAGGCAGATGGCAGCCATTGTTGTTCCTTGGTTCGTTATGGGAATAAAGACCGCCGGATAATCTGGCAGTAGCGTGGTGTTTTGGAACAATGTACCGGTAGCAATGTGGGTCTTAAGTTCAGTCATTTCCTCCAAATTGAGTGACAACGAGAGGTGATCATTTAATTGCCTGGAATTTACTTGCAGACGGGCATACCGTTGGTGCGCATCGATAGTGTAAATTGCGATCGATGAATTATTTAAAAGATCCTCAAGGATACTGAGCGAGCGGTAGATGACATCATCCTCTTGCAGTGTATCCAGCTCTTTGGTGATGTTAAAAATTCGGCCGAAACTATCACGATAACCCATCAATTGTTCACGAAATTGCTCCTTGATCTCCTCAATTTCGTTGAACACTCCGTATAAGAAGGTGTATTTTTCGTTGATCAAAGAAACCTGGCCAATTTGAAATTTGATCTGGTTTTCTTTAAGGTCATGATAATATCCGGTGATTGCGCCAGCAATAAAGTAAACGGCAAACGGCAACCAATTTTCAACGTTGTAAACCAGCAACGATAATTCGTTGCCCGTCTGAAACCAACTTGCCAGAACCGATCCGCAGGCAATTAACGCGGCAAGCAAGCCAAATTGAGTTCCGTTCAAGGTGCCAAATAAAACGACAAATAACAAGCGGAAATCGATGAATTTAAACTGGATCAGGGTGGATGTAACAGCGTTCAGGTACTCTACCAAACCAGCGCCACCCGCCAACTCTACCCAACGGATCAATTCTTCATGTTGTTGGTAATACGACTGCAACTTAGCCAACAAGCCGGGGGATTTCTTCAGGTTCTCCCTACGATCTTCTGAGAAAACAGTTAAATCCTTAGGCATTGTTTCCCGGGCTGCCCAGCCAAAATACTTCTTTGCCACGGTAGCAGCCACCAATTTGGTTTGGTAGTTAAGCGCCACGGTGTGAGAAATGCTCGCGGTTGGTATGTTTGCCCGAATGGCCGCACCAAATTGTTGCCAAGAGAAAATATCAGGAGTGACGAGATGTATCACATCCAATTGGGAGGAATAGGGTTCCTCAAAGGCAGTAAGCAAGAATTCCGCCAGGTCTTTGATGTTGAGAAAATTGAGCGAAAGTGTTGAACCGTCGGGCAACAAATGGGGGGTTCCAGCCCGGGCATGGCGAACAGTTGAAGCGAGCAAGCCCTTTTCAATCTTGTTTCCGTATAAATAAGGTATCCGGATGATACTCGCCTTGGCATTTCCAAGGTTGGCATAATGGAGGCAAGTGCTTTCCATCGCCTGCAATAAATAACCATTGGTTGTGTTAGGCGAGATGGGGTCATCCTCTTTAGTGTCCTGAGATCCACCGAAAACCTCAGTGGAAGATATCAAATAAAATTTGAGGTCAGGGTTTTGCTGGCACAATTCAAGGCAATTATTTAACCCGCGTAACCAATCAGACACACGCACAGAATCCAATTCCGGCAGGTTTTCTTCCCTGGGAGCAAGATAAATTACGCTCTCAAAGCGATAAGCCTTGAATACTTTTTTGAAATCATCGGCATCAGATTCGATCGGATGATACCGGATATCACGTGCATCTGGAGTGCCAGGTGGTTCGGCGCGTCCCGCGATGATCACTCTGTATTTCTCTTTCGAAAGCAAAGCCGCGAGCGGTGTCGCAAAACTATCGGTATTGCCAGTTATTAATATGCTCATGATATTCTATCCATTTCGTATAATATGAATCCCAAATATGCGAACAAAATTGGTTAACTTAATTGCCAAACACCACCGAATTTTCCTTTAACATTATGATATATCAGATTTGATTCATTATGAATATTTTTTAAAAAAAGAGATAAAAATACCGTCCAGTTGGACGGTATTTTTATTAAGGACAACGAAAAATCAATATTGCAGGATGCGTGGCAAGGCTTTGGCTTGATCCACCCATCCACGTAATTGCTCTTCGGTCGGAAGCTGGCGGACAAGTTTTTTGGCTTCATTAATATCTGCCATTTTCTTGATCAAATTCTCCGGTTTCCTGGTCGAAAGTTCTACCACCGTATCCACCCCACAAGCTTCCAGCAAATCGCTATACTCAGACCCTACACCTTTAATACGGTACAGGTCGGCGCGATTTGCCCATTCCAAAATCTTGTGTTCCGTAAGCCCGCATGCATCCGCTAGTTCTTTTCGCTGCCGCGGGGTTGCGGCTTTATTTAACAGATCGTCCACATTCTTGACACCCTGGTCGTGCAATTTTGTGGCAAAAACTTCTCCGATCCCTTCGATGTCTTTCAGGTTCATGTTTTTATCCTTTCTATTTCTGTTTCTACAAGTATATATCTTTACAATTCCAAACAACAACAATTTCAAATCCCAAAATAGCGGTTAGCCGCAATGGGATCATCGGTAAAGATGGAATCGACTCCCCAATATGCCAATTGCCTCATCCGGTCTGGCTCATTCACCGTCCAAACGTGTATACGCCTGGCATTTTCGTGGGTTTGACGAACGATCTCTTCGGTAACAAATTCATGGTATGGGTGTTCCGCCGCGGAGTTCAGGCCAGAAGCAACCAGTGAATGGACAGCCCTGGGTTGGGTAAATAAATAGCCTGTGGGGATTTTTGGCCTGATGGCCTTAACAATGACCAAATTACTAACTGCGAACGAAGACAGAATGACGCCATCTGTAATGGCGTGTCTGTCAAGGCACTTGATGACCTCGAAGGCCAATCCGTCGAACAAACTGGCGTAATTTGTAAGCTCAATATTTAGGTACATAGATTTGGAAAAATGGTCGATCACCTCATCAAGGGTCGGTATCTTCACACCCCTAAATTTTTCCATCCCATTTTGAGCTGATAATGGTGATAATTCTTGTAAGGAATAATTTTGTATTGGACCGCTGCCGGTTGTGGTTCTGTCCAGTGTTTGGTCGTGCATTACCACTGGAATGCGGTCTTTGGTTAACTTCACATCCAATTCAACCCCTGGCGCTCCTTGAATGCGTGCCATTTCAAATGCCGCGATCGTATTTTCAGGCGCGTACTTGCTCGCTCCTCGGTGTGCAAAATATCGGATATTCGGAAAATTGGCCATTTAAAAAATTATACCGCCCCCACCTGAACAACATAGGGGCGGTCAAC
>SXGT01684966.1_pt1 | contig 22874 bp, 13 predicted proteins | sample 3176221 | NCBI WGS metagenome assembly SXGT01 (sample SAMN11356862, study PRJNA531348) | freshwater metagenome | isolation source: freshwater sample F1-120 | place: China: Fuxian Lake, Yuxi | collected 2017-12-25
AGTCGCCGCCCTTCTCGATGATGCGGATGCCCTGCACGCCGGCCTGGCGCAGCCGCGCGCCGGCGAGCAGGCCACCGAAGCCGCCACCGATGATCACCACGTCCACCTCGTCGGTGAGCGGTGCGCGGGTGAAGCCCGGGTCGACGTAGGGATCGTCCACGTAGCGGCTGAAGTCACCCTTCACCTCCACGTACTGGTCGCTGCCATCGGCGCGGATGCGCTTGTCGCGCTCCAGGCGGTACTTGTCGCGCAGCGCGATGGGGTCGAACCCGAGTTCGGCGGTGATCGAGGCGCGCAGGTCGGCGGTGTCGGACATCGGGGGCTCCAGAGGGTTCGGGAACATGCGTAGCGGGAGACGGGCGTCAGGCCGAACTATGGGGTCGGCGCAGAGGCCCGCACAAGCACGCCGGCGCGCGCGGCTGGCACACTCGCGCGATCTCCCCTTCACGCCCACGCATGCGTGGCACCGGCCGCAGGAGCACCCATGGACTTCGAGAACCTGCAGGTGGAGATCGACAGCGCCGTCGCCACCCTCACCCTGAACCGTCCCGAGCGGCTGAACGCCATCAGCGGCGGCCTGTTCAGGGACCTGGAGGCGGCGCTCCAGGTGCTGAACGACGGAGATGCGGTGCGCGTCATCCGCCTGCGCGGCGCCGGCCGCAGCTTCTGCGCGGGATATGACCTCACACCGGGCGATTCAGCCTTCCCGGCGACCAGGCGCAGCCCGACGCGCGAAGGCGATGGCCTCGCGGATGGCGGTGAATCGCGTATCGCGGTTGATCGTGAGGCGCTGGCTGCGGGCACGGATCGCTGGCTGCGCATCTGGTCCTATCGCAAGCCGATCATTGCCCAGGTGCACGGCTTCTGCCTGTCGGGCGCGCTCGACATGATCGGTGCGTGCGACATCGTGTTCGCTGGCGCTGGCAGCCGCTTCGGCCATCCTGCGGCACGCGGCATGGGCATCCCGATCACCCTGGGCATGCTGCCGCTGCGCATCGGTCCTGCCGCCACCAAGGAGCTGCTGTTCACGGGCGACCTGGTCGACGCCGAGGAGGCACGGCAGCTCGGCCTCGTGCGGCGCGTGTACGCGGACGACGAGCTCGATGCGCGCACGCTCGCGTTCTGCCAGCGCGTCGCGTTGAACTCCCTCGATGCGTTGACTGTCCACAAGCACGTGACCAATCGCTGGGCAGAAGTGGCCGGCGTGCGGCTCGCGGTGCGAGAGGGCGCGGATTTCGACGCGATCTTCCACGAGGCATCGTCGATGGCGCGGTTCAACGAGCTGGCCGGCAACGAGGGCCTGAAGGCGGCCCTTGCCTGGCGCGACGATCCCTATCGGCAGCCTTGAGCGCGCCCTCATTCTGGTGCAGGTGAGTCCGCGTCGCGCGTCCTGTGCACTGCGCCACATCAGTTCACAGTTGTTTACACGTGCCGGTGCCGGTCCGGCAAACGACTGCGGCGACACTGCACGCGCCGCGCGCGATGGACGTGCGCGGCGGTGGTGGCGTGCTGCGGTGTGCCACGCGCCTCGCGAGGTGAACGATGCGCTTTCTCAGACTCAACCTGCGCCGCGACCGGGCGGACCGCGCGGGCAGACGCACGGGGGATCCGGACCGGCGCGAACAATTCAGCGAGCTTCCGCCCGACCTCGAACGCCGCCAGGGTCCATCGGACCGACGGCAAAGCAGCCGCCGTCACCGCGCCTGACACTCGCGCCCGCAATGAGCACACATCCGGTGGCGAATGGCCGTCGGGTGCTCCTTACGTTCGCGGGAACAGCGGCAAGCCCGCCTCCACCCTCTCGGCCCGCGTTCGCCGCTGCAGGTCCGCCGCCGCCTGGGGCATGAAGGACACCAGGGCATCGGCGATCGCGCGCAGCCCGTCGAGCAGCGTGAACAGGCAGGCATGCAGTTCGTCGCGCGCATCGGCAGGTGCCGCGAGCTTCCACGGCGTGCGATCGCTCACGAAGGCGTTGAGGTTGCGCGCATGCGAGAGCACGGCGTCCACTGCGGCTCGGGACGAGCCTCGCACCAGGGCTTCGTGTGCCTCGTCCACAAGTCGTGCAGACGCCTGCCGAAGCGTGCGTTCCGCTTCGTTCGTGGCCGCTGTCTCCCCCGGTGGCAGGCCGTTGCAGTAGCGCTGCACCATCGCCAGCGAGCGCGAACACAGGTTGCCGAGCGTGTCTGCCAGTTCGTGGCGGTAGGCATGGGCCAATGCGGCACTTGCGAAGTCGCCGTCGTGCTCGCTGCCGATGTGCAGCAGCAGGAAGTGCCGCAGCGCATCGATGCCATGCAGCGCCGTCGCGGTCGCAGGTGCGATGTTGCCGCCCGACGACTTGCTGATCTTCCCGCCTTCGATCGTCGCGTAGCCGTGTATCCACAGTAGGTCCGGCACGCGCACGCCGGCGCTCAGCAGCATGGCTGGCCAGTACAGTGCATGGAATCGTGCAATGCCCTTGCCGATCACGTGCACCACGCGCGCCTCCCGCCAGTAGCGCGCGAACGGCGTGCCGTCGCGCGTGTCCGGGTAACCGAGGCCACTCAGGTAGTTCACCAGCGCGTCGAACCACACGTAGATCCTGTTCTCGGGATCGTCGGGCACAGGGATGCCCCAGCCGGCCGTGCGCATGCTCGGGCGCGACACGCAGAAGTCGTGCAGGCCCGCATCCAGTTGCGCCAGCACCTCGTTCCTCCGGTGGTCCGGCTGGATGTGCAGGCGCCGCGTGAGGATCAGCTCGCGCAGCGCATCCCCGTGGCGCGACAGCCGGAAGAACCAGTTCTCCTCACGTACGTGCTGCGGCGGTGCCCTGTGCTCGGGGCACTGGCCCGCCACGAGGTCGTGTTCGCCGAGGAACGCCTCGCAGCCGACGCAGTACAGGCCCTCGTAGTGGCCGCGGTAGAGATCGCCGCTGGCGAGGCAGGCGCTCCAGAGCGCCTCCACCGCGATGCGATGCCTCGGGTCGGCACTCGTGCGCACGAAGTCGTCCACCTGGAGATCGAGCAGCGTATGCAAGGCTTCGAACTCCGCTGCCTGGCGTGCCACGAACGGCGCGACGTCTTCGCCGGCAGCTTGTGCGGCCAGCACGTTCTTCAGGCTGTTCTCGTCTGTACCTGCACAGCGGCGCACGTCGTCACCGCGCGCGCGGTGGCTGCGGGCGAGTGCATCGGCAAGCACGAGTTCGAGCGCGAAGCCGAGGTGTGGTTTCGAGTTGACGTAGGGAATGGCAGTCGTGATGTAGACCTGTGCCATGGGTATGGGCTCCATGAAATCCGGGTGCCGAAATGCAGCACGGGCCGCCTTGTGAGGGCGGCCCGTGCTGTCTTGCGTATGCGTTGACCGTAGTCTGGTGACAGCAGCCGGTCAGGTTTCGCGCGCGCATGGCATGCAGGTGCCGCCGAGCAGCGACCCCATTCGCATGACCATCCACTGGAAACGACGCATGACGCGCAGCTCGCCGGAAATTCAGGAGGCGCGATGGTGCGCGCGCCGGGCGTGCTTGGTCAACCTGTGTTCAGGCAAGCCTGGCGATGAACGCGTCGTAGGACGCCACGCCCAGCACGGGCGTCACGTAGTGCCTCCACGCGGCATCGATCCGCGCACCGAGTTCCGCGCTGACCATGGCGCGATGCCCGCCCACCTCGCCCTTCACCACCTTTTCCAATCGAATCTGCCTGCCGGGCAGGTGCAGGTGGTCCGTGAACTGTTCCTTGTGCGCCTCCATGAACTCGAAGCTCGCCTGTCGTGTCGCAAGATCGATCAGCGCATCGCTCGCAGCGATTCCCATGAACGTCGCGATGCGCGCAACGTGGCTGCGCAGGTCCGCGCGCATGTGTTCGTAGGCAAGGGTGAGCACGGGCACCTGCTGCCGTGCGCCCCACCAGTCCAGCAGGTGGCGCCAGTAGTTGTAGAGGTTGGGGCCGAAGGGGGCATCCGGGTCCGTGCGTTCGGCGAGCTGGTCCGAGAACAGCCAGACGTCTGCAAACGTCTCGATGGAGAGGTGCTGCGGGTCGATCACGCCGTTCGACATGAAGCGGTAGAACGACACGAGCACGTCCTTCGGGTCTCGCAGCACGTGGATGTAGCGCGCGCCCTTGTTCACGTTGGCGTACTCGAGGTGCGTCTTGAACGCCCGCGGCGTGAAGCCCTGCGGGCGGTCGGCATCGATGCCGAACATGTGCCCGCGTTCGATCCACGGCACCGGCCAGGACACCTCCTTGAAGTCCATGTCGCCGTTCGAGCGCAGGCCGTGGCAGATCTGCTGCATCCAGGTCGTGCCGCACTTCGGGAACGTGGCGATGACGATGTCCTCTGCGGTCAAGGGCATCTGCATCCGCGCCATACCGAGCGGATCAAAGGGTGCGCGCACCGTTGCCTCGTAGGCCTCACGGGTACGCGCGGGCGCGAAGGCTTGCGGTGCGGGTGCTTCTGCGGTCATGGCGGCGATCATGGTTGCCGAGGGCGGGCGCCGATATTGCCGGGCGGACGGCGCGTGCGATAGCAGTGCAGCGGGAGATGTCATGCGCGCAGCGGAATGCATACCTCGCAGCCCAGGCCACCGCCTTCGGCGGTGAACCAGCGTGCGCTGCCGCCGAGATCAGCGGCACGGCGGTGGATGCCGGCCATCCCATGCCCCATTCGTGCGTCGGAACCCCCGGCAGACCTTTCGCCAGCGAGGCCCACGCCATCGTCCTCGCATCGCACCGTGAGCGTGGCGCCCGCCGCGACCAGCGTGAAGTGCATGCGCGATCCCTTCGCATGCTGCACCACGTTGGAAGCAAGCTCGCGCAACACCCGCTCCAGCTGGAAGCGCTCGTCGCCGCTCAGCGCTGCGTCGCCTTCCACATGCCATGTCACGAGATAGCCGGCCGTCTCCGCGCGCAGCTCGGTCTCCAGGCGCCACTCCTCTGCACACTCCTCGAGGCTGGCACCTTCGAGTTTCGTGGCGGTCACGATCGTCCGCATCTGTGCCAGCGCGTCACGAGCGAGCGTCGCCTGGCGGCCGTCCTTCGCCTCGTACACCAGGCTCAGCAGGCGCGCGCCGAGATCGTCGTGCAGGTCGCGATAGCTGCGCTCGCGCTCGCCCGCGGCAGCACGTTCGCGCTGCAGCACCTCGCGCTCCGCGTATGCGTTCTCGATTTCCGCCCGCGCCGTTGCAACGCGTGTCTCGAGGTCCACGTTGGCAACGCGCATGAGCTGTGCCGATCGCGCCATGCGGAATGCAAGGTGCACCACGATGGCAAGGAACAGCAGCGGCACCACCAGCTGCGCCGAGTAGGAGAACGACTGCCAGAGCATCGGTACCAGCACGGAACCGAGCACCAGGTCGGTCATGCTCGCGCCCACGAGTGCCGTGAGGATCGCCGCGAAGCCGATGCTCTCCAGATCGCGTCGCCCGGCACGGAAGGCGCGCCAGGCCCGCAAGCACACCCAGGTCCAGCAATACAGCTGCAGCGTGAACGAGACCACATGCAGCGCCGCGTTCCAGCGCGCGAGCTGCGGCAGGTCCATGAACATGTAGAGCAGCGTGGCAAGCGCTCCGTAAGCGATGCAGGCGCGCTCGAGGGTTGCGCGCCGTACATTGAACAGGCGGTGCAGGAACAGGACCAGGCACACCGCGAACCAGTCGATGGCAATGTGCGTGACGGGCCACCAGACCTCCGCGGGTACGGGCAGGTCGACGATGAACTGGTTGAGGCAGTAGACGGCGAACGCAAGGCAGAGCAGTGTGAACCAGCCATAGCTGCGCTCCTCGCGCAGTACCAGCCAGAGCACGAAGCCGAGCGTCGCGGCCATCAGTGCGATCGCGCATGCAACCTGTGCGAGCGTGATCTGCGCCAGCGTGCGTGCCCGCCATGCGGGCTCCAGTTCGGAACGTGGACCGACGAGCGGTGGCGCCAGGTGGCCGAACCCGGGATACACGCGCAGGCGCACGTGGAGCACGTTGCCCTTTGGCTGCCATGCGCCCGCGGGTACGTCGAGCAGCAGGGGGCGGTTCCAGTTGCGCGCCACGGGCTCCTCGAAGCGGCCCCCCGAGCCCAGGTAGTGCCCGTTGAGCCACACCTGCGCGTTCATGGAGAAGCGCCAGAGGTACACCGCCCAGCGACTATCGTCCGCGGGCGCATCGCCCAGCGGGAAGCGGTACCAGCCGAGCACGCCCTGCCGATAGCGCTCGGGGGCGCGCCAGGTGTCTGGCCAGGCGACGGTCTCCCATCCTGCGCCGGGCGGGGGAGGGCGTGGCGCCGAGCTGACGATGCGGGTGGCCTCCACCCGCATCCAGGGCGGCACAGGCGCGGCGTCGGTACCGGGAATCAGCGCGCTGGCCGGGCCTGTCGATATCGCCGTCGAAGAAGGAGGTTGCTCGGCGGCCGCCGCGTGTGCGCCCTCGCTCAGGCTGCTGAAGGGTGCGGCAAGCAGAAGCAACGCCAGCACGCACCGGGCACGGTAACAACCAGGGCGCGGGACGAGGCGCTCGACAATCTGGTGCATCGGCATCGCTCCCGTGCTTCGGCGCCTGCGCGCGGAGGTGGGTCGACGGACACTACCGCATCACCCCGCTGGCACGCATGAGTTCGCGTTTCGTCCGCCGGCGCGCCTCACCCGATCGCGTGGGTGTGCGGCCGGCGACCGAAGTGCGAAGCTCGCGGTTGCCGCGCCCGCGGTGACAGCTGGCCGGCGCTGCCCATGTCCGCCCGGATCGCCAGCGAGGAGCCCGTGAACGCAGACAACCCGGCGATGCCAAGGTCGAACGACGCGCCGCCGCACGCGCTGGTGCTCGAAGACCGTGACGATGCGCGCCGCTGGCTCATGCAGGCTGTCGAGTCGGCGTTCCCCGGTTGCAGCGTGAGCGAGACGTCGCGCGTGGCCGATGCGCGCGCGGCGATTGCGCATCGATTGCCGGACGTCGCGATCATCGACCTGTCGCTGCCGGATGGTTCCGGCGTCGAGATCATCGAACTGCTGCGCGAGCGTGCACCAGGCTGCCGCGCCCTCGTCGCCACCGTGTTTGCAGACGATCAGCACCTGTTTTCGGCATTGCGCGCGGGCGCATGCGGCTACCTGCTGAAGGAAGAAACCAGCGCGAACCTCACGGAACAGTTGCGTGCGTTTGCACTCGGCACGCCGATGCTCTCCGCACCGATCGCGGACCGGCTCGTGCGGTTCTTCCATCCGGAAGCGGGCACCCAGACGGCGCAGCTGAGCGGTCGTGAGTGCGAGGTGCTGGTGCTGCTCGCGAAGGGGATGTCGATTCCGAAGGTCGCCACGATGCTCGGCATCTCGCCCAACACGGCCTCGACCTACACCAAGACGCTCTATCGCAAGCTCGGCGTGACCACCCGTGCGGAAGCAACGCTGGAAGCGACTCGCAGGGGCCTGATCCGCCTCTGAGGCGGCAGCCCGCCCAGGCGCGCCTCACCTGATCGGGTGGTACCGGCGTCCTGCCACGGAGCGCAGCGTTCCCACCCTGAATGCCCATGTGGGCGCAATGGTGGGAGCGAGTGACGATGACACACGGAATCCTGGTCTTGCGCCGCTCGAGAAGTGCCCTGCGCACGGCGCACGCGTGCCGCAGGCGCGCCATCGCGCTCATCCTGCTGCCGGTCCTGCTACTTGCGCTTGCGCCACCCGCGCATGCCCAGAGCTTTCCCGCGACCTATGTCGGCTTCCTCGAAGGCGAGTGCGGCGCGTGGATCTCGAGGCTGCCGGGATGCTGGGCCTTCATCGACTTCCAGAGCCCGTGGAAGTTCTTCCCGGACAATGACGGGAGGGATGCCTTCGCGGCTTTCATTCCCCAGGGCCAGATAGTGCTCGACAGTGACTCGGTGATCGACGACACGGGCGTGGTGATCCCGTTCCTCGGCGTCGAGGTGTCCACGCTCGCACTCGGCAGCGATGCACACCTCGTCATCGCAACGGCCGGCAGTCTGAAGGTGGAGGGGCTCGGCGGCATCGGCGGCCTGATCACCAACCAGGGCCGCATCACGCTGCAGGGCAGCGCGGTGCTGGAGACGCCGTTCGCCACGCAACTGCTCGGCAGCGGCGACATCGTGCTGGACGGCGAGTCGAGCGTGTTCCGCACCCTGGGATTGCTGTCGCAGTCGGATGGGCACGTGATCCGCGGCGAGGGCAACCTGTTCGCCAGCGCGCTGCTGAACGAGGGCGCCATCGTCGCCGATCGCGATGCACGCGCCTTGAAGGTCACCGGTGCGCTGCTCACGAACAATGGGCTGCTGCGTGCCGGCGGCCTCACGCCGGGCGCGCCCGGTGGGGAATTGCGACTCGATCCGTTCCGGCTCGTGAATTCGGGCGAGATCGTCGCCGAGGACGGCTTCATCAAGGTCGAGGACAGCGACGTCGAGAACACCGGCCTGATCGAAGCCCGCGCGCTCGGTACCATCGTGCTGCAGGATGTCGACGTGGATGGCGCAGGCGGCACCTTCGCCGTGCGCAGCGGTGGTGCCTTCGCGCTCAACGGCAGCAACCGTATCGATGGCGGCACGCTGCTGGCGGACGCAGGGACGGAGTTCGCCATCGGACCCGGCACCACCACGCTCGCCGGCAACCTGGAACTGCAGGGCCTGCTTGCCACGCGTGGCGGCACGCTGCGTTTCGATGGCGTCGATCTGACAATGCCGGGTGGCACGATCGAACTCGGCGCCGGCGTACTCGCTCAGGTCGTCGGCCCGCAGTCGACCTTCCATGGCGGCACGTGGCGCGGCGAGGGCACGCTCGATGCGCGCACCGCCACGTACTGGGATGCACTGGCTGGCATTCACAACGACGGCGTGACGATCGACCTGCACCTGTCCGCTCATCGAGCGCTCGGCACGATCCGCAATGACGGCGCGATGAGCCTGGTCGTCGACGGCGGATTCAACCAGACACTGTCGCTACTACTCGACGGCGACCTCGCGTTCGAGGGCGACGGCGTGCTGCGTTTGCGGGGCAGCAATGGCCCCCTGCTCATTGCGGCGGCCGTCGAGGGCAGCAGGCTGCGCAACGGATCGGAGCACCTGCTGCGCGTGGAAGCCGCCGCGAATGCGACGATTCTCGCCAACACCACGAACGAGGGAAGAATCGAGGTGCGCGGTACGAACGCCCTTCTCGCGATGCCCACGGCGTTCATCCGCAACTCGGGCACGATCGGCGCCTTCGAGGGCGACCAGCTCACGATTCGTGACACGGGCACCGGAAACGCGGTGGTGAACAACCGCGATGGACGCATCGAGGCCGGCACGGGCAGCCGGGTGGTGCTGTCGGAGTCGCATCCCCTGGTGTCCCAGTTCACCACCGTGCAGGGCGGCACGCTCGCCGGTGCCGGTCGCTTCGATGCGCTGCGCTTCCTGGTGCTTGATGGTGCGACCCAGGGTGCGCTCACCATCGAGTCCGGTGCGACCGTGCGCGCCTACAGCGGCGTTGGGCTGTTCCTGAATGGGCAGATCGTGAACGACGGCACGATCGACCTGTTCGACCAGACCGGCCATACCTCGGGCGCGGGCACGTTGTGGATCAGTGGCAACGTGGACCTGGACGGCACCGGGCAGGTGCAGTTCGGCTTCGGCAACGAGATGCGCATCAAGGCCACGGACGCCGCCGCACGACTCAGGGTGGGCGAGGCACAGACGATCGTTGCGCTGGCGGGAACCTCTGGCGTGTTCGATGCACACACCACGAACCTCGGCCGCATCGAGGCGCGGGGTGCGAACGCCTTCCTCGCATTGCCGACGGCAGCTGTTCGGAACTCAGGCGTACTCGGTGCCTATGAGGGCGGTGTGCTGACGCTGCGCGACACGGGCCTCGCGCCCATGCTGCTGGACAACACCGGTGGGCTGATCGAGGCCGGTGCGGGCAGCCGCATCGTGCTCTCGGACGGCCATCCGTCCGTCTCGCATCGCACCACCATCCGGGGTGGAACACTGACGGGCCCTGGTCGGTTCGATGTGACTCGACTCGTCGCGTTCGATGGCGCAACCGACGGCGGACTGACGATTGCTGCGGACGCGTCGGTACGGGTGGGCGCGGGCGCCAACCTGTTCCTTGCCGGCACGATCGTCAACGACGGCCTGCTCGACCTCGCGGACACCACGGACCACACATCGGGCGCGGGATTCCTGTGGGTGGAGGGAGCGGTGGACCTGTTGGGATCGGGGCGCACGATGTTCACGCGCCGGGATGAGATGCACGTCCGCGGCACCGGCGAATCTGCCGAGCTTCGTGTAGGTGCGCAGCAGACCATCAGCACGGTCGGGAATGCGGGCGTGCTGGGCACCATCAGCGTCGCGGTGCGCAATGAAGGTCGCATCGAGGCACGCGGGACCAATGCCTTCCTTGCCATGCCTACTGCCTTGATTCGCAACACGGGTGTGCTGGGCGCGTACGACGGCGGAACGCTCACCATTCGGGACACGGGCACCGGGAGCGCGGTGGTGGACAACCACGATGGGCGCATCGAGGCCGGCGCGGGCAGCCGGGTGGTGTTGTCGGAGTCGCATCCCCTGGTGTTCCAGCTCACCACGGTGCAGGGCGGCACGCTCGCGGGCGCCGGTCGCTTCGATGCGCTGCGCTTCCTGTTGCTGGATGGCACCACCCAGGGCGCGCTCACCATCGAGTCCGGTGCGACCGTGCGCGCCTACAGCGGCGTGGGCCTGTCCCTCAATGGGCAGATCGTCAACGATGGCACGATCGACCTGTTCGACCAGACCGGCCATACCTCCGGCGCGGGCACGCTGTGGATCAGTGGCAACGTGGAGCTGGACGGCACCGGGCAGGTGCAGTTCGGGTTCGGCAACGAGATGCGCATCAAGGCCACGGACGCCGCCGCACGACTCAGGGTGGGCGAGGCACAGACGATCGTTGCTCGGGCAGGCACGACTGGCGTGTTCGACGCTCACACCACGAACCTCGGGCGCATCGAGGCGCGTGGTGCCAATGCCTTCCTCGCGATGCCCACGGCGTTCATCCGCAATGCGGGCACGATCGGCGCGTTCGATGGCGGCGTGCTCACGTTGCGCGATTCGGGCACCGCGTCTGCAGTCGTGCACAACACCGGCGGGCGCATCGAGGCAGGCGCCGGCAGTCGGGTGGTGCTCTCCGAGGGCCATCCGTCGTCGAGCCTGCGCACCACCATTCGTGGCGGCACGCTCGCCGGCGCGGGGCGCTTCGACGTTCTGAAGGATCTGGTGCTCGACGGCCAGACCGACGGTGCGCTGACGATCTCCGCCGGTGCCACGGTGCGCAGCTACGCCGGGACAGGCCTGTTTCTGACCGGCCGTATCGTCGTCGACGGCACGATCGACCTGGCGGACACCACGAACTTCACTTCCGGTGCGGGCACGCTGTGGGTCGACGGCGACGCATTCGTCGACGGTAGCGGCCGAGTCCAGTTCGGCGTCGGCAATGAAATGCGCATCGCCGGCGTGAATTCGAGTGCGCTGCTGCACGTGGGCGCCGAGCAGACGCTCGTCGCGCTGACCAACACGGCCGGACTCGTGCGTGTGGACGTCGTGAACGACGGCGTCATCGAGGCGCGCGGCCCGAACGCCTTCCTCGACATCGACACCGACAGCATCGTCAATCGCGGGCGCATCGGCGCCGAGGCGGTCAGCACGGTGCGCCTCGGAACGCCGCTCGCCCGCGCCGTGATCGACAACCGTGGCGGCGAATTGCACGTCGGTGCGGGCAGCCGACTGTTCCTGCACGCCGTCACACACCCATCGCACACAGGAACCACGGTGATCCGGGGCGGCGAGATCAATGGCACGGGCACCGTGTTCACCCAGGGCTACGTCACGCTCACGGACGGCGTGGTGTTGTCGCCTGGAACCTCGCCCGGTGTGCTGACCATTGAAGGCAACCTCGCGCTCGATCCGCTCGGGGCGCTGGAGATCGAGCTGTTCGGCAGCACGCTCGGCAGCGAGTACGACCAGCTGCTCGTGCGCGGGCAGCTGTCGATGGCCGGCATGCTCGAACTGCTGTTTCCCTCGACCTACAGGCCGACCGCGACGGATGTGTTCACCGTGCTCTCCGCCACGCAGCTCGTCGGGGCCTTCGACAACGTGCGCGATGGCCGGATCGAGTTCCGCTACGGCTCGTTCGACGTGCTGGCAGACCGCACGTCGTTCCGGCTGATGAACTTCGTCGCAGCGGTGGATCCGGTCGGCGTGCCTTCGCCTGGGGCGCTTCCGCTGCTGATGGTGGCGGCGCTGTTCATGCTTCTCGCGCGCTCGCGAGTTCGCATGCGCCTTCGCAGCCTCCCCTGCGGCCGCAGGCAGTGCGTCGTGGAGGGCGAGTGCTGATGACTTGACCCGTCGTGATCAACGCCGCGAGTCCCGGAACATGGATCCCGCAGCCTGGATTCCGCAACCTGGATCCCGCAGCCTGGTGCGGATGCGGCAAGGGAATGGGCCGGGTGCTTCGCGCGGCAGCGGCGGCGTGGCGTCACGCACCCCATGCGGGCAGGGCAGGCCCGAACGCCGATCCGTCGAGCCTGCAGTTGCACGCACTGCAGTGCAGCGACTGGCCGCCCGCGTAGAAGTCGCTCCCTCGACCGGGGTGCAGTACCTCTTGCTCGTACTCGAGGCTGGTCGCACCGGCGGCCTGCAGGCGTTCGAGAACGTCCGCAAGGTTCGCGTTCACGCGCAGATGGTGATCGTCGACGAGCACGAAACCATCCTGCAGTGCGCGCAGTGCCTGCTCGACAGGGCGCATGTGCATGCAGGTCACGGGTTGATCGGAATCAAGCCAGTGAGCGATCTGTGCAGCGGAGATCATCTCGCCACGGAATGCTCGCTCGGCATGCGGCGCGGTGCGTGGGTCCGAGCGCAGGCGTTGCACGAGCTGCTCGCGTTTGCGCGCCTCTTCGACGCTCGAGAGCCATGGCGCCTGCGCGACGATGGTGGCGTAATGGGCGAGTTCTGGAACCGCACGCAATTCAGCTCGCAGTGAGTCGAGGCGCGCTGCTTCCGCGGCCTGGATGCGCTCGTACTGTGCCCGATGTGCACTTGCGACGCGCTCGGCGTCGCGACGACCGGTCGCTCGCCCGAGTCCTACCATTGCTGCGGTGCCGAGGGCAGTGGCGAGAAGTCCTGCGCCAAGCATCCAGTCGCCATCGACATGGCCGCGTGCGTCCAGTGGGGCGATGAGGTAGCCGATCGCGAGCCCACCAGCGACGATGCCGACGAACACGCAGATTGCAGCGAGGCTCAGGAGGATCATGCGCGGCCTGGTGTTCATCTCGCAGTGATGTCCAGCATGACCTGCTCGGTGGCGCATCGGGTCGCCTAGCAAAGCTCAGGCGCGGCGCCCAGGGCAAGGCCGGGGCGCGCGAGGACCCGAGTGCTCGGCGGCCGCCTGCCGCACGCGTTGTCGAAGCCAAGCCGTGCTCCTGGTCACGGGCGATCGCACAGCCCTGGCGGGCTGCTGGGACAACGTGCGAGCGCGCTCCAGTGCTCGACTCATCGTCACTGTTCGGGCCGGCCCGGCGTCGAACCGCTGGCGCTCGCGGTCCATGAGGCTGGGGCCCTGATCAGGCCGTCGTACTACTCGATCGGCAGGACCCAGCGAGTCCAGCCACGCTGGTGCTCGTCGGTGAAGGGCTCCACCGCCCTGGCCACGCTGCGAGCGACGTGAATCGAAGCCGTGTTGCCGTCTTCCACGAGCAGGTGCGCCTGCCGTGCACCGGTGTGCTCCTGCAGGAATGCAAGGACCGCGCGAACGGCTCGCGGCGTGATCCCTCGTCCCCGCCACGCCGGGTGCAAGGCATAGGCGATGTTCGCTTCGCCCACGGGGACGCGCGGGTTCGCAAGATCGGCATCGATGTAGCCCACGCTCTGCGCGTCGTTGGCATCGATGGAGAACGCCCACTTCGGTCCGGTTCGGAAGGCATCGGCGTTCTGCCTCAGGCCCGCGAGTGCGTGCTGCCGGCGCTGTTCCTCGGTCATTGCGCTCCACGCAGCGATGTCGCCTGCCGACCACAGCCAGCGCAGCTGCTCTCGGTCCTTCGCCTCGAGGTCCATGTCGAGATCGCCGTCGCGCGGCGCGCGAATGCACACGCCTTCGTGCACATACTCGAGGCCGGGAACGTGGCGCACGAATCGCCACTGCCCCTGCGTGTCGTCGTCCCGCAGCCGCACCACGCCATCGCGCTGGAAGTGCGCGCGTGCGGCCACGCCCTGCGAGTCGCGATTTTCCGGGTCGATGAGCAGCACGCAGGTGCGCACTTCCCGGCTTGTCGCAAGGTGATGCATGAGCAGCTGCAGCGCCCGTGTCGCGAATCCGCACCCTCGCGCGTGTGCGAAGAGGTTGTACCCGACGTTCGCCTCGCCCGGCCGCAGCCAGTGTGGTGAGGTGTCGCAATCGATCCAGCCCACGACAGGGCGACTGCCGCCATCGAGCGGATCGCCAGCGCGTATGCATGCCGTCGGCGAGGGAGCGTCATTGCCAGCGCCAAGCCAGCGGTGGAACAACGCATCGCGGCCGGCGACCAGACGCGCAGCGTCGCCGGGGCGCGGCGACCACAGTTCCACCACACCGTCGTTGCCGAGGCATCGAAGCTCATCCCTCACGTGCCGTCTCCTTCGCCTCTCGCCCATGCCATGCCACTCGTCCTGCCGCACGCGTACACGCCCAATGTCACGGTGTTCGAGGACGAACTGTGCACGGCCATGCCCGGCCTGCTGGCGGCGTGCGTCAGGATTCGCCGTTGGAGGTTGCGCGGTGCGCTTGCGAGCATCAGGCGGCATTGCCTGACGCGGAATTCTCTCGCTCGCTGCCCCGCAACAGGGCGTTGTGATGGCGTGCGGGCACGTTGACCCGGGCTGCAGCACGGCACGCCACGGGTTGTCACTTGCTGCGTTCGGCGCGCGACAGCGCTCCAGGCGTCCTCATCGAACCAGAGCGGGGCATCCCTGCCCCCGCTCCATCACTCACCGCTCGCTACATGCTTGCCTTGAACTTCACGGACCAGATGCGTCCGCGAGGATCGTGCAGGGTCGCATCGAAACCGGTGTTCACCGGCACCCACGACGGCTCCTCGTTCGTGAGGTTCTGCACGCCCACAGTCACCGCGGAATCCGCTAGGAAGCCCACCTCACCGAAGGTGTAGGTGTACTGCAGGTCGGCCGTGAGCATGCTGTGGATGTTGCGCGTGAAGAAGTCGTTCGCCGTGCTCGCGCCGTGCACCTGGGTCACCGTCGCTCTCCAGAAGCGCGCTGCCGCCGAGCCAGGATCGGTTGCAAGGTCGAAGCCGTAGTCGAGCGACGGGACATACTCGAGCAGCAGGAACGCGCGGTGTGGACCGTTGCTGTAGCTCAGCGACGTGTTGAGCTTGTACTCCGGCAGTGGGCGCGCCACGGGGTTGCGGTCGTTGTACTGCCCTACTCCGTCTAGCTTCGTCGTGACCGCGCCCGTCGTCACCTCGACTTCGTAGTCGAGCACGTAGGCGACCTGAAGGCCGACGCGCCAGTCTCCGAACGCTTCGAACGAGTAGGAGGTCGTCAGGTCGATGCCCGAGATGTCTGCCGAGTTGGCGTTGATGAAGTCAGGGAACATCCGCAGCAGGCCGCCCTCCGCGGAACGAACAACCTGCCTGCGATTGCCCGCACCTGCCGCGATGGCGGACTGCAGCGTGGCGCCGGGATTGGCCGCAATGAAGGCCCGCAGCGCGGCGTTGTCTGCCGCGAGAATCTGTGATGGCGCTTGCCGCGTGACGATGTCGGTGTAGTCGTACACGTAGTAGTCCATGTCCACCTGCAGCCCTTCGAGGAAGCCCTCCTGCGGAATCCACGAGAAGCCGAGGTTGTAGTTGTCGGCAGACTCCGGTTCGAGAGCGGGGTTTCCAGACGTGATCGATGCGCGGAACGCGACCGAGCCGTCGAAGTCCACCTCGTTGGCCACCGTCGTCAGCGAGCCACCAAGTTGCAGGAGCGACCCGATGCGGAAGGAGCTTCCTGCCGAGGCACGTAGCGTCAGGCTGTCGATCGGCCGCCACAGGATCGAGATCTTCGGATCGAAGGTATCGGTGTCGATCTCGTCGAAGTCCTCGTAGCGCGCGGCGATGTTCACGTCGAGACCCTCGAACACGGGGATGGCGATTTCCGCGAACGCGGCTGTCACCGTCAGCGAGTTCTCCCAGTCCTGGGCACCGAACGCGAAGTCGAGGTTGTTCGAGTTGGTGACGGCATCGAACAGCACCTGTGCCTTGTCGCGCCGGCGCTGGAAGCCTACGGCAAGGCCGAGCGGACCTGCCGGAAGCTTGACGACTTCACCCGTGGCCACCAGGTCGATCACGCGCTGGCTGAAGTGCTCCTCGACGAACACCCGGCCGAGCAGGAACTGGTACAACTCGTTCGGGTTCACCAGCGTCAGATCGGTCTGCGCGCCGCCGGTGCGGTTGAACCGCGCGTTGCCGTAGGGGTTGAAGTAGTAGCAGCGGCCCGCGTTGTAGTTGCCGCCCGAGGCCGCGTACGCGAGATTGCCCTCGCCCGGTGTGCCGTTGATGACATCGCAGTTCGCGCCACCCCGGCCGTTGATCGCCAGCTCCATCTGCGCGGACTGCGTGTCCTGCACCTGGGCGGTTGCGGAATCGTGGTCCGACGCGGTGTAGGACAGATCGAAGGTCCACGCGCGGTCGCCGATGGTCGTGTCGTAGGTGAGGCCGACCAGCTGGCGATTGTCCTGCCTGTCGATGTCCGTGAAGGTACGCACGGGTCGGCCGGAATCGACCGTGCCGCCGACCAGTCGTGTTGCGTTGAGCCGAACGAGTGGCACGATGCCGCGACGCGCGGAGTCCTCGATGTTGCCGAAGTGCGTCACGGGGATCCGCAGGGTCGGCGAGTTCGGGTTCAGCGAGTTGTCGCGGTTGAACTCCGACTCGTTGGACGCGAACTCCATGTAGGCCGTGAGTCCCTCCGTGATCTCGTAGTCGCCGGTGATGTGGAACTTGCGCAGCTCCTCCTGGGCCTGCAGCGCGAAGAACGACGCGAAGTCGTAGGCGCACACCGCGTTCCCGAGCACCGATCCGATCGTGCCACCTCGGCCATCAGCGGCCGCAGCGACGTTGCAATCGATGTCCGAGTTGCCGCGTGCCGACAGCATCGGGTCGCGCGGAAGTGCGCCCGCACCGACCGGCTGGCCCGGGTTCAGGCCGTTCGCCGCCCAGATCGCGACCTGGCCGGGTGCCGCAGCGGAACCTCCTGGCTGGCCGGTACCCGACGCGCTGCTGCCGCCAAAGCGGTCGTAGCGATCGTCGATGGTGATCTCGTTGCGCTTCAGGAACGATGCGGACACCACCAGGCCGCCGCGTTCGCCCTGCAGACCGAAGATCATGTCGCCTTCGTGGGCGGTACCTTCCCGAGTTTCCTCGTCGGTCGTGGCCTGGTAGCTGAATTCGAAGCCTTCGAAGTTCCGCTTCGTGATGAAGTTCACCACGCCGGCGATGGCGTCCGAGCCGTACAGCGCAGATGCGCCGTCCTTCACCACCTCGATGCGTTCGATGGCGATGTTCGGCACAAGGCCGTTCACGTTCACCGACACTTCGCCGCGCGGGTTGTACCAGGACGGCACCGACCGCTTGCCGTTCACCAGCGGCAACGTCGCGCCGTGGCCGATGTTGCGGAGGTTGACCGAGTTGCGGCCATCGGCACCTTCGCCACCGAATGTTGTCGCGCGCACCTGGCTGCCGGATGCCCATGGCATCGCCTGGATGATTTCCGACACATCCGCCGCGCCGAGGTCCTCGATGTCCGCGGAAGTGACGACGCTCAGCGGCGCGGACGAATCCTCCACGGCACGCTTCAGGTAGGAACCCGTGATCACCATCTCTTCCAGTTCAGCGTCTTCTGCGGCGTGTGCCGCTGGAACGCCCAGCGCGCCCAGCGCGCCCAGCAGTAGCAATCGACTTGCGTAACGATCCTTCATTGTTGGACTCTCTCTCGAGTTGTTCTCCATCGTGCGGCGAGCGCCCCCAGGCGCGGACCTCACGATCCCCATCGCGTGACTGACCCTTCCCCTCCCTTGCAGTGCGTTGTTGTGGTTCGTGTGCGAGGCCGATTTGTGAGTGCAGAGAGTTCGTTTCGCGCGATGCGCCGTCAGTGGATCCGGCCGACACGCGTGGATGCGCCGTCGCGGTTGCGGAGCACGTAGCCGCCGAGCAGGCCGCGCCGGATGGTGACCTGATCGCCTTCATCGATCGTGACCTCGCGCGGCGTCGTCTGCATCCAGACCTGGCCATTGGCGAGTCGATACGCGGTGTTCTGCCTGGCCTGCTTGCGGATTGCGACGACGGTCGACGCCAGCTGGTCGAGATCGTCCGCAGCTGCCAGCGGATTTTCCGGGAGGCGCCCGAAGCGATCGGTGGTGCCCTGCCCAGTGGGTGATTCAGGCAGAACAGGTGCAGCAGGTGATGCCGGCGCAGACGCAACCACGTTTGGCGCGCGTTCTGCCGCAGCCACCGGCTCCAGCTGGCGCACGGCAGGCGGAGCGCTGGCTGCGGTACTCGCCTGCGGCACCGCGGGGTCGATTCCGGTCCAGGGGACAATGGGGGCGTGGACGGGTGTGGCGGCCGAAGAGACCGGCGTGGGCGGCGGGTTCGTCGCCGCGGGGCCCTGCGCCGGGTGCGCGGCGTCGTAGCAGGCAAGCCGTGCCGTCGGGTCCGCGATGTGTGCGCACTGCTCTGTGGCACGCGCAGCGAGCGGTGCCAGCACGATCAACACCACGCACACGCCCAAGCTGATTCGGGCGCGCGCGGCGAGCCAACGCGCGGTCATTGCGAGTACCCCCTTTTCCCCGTCCCGACGTTGCCTGCGTCGACACACCGCCGTCAACACCCCGGCGTCAGCGCGATTTCGCGCGCGGAAACCGTGTATCAACGACTTCGCCGATGATCTCGGCACGGCTGGAGGTGCGTGCGACGAAGTGGCGGTGGCTGGCCCGGACGGTGCGGGTGACTGCACGTGCGGCGGAGCCCTGCTTGCGCCGTGCCTGTCGCGCAGCAGCCGCGGCAGTTGTCCGTGACCCGGTGCGGGGCCGAGGGCATGAAAGCGACAGGCTCGCCGTCGTCGCTCAGTGCCGCGTGACGATGCGGGGATGAAGATCGAGCGCCTGCTCGAGCAGGTTTCCAGGAAACGTAGGCTGCCAGGGACAGGATCAGACAGACGTTCGTCTGTTCCACGTGCCGCGCTGCCTGACCGAGAACCCTGAACACGGGTCGTGCGTTGGAACAGGCTCCCAGCGCGGCGAGGAGCGCATGCAGTCAGGTTCGCGGTGCCCCTCAGGGCGTGAGCAGTTCGAAGTCCAGCCCGGCGAAGCGGCTGAAGTCGCGATCGAAGGAGCCGAGCGTCGCACCGGGCTCGATCGCCAGGGCGGCCAGGTGCGCATCGGTGGTCAGGTTGCCGGCGGTGCCTGCGCCAAGCAGGAGGCGGCCCAGCAGTGCGGCATGGCGCACACTCGGTGCCAGCACACGCGCCTGCGGGTGCGACAGCCACCCGTCGATGGCCCGCAAGGCTTCTTCCACCGGCAACGGCTTCTCGAAGACGCCCGCGCGCGGGGTCGGGCGGACGAAGCCGAGCAAGGCCGTCCAGCTCAGGGCCACGCCAGCGCCTGAATCGAAGGCCTGCACCAACCAGTTCGCGGCCGTCGACGGTTGAGGCGCGCCGGCGTGAACGGCGTAGATGAGGACGTTGCTGTCAGGCAGCTTCATCGCGCCATGCGCAGCTTGGCGAGCAGTTCCTGGTCCTCGAGGTCGGCAATCAGTGCATTGGCCTTCGCGAGCTCGACCAGCGGGCGGCCCAGGTCGAACGTCAGCTGCCGATAGCGCTGCCGCGCCGTGGCACCAGGCCTTGCCTTGGTGCGTCGTTGAGCGCCGTCTTGAACGGGGCACCCCGTTCGCGCATCGCGGCTCTCGGCAGCTGTTCAACGTCCGGGTCGAGCGTGACCGTGGTTCGCATGGCATCAGTTCGTCAGGAAATTGACGCCTTGACGCTCACATCTGGTGGACCGTCAAGGCAAGTTGCTGCGGCCGATGGCACGACGAGCGCGCGCATCCGGCAGTTTGGCGCGCAGACGCCGTGGCATCGAGCAGGGCGCGCGATCCGGGCTCGAGCACGAATCCCCGGCGAGCCCGCGCGCCTTGCGCGAAGGACAACCCCGCCACCATCATCCGCGTCGATCATCACCTCGCCTCCTAGCCCGGATCGCCGCGGTCTGCCCCTCCCTTCCGCGGCATCTTTCGTCATGCCCGCCCACGTCAGTTGCTCACCCCACCCCATGGACCACGCCACCCTCGCCACACTGCGCGACCGTCACCCGGCCTGGCGGTTGCTGGCCTCGCCGCACGCGCCGCTGGTGGCGAGCTTCCTGCACCGTGTATTCGTGGCGCCGAACGTGCGCCTGATGGGCGAGGCCGACCTCGCGGAGCTGCTCGCAGACGAGCTGTTCGCGCTGAACGAACAGCTGGGTGAGGACGCCTATCCAAAGCGCCCGCAGGACTACCTCAACGACTGGGCGGCACCGGACAAGGGCTGGTTGCGCAAGTTCTACAAGCCGCGCACGGACGAGGCACAGTTCGACCTCACGCCCGCCACCGAGAAGGCCATCGCCTGGCTCGGCTCGCTCACCGAGCGCGCCTTCGTGGGCACCGAGTCGCGGCTGCTCACATTGTTCGCCTTGCTGGAGCAGATCAGCGCCGGCACCGAGGCAGACCCGGCGGTGCGCGTGGAAGACCTGCGCAGGAAACGCGATGCGCTCGATGTGGAGCTCAGCCGAGCACTCGCCGGCGACGTGCCGATGCTGGACGACACGGCGGTGAAGGACCGCTTCCAGCAGTTCCAGCAGCTGGCCCGCGAGCTGCTGGCCGACTTCCGCGAGGTGGAGCACAACTTCCGCCTGCTCGACCGCAAGGTGCGCGAGAAGATCGCGCTGTGGGAGGGTGCGAAGGGCGCATTGCTGGACGAGATCATGGGCGAGCGCGATGCGATCGGTGACTCGGACCAGGGCCGCAGCTTCCGCGCCTTCTGGGATTTCCTGATGTCCAGCCAGCGCCAGGAGGAACTCTCCGCGCGGCTGGACCAGGTGCTGTCGTTACCTGCGGTGGTCGCGTTGAAGCCCGAGCCGCGCACGCGCCGCGTGCACCACGACTGGCTGGAGGCGGGTGAGCACACCCAGCGCACGGTGGCCCAGCTGTCGCAGCAGTTGCGGCGCTTCCTGGACGATCGCGCCTTCCTGGAGAACCGCCGCATCCTGGAACTGCTGCACGGCATCGAGAGCAAGGCGCTGGGCCTGCGCGACGCGATGCCCGCGGGCGTGGTGATGCGAATCGACGACATGGCTGCAGACATCGAATTGCCGCTGGAGCGCCCGCTGTTCACGCCGAGCCGAAAGCCGCAGCTCGCAAAACTGGCACTCGTGGCCGGCGAGGACGACATCGACACCGCGCGCCTGTTCGACCAGGTGGTGGTGGACAAGACGCGGCTGCGGGCGGCGGTAAGGCGCGCACTGCGGCACCAGCCGCAGGTCACGCTCGGCGAACTGCTGGGCACCGATCCGCTGCAGCATGGCCTGGCCGAACTGGTGGCCTATCTCGAGCTCGCCCACGCCGGGAGCGACAGCGATGCCCTGGATGGCCTGCGCGCCGTTGTCGACGAGGCCGTGGAAGAACCCATCCGCTGGCAGGCCAGCAACGCCGCAGGGCATCGCGTGACGCGTGAGGCAAGGCTGCCACGCGTGATCTTCACGCGCTGACAGCTTGCGCCCTCAGGAAACCCAGAGCTTGACCGACACGCAGCGCGAGATGGAGCCGGTCGATTCACCGCCGATCACGTTGCCGGCGATCCCCGAGCTGTCGCAGCTGATGGTGCATCTGCTCAAGGGCGTGCTCTATCGCAATGATGACGAGCGGCTGTGGGCCAGCCTGCTGCGCCTGCAGGCACGCGTGCGCGAACAGTCTGCCGTGCTGTTGCTGGATCTGGTGCTGGACGAGGCGGAAGGCCACGCCTTCCTCAAGAGCCGCCCGGATGCAGACGAATCCGAGGGCGCGCCGCGCCTGCCGCGGCTGGTTGTACGGCGGCCGCTGTCCTATGCGGTGAGCTTGATGCTGGCGCTGCTGCGCAAGCGCCTGGCCGAGTTCGACGCCGGCGGCGGCGACACGCGGCTCGTGCTGTCGCGAGACGAGATCGCCGAGCTCATGCGCGTATTCCTGCCCAACGGCACGAACGAGGCGAAGCTCGTCGACCAGGTGGATGCGACCATCGCCAAGGTGGTCGAGCTCGGCTTCCTGCGCCGGCTCAAGCCCGCGGCCGGCAGTACGCAGGACAGAGGCAACTACGAAGTTCGGCGCATCCTCAAGGCCTTCGTGGATGCGCAGTGGCTGGCGGACTTCGATGCCCGCCTCGAGGTGTATCGCACTGCGCTGTCCGACGCGGGCGGCGAGCGCGGCGCAAGACAGGCGACGCCGGATGTCTGAACCAACGACCCTCGGGCTCGACTTCGTGGGCGACGACAGCCGGGTGGGCTTCCGGCTGCAGCGCCTCGAGGTCCTGAACTGGGGCACCTTCGACAGGCGCGTCTGGCGCCACGAGCTCGATGGCCGCAACGGCCTCCTCACGGGCGATATCGGCTCGGGCAAGTCCACCCTCGTGGACGCCATCACCACGCTGCTCGTGCCGGCGCATCGCGTGGCCTACAACAAGGCCGCCGGGGCGGATGCCCGCGAGCGCACGCTGCGTTCCTACGTCCTCGGCCATTACAAGAGCGAGCGCAACGAGGTCACCGGCACTGCGCGGCCCGTAGCACTGCGCGATGCGTCGAGCTACTCGGTGATCCTCGGGGTGTTCCGCAACGAGGGCTACGGGCAGTCCGTGACGCTCGCCCAGGTGTTCTGGCTG
>SXGT01879856.1_pt1 | contig 22874 bp, 23 predicted proteins | sample 3176221 | NCBI WGS metagenome assembly SXGT01 (sample SAMN11356862, study PRJNA531348) | freshwater metagenome | isolation source: freshwater sample F1-120 | place: China: Fuxian Lake, Yuxi | collected 2017-12-25
ACTCTGCCAGAAGTATCACCTCCAGCCGGGCGACACGACTCCCGACGGCAAGTTCACGCTCGAATTCGCCGAATGCCTCGGAGCCTGCGAAGGTGCCCCCTGCATGTTGGTCAACGACGAATGCCACATGTGCCTGACGACGGAAACGGCGAGCGAAGTGATTGAGAAGTTGGTGTGAGATGTTGAGAGGAATTGTTGCGTTTACGCCGAAGGCGTTGAGTCACATAGCCCAGGGTTGCCGCGCTTCGCGGCCACCCTGGGTTCGGAATGGAGAAAACCTGTTTTGTACCCCGAAGGGGTTCCGTCATGTCGCAATCCCTCTCGAACGTCATCATTCACATCATTTTTTCAACGAAGGATCGTCGGCCATTTCTCGCGGACAAGGACATTCGAGAGCAGATGCACGCGGAACTCGGAGGGACGTCGAAGACATTGAATTGCCCACCGATCATCGCAGGAGGTGTTGAGGATCACATTCACTTCCTTGCACGACAATCGCGGACGATCACGTTGGCTGATTGGATCAAGGAGTTGAAACGAGTCACGTCAATTTGGATCAAAGAAAAGGGGCCGCAGTTCAAGGATTTTGGATGGCAGGCGGGATACGGCGCGTTTATCGGTCAGCCAGTCGCAATCAGCCCACGTCATCGAATACATCCAGAATCAGGAAGAACACCACAAGAAGAGGAATTTTAAATCGGAGTTTCGAGAGTTCCTCGAACGACACGAGATCGAGTACGACGAGCGATATGTTTGGGATTGATAGTGGCAACAATGATGCGACGGATGACGCAACCCCGTTGGGGTAGAACGTATCGTCGTGATCGTCACCCAGGGTAGCCGCGAAGCGCGGCAACCCTGGGCTATGTGACGCAATCCCTTCGGGATAAAGACAGAATGCAGACAGGCAGCACAATGAACCAAACACAACTGACACCGGACCAAGGACAATTTCAACGTGCCAACTTTTGAACCAGTTTTGTTGAGACGCATCGGCAAGCCAAGCAGCGCCGCACTCGAAACGTATCGTGCTGACGGCGGCTATCGAGCGCTCGAAAAGGCGCTGAAGATGGCTCCGGCGGAGGTCACGGAGACCGTCAAGGCGTCGGGCTTGCGAGGCAGAGGCGGGGCGGGGTTTCCGACCGGCGTGAAGTGGACGTTCTTGCCGAAGGACGCGACGACTGTTTATCTCGCGGTCAACGCCGACGAGTCCGAGCCGGGGACGTTCAACAATCGGATCATCATGGAGGGCGATCCGCATCAGATTATCGAGGGGATCGCCATCGCCTGCCACGCGATCAAGTGCAGCACGGCGTACATCTATTTGCGGTACGAGTTCGGCCGCAGCTATCGAGCACTCAAGCAGGCGGTCGAGGATTGCTACCACGCGAACCTGCTCGGCAAAAACATTCTCGGCAGCGGCAAAGATCTCGACGTGTATCTGCATCGCGGGGCGGGAGCGTACATCTGCGGCGAGGAGACCGGGCTGATCGAAAGCCTCGAAGGCAAGCGAGCGTGGCCGCGGATCAAGCCACCGTTTCCGGCCATCGAGGGGCTGTTCCGCAAGCCGACGATCGTCAACAACATCGAGACGCTCGCCTGCGTGACGCACATCCTGGATCGGGGCGTCGAGTGGTTCAAGTCGATGGGCGTGCCTCCCGACCCGGCCAACCCGCGCGACGCCGGCAGCTATGGGCCGAAGCTGTATTGCGTCAGCGGCCACGTCAACAAACCGGGCTGCTACGAACTGCCAATGGGCATCACCGCTCGCTCGCTGATCGACGACTACGCAGGCGGCGTCTGGAAAGGCCGCAAGGCGAAAGCGGTCGTCCCCGGCGGCATGAGCATGGGCTTCCTCACCGAAAAGGAGCTCGACACGCCGCTGGACTTCAACGGCCCCGGAAAAGTCGGCTGCCTGGGCCTGGGGACGGCGGCAGTGATGGTCGTCGATGACCAGACCAACATCGTCGAGGTGCTCTACAACAGTTGCCGGTTCTACTCGCACGAGAGCTGCGGCCAATGAACTCCCTGCCGCGAGGGAACCGCCTGGATGACGAAAATCCTGGAACGCATCCTCGACGGCCGCGGCCAACTCCGCGACATCGACCTGCTGCTGGAAGTCGCGAACGGCATCGGCATCATCCCCGGCACAACGATCTGCGGCCTCAGCGACGGATCCGCCTGGCCCGTCAAAAACGCCATCAACAAATACCGCAGCGATTTCGAAGAGTGGATCAACAGCGGAAGAAAGAGCACGCTCGTGAGTTTGAAGATGAGCGGAGGGCACTAGGAACCGACCGGTCTACCCTCCATTGTTCGGCAGCCCACGCAGAGGACTAATGAAACGCAAGCGAGAATTATCGTTAAGATTCGATAGCTCATTTTCATTACTCCATTGAATTGGTTTGGCGATGTCGGTCACCTTGGGAGTATTCATTACTTAGATTTCTTAAGTCGGTTTCCGAGCAAAGGCTTCTATATTGAATTCAGTTCGGTTGCCGAACTTCGCGCTCATGCCGAGTCGGTGAAGCATGATGGTTCGCTGTCGAGTTCAAGCATAAGATGACTTTGAGAACATGCTCATTGAGCCGTTTTCTGGAAAATCAGCAGGAGAATAACCATGTCCGCCGATCATCCAACGATTGAAGAACGCTTGGCCGCACTCGAACGGGAAGTTGCGGAATTGCGTCAGCGTCCAACCCCTCGCGTCAAGGTGCCGCTTGGCCCCAATTGGGTGGACGCAATTTCCGGCTCCATGGAAAACCTCCCGGAGTTTGAGAAGGTGGTCGAATACGGACGCGAGATTCGTCGCCAACAATTGACCCCGTAATGGAGTGTGCGGGCATGTTCCTTCTCGACACCGATCATCTCGTGGTGCTGCAACGACGCGGCCCCAAACATGAGTACGAGAATCTCAGCCGCCGGATGGCTCAATTCGGATTGGATGATTTCGCCATTTCGGTCGTGACCATCCACGAGCAAATGCTGGGAGCCAACGCCTACATCTCGCGAGCCAATGACCGCGACGGAATCTTGCGTGGTTACGAGATGATGAAACGAACGCTCCAAGATGCTGGCTATTATCTCGTGCTTCCGTTCGATGAGGCCGCGCTGCTGGAGTTTGAACGGCAACGCCACGCGGGCGTGCGAATTGCAACAATGGATCTGCGAATTGGCTGCATTGGTGTGTCTCGCCAACTGACGGTGCTGACTCGCAATTTGGTCGATTTTGAAGAAGTCGTCGGTCTCTCCGTCGCCGATTGGACGGTGCCATAAATGACAAAGCCTCGTCGAAAGTCGTCATCGGCATCATCCCCGGCACGACGATCTGCGGCCTCAGCGACGGAGCCGCCTGGCCCGTCAAAAACGCCATCAACAAATACCGCAGCGACTTCGAGGAATGGATCAACAGCGGAAGAAAGAGCACGCTGGTAAGTTTGACGATGAAGTCGGGGCACTGATCTTGGAACACATCGTGCGCGCGCCATTTTGGAAATCGCTGCTGACTGGCTCCGATGTCCACAAACGTGGACTGAGAAGGTATGCCCTGCTGATCTACGCGATTGCAGCAACATGTCTTGTCTATGCCGCGTACCGTCCACGGTGGTATTACACCCCTGCCTCGTTGCAATCACAGTGCAAGAACAACATGAAACAGCTCGGACTTGCCTTTCGACTTTACCACGAACAACACGGCTCGTTTCCTCCTGCCTATCTTACTGACGACAATGGTCGTCCGGCTCACAGTTGGCGAGTCCTGCTACTTCCGTTTCTCGAAGCACAAGCCGTGTATCGCGATTACCGTTTCGATGAGCCGTGGAATGGTCCGCACAATTCAAAGCTCGCAGACAGGATTCCCGAGGTTTATCGTTGCCCAAGATTCGTCGAGGAATTCAGCAAACGGACACCCAATTCGAAATGGCTGACAAATTATGTTGCTCTGACCGGCCCACACACCTGCTTTGAAGAAAATCACGCAATCACAACCGACGATATTACCAATGACATTTCCAAGACGATGATGGTCGCCGAGACGCGGCAACACTCGGTTCATTGGATGGAGCCCGAAGATTCGTCGGCAGACAAGATTCTGACCGAACTTCGGAGCGCTACGTTGGCTGAGCAACGGTCGCAAATTTACCTCGGAAAATGCTCGGCGATTCACGGACTTAATGCGCTTTTCGCGGATGGGGCTGTCAAATTTCTCTCGCCCCAAACGGACGCTGCGACGGTTCACAGTATGCTTACACGAAACCAAAGCGATGACGGATCACTTTCTAATTCAAAAGGGATTACGCCATGACCACACTCACAATGCCGCGTCGTCCGGCAACCGGACTCGTTTCACACGGCAGCTTGCCGCCTGATCTGACAAAGGAGAGCCGCGTGTACGCCATCGCTTTTGATATGGACATCGAATCGCTCCGCCTGACCTACGGCGATCCGTACAACAACGCCTACTCCGAAATCCGCAAGGTTCTGGAACAGCATGGCTTCAAATGGCCGCCAGGGAGCGTTTACTTCGGCGGCCCGGAGATCAACGCCGTCACCTGCGTCCTGGCCGCGATGGACCTCGCCAAAACCCTCCCCTGGTTCGCCGCGTCCGTCCGAGACATCCGCATGATGCGCATCGAAGAACTCAACGACCTGATGCCCGCCGTGCAGGAAGCGAAATGACCAAGCCATTGCCGACATCTCCGCCGAACAGCTACGAAACGCTCGACGAATTGAAGCGGTTGCTTGCCGAGGCGGACGACGATTTCGCCAATGGCCGGTATCGGACGTTTCAGAACGAAGAGGAATTGCATGAGTTGTTTGAGGACATCAAGAGACGCGGCTGTGCGCGGCTGGATGAAGAACCGCGACAATCAGGATGACAAATAATGCCGACGGTTTTGATCGAAGGCCCGTATCGGTGTTTCTTTTACTCGGCGGATCGGGACGAGCCGCCGCATGTTCATGTGGAACGAGACAATTGTGTTGCCAAGTTTTGGTTGGAGCCGGTACGTTTGCAAAACAGTCGCGGTTTCTCGCGAGCCGAATTGATTCGTGTCAGGCGGCTGGTGGAACAGAACGACTTTCGATTTCTGGAGGCTTGGCATGAGCACTTTGACGACTGAACTTCAAGCGGCGCGAGCCATCGGCGTTGAGGTCACGGAAGACACGCTCTCCGTCGATCTCACCGACGGTCGCTCGGTCAGCGTGCCACTGGAGTGGTATCCGCGCTTGTTTCATGGAACTCCCGCTGAGCGACAGAACTGTCGATTGATTGGTGACGGCGAAGGAATTCATTGGGAAGATCTCGACGAAGACCTCAGCATCGAAGGCTTGCTCGCCGGTCGATCGTCTGGCGAATCGGAGAAGTCATTGCGGCGATGGCTGGAGAGTCGGAAAGCCGGTAACAAATCCTCGTAAATCAACACCCGTTCTCCGGCTGACGGACAACGAATAATGGACCAAGGACGAAATGGCGACAGTACTCGTAAACGGCAAAGAAGTTTCCATCGGCGACAGCGAGCGGCTGAATTGCATTCAGGCGGCGAAGCGGGCCGACATCGAGATCCCACATTATTGCTGGCATCCGGCGCTGACCGTCGTGGCGAGCTGCCGCATGTGCCTCGTCGAGGTCGGCGACAAGAAGCCGGATGGCTCGGTGGCAATGCAGCCGAAGGTCGTGCCGGGGTGTCAAACGCCGGTCAAGGACGGGACGGTCATCGTCACGAACTCGGCCAAGGTCAAGCAGGCTCAGGCAGCGACGTTGGAGTACTTGCTGCTCAATCATCCGCTCGACTGCCCGACGTGCGATCAAGCGGGCGAATGCTTCCTGCAAGACTACACCTACAAGTTCGGCCACATGCAGAGCCGGCTGATGGAGCCGAAGGAACTCAAGCCGGACAAGGACTACATCGGCGACCAGATCACGCTGTTTACCGACCGCTGCGTGATGTGTACTCGCTGCGTGCGGTTCACTCGCGAAATCAGCGGCACCGGCGAGCTGCAAGTCATCAATCGCGGCAGCCACGAAGAGATCGACATCTTTCCCGGCCTCCCGGTCAACAACAAACTCGCTGGCAACGTCGTCGATCTTTGTCCGGTCGGAGCGTTATGCTCGAAAGATTTTCTCTACAAGCAGCGCGTCTGGTGGCTGAAGTCTGCCGATAGTGTCTGTCCCGATTGTTCGGCCGGTTGCAGCATCAACGTCGATCAAAATAACGAGACCGTCTTCCGCCTGAAGCCGCGCAGCAATCCGCAGGCTCAGGGAGACTTCATGTGCGACGATGGCCGCTTCGGTTGGAAGTACATCCACTCGGATCAGCGACTCAAGCGGCCTGAGATGTCGCAAGGCGACCGCCGAGTCGCCGTCGATTGGGACACCGCTCTGACCGCGACTCGCGCCGCACTCAAAGATGCCGCGACGAAGAATCCGAGAGCCGTCGCCGCTGTCCTTTCGCCGTGGATGACTGTTGAAGAGGCGTATTTGCTCGCGAAGCATTTGAAGAACCTCAGTCCCGACATCCGTTTGGCTCTCGGTCCGGTGCGTGTCGAAGGGCAAGACGATCACTACCCGAAGGACGTCCGAGGTAACGCTCAAGAGAAGGTCAAGTTCACGATCCGTGCAGAAAAATGCCCGAACCGTCGAGGCGTCGAAGCCGTGCTGCAGCACTTCCAAGGTTCGATCATCAACATCGGCGACATCCTCGGCGATGCCGCCGAGGGCCGGATCGACACGCTGTACTTTGTCGGCGGCGACCCACGCGGCGGACTCGATGAATCGCATGCCGCCGCGTTGGCGAAAGTCAAAACGCTGATCGTTCAAGACATTCTGCCGTCACCGGTTTCCGCGCGAGCCCACATCGTTCTGGCTGGCGGATCCTTCGCGGAGCGAGAAGGGACGTTCGTAAATCATGCTGGTTTGGCTCAAGCGATCAAACGTTCGATCCGCTCGCCGGAAGACGCACGACCCGATGGCCGCATCCTGTGGGACTTGTCTGGCCGAAAAGGGTTGTTCAACGCGAACGTGTTGAGGAAAGAGATCGGAGAACAAATCGGATCCTTCGCGACGTTGGCCAACGAATTGAGCGAATTGGGGCTTTCACTGTGAGTAGCGATGATGACGCTCGCGGACTGGCGACTGACGTGGACTCAATTGGGATTGGCCTGCCCCGATGCCGTGTTCGCCGAACTTCGGGGCCGCTACGAAGAATCGCATCGGGCGTATCACACGCTGCAACACCTGCGTGAGTGCTTTGACCATTTTCAAACGGCCCGGCATTTGACCGAGCGGCCGGCTGAGATCGAATTGGCGCTCTGGTTTCATGATGCGATCTACGATCCACGTCGCTCGGACAACGAGGAGCGGAGCCGTGACCTTGCCGTTGATATCTTGTCGCGATCAGGAGTGGTGGCGGATGTGATCAATCGCGTCGAAGATTTGATTTTGGCAACTCGGCACGCGGCGGTGCCGGCCGATCCCGATGCGCGGTTGCTGGTCGATGTCGATCTGGCGATCCTGGCGGCTGGCCCAGAACGGTTCGCGGAATACGAGTGGCAAATACGGCACGAATACTCGTGGGTTCCATGGGAAGACTATCGCGCGGAACGGTCGCGGATTCTGACTCAATTCCTGAACCGGGCGTCGATCTTTTCGACAGACTGGTTTCAACAGCGCTTCGAGCAGCCCGCCCGTCTGAATCTCGAACGATCGCTGCGAAACCTTTTCGTGAACCAGCGTCCGTGATGAAACTGGCAAAAAATGGAGGGCACAAAATGAAGGCGGAGCAAATTCAACCAGAAGATTGACCTCAGAGGACCGGGTTAAGGAACTCGCTCATGTTTGCAATCCGAACATGGAGAAGTTATCAGGCCACCATCGCTCATCGCGGACTAATCAAAAGGAAGAGGAAGCAATTACAGGATGAACTCGACGAACTTTTTCGCGTTGTTGGCAGAAGGTAGCTCGGATGCCGTTGAGAGCTTGTTGCTCTGGCTTTGCGGGCTGGTTGGCATAACGGCTCAGGTGGGTGTGCCGCTGATTTTGATTGGTGCCGTGTTGGGCACGATGCTCGGTGCGTGTTCGTACGCGATTTGGCTCGAACGAAAACTGGCGGCGTGGATTCAGGACCGGGTGGGGCCGAACCGAGTCGGTTGGGCGGGGCTGTTACAGCCGATTGCGGACGGGGCGAAATTCCTGCTGAAAGAGGACATCATCCCGGCACATGTGGACAAGTTCTTATTCGTCATCGCGCCGACGATTTCTGTATTCACGACGATGCTGGCGTTGGCTGTTGTGCCGCTGGGGCCGACGACTCTGGGTGAGGGCTTTCAGTTTGTGATCGCTCCGAAGGTCGATATCGGAATCGTGTTTCTCTTCTCGGTGACGAGCCTTGCCGTGTACGGCATCATCCTTGGCGGCTGGTCGAGCAATAACAAATACAGTGCTCTGGGCGGGCTGCGATCGAGTGCTCAGGTCGTGAGCTATGAAATCCCGCTGGGGATGTCGGTGATCGGCATCGCGTTGATGGCCGGGTCGCTGAATTTGGAGACGGTCATCGACGCGCAAGCTCAAGGTGGGCTGTTTGGTTGGAACATCTGGTATCAGCCGTTGGCCGCAGGCATCTTTTTCCTGGCGGCGCTGGCGGAATCCAATCGGCTGCCGTTCGACTTGCCGGAATGCGAGCAGGAATTGATCGGCGGCTATCACACCGAGTATTCGGCATTGAAGTTTGGCATGTTCTTTCTCGGCGAGTACACGCACGTCTTCACGGTCAGCTTTTTGTGCTCGGTGCTGTTCCTCGGCGGTTGGCATTTTCCGTTGATCGCAGAACCAGCCAGCGTCGGATTTCTGGCGACGGTGGTGAAGATCGGCGTGTTGCTGACGAAGGTGTTTGGCGTCATCGTGCTGATCATGCTGCTGCGGTGGTGTCTACCGCGATTTCGGTTTGACCAACTCATGGGCCTGTGCTGGAAGACTCTGATCCCGCTTTCGCTGGCCAACATGGTCTGTGTGATGATCGTCCGCGAGTTCGAGTTGAGTTGGTTCTGGTTACCGGTCAGTTCGCTGTTGTTGTTCTGTTCGGCGGGCTATCTCGGCTTTCGGCCGGCACAGCCACGGTCGCGGCCGGTCATGCACGCTGAGCGGTTGATCGCGAGTCATCATTGATTCGCGGGATGAGTAGCGCAATATCCTGTGAACCACCGAGGCATGCCCGGTGGGGAAATGAGAAAGTCGGTTATGCCCATTCAAGAAAAAGATGTTGTCTGGCTCGAAGAGCCGGAGTTGAGTTTCTGGGAGCAGACGTTTCTGCCCGCTGTGGCTGGTGGCCTCAAGGTCGCTATGAAGCACACGGTCGAGCAACATTCGGTCACGCAGCAATATCCGGAAGAGAAGCCCGATCTGCCGTTGAATTATCGCGGAGTGCATCGGTTGAATCGCGATGAGCAAGGCCGAGTCCGTTGCGTCGCGTGCATGATGTGTGCGACGGCATGTCCAGCACATTGCATTTCGATCGTGGCCGAGGATGCCTCGAAGGACTGGCCGGATCGGGACAAGCGTCCGCAGAGCTTTGTGCTCGATGAGTTGCGCTGCATCTTCTGCGGCATGTGCGAAGAGGCGTGTCCTTGCGACGCGATCGAGCTGACCAGCATCTTCGATCTGACCGGTCAGAGTCGTGCGCAGATGACCTTCGACAAAGACAAGCTGCTGAGCATCTACGATCAGACGAAGGACAACCCACGCGATCCGACTCGAACTCACCGAGGCCGGTTGGGTTGTGCGTCGGAGTTGGATCGGCAGCCGTTGAGTGCGTCGGCACCGAAGCCGCCCGATGCGCCGCGTGTGAAGAAGTCGTAGGTCAGCACGACGCGCGAGCGAGTGGTAAAACGTTCGCGAAATCCGACCACTCGCTCGCGCGTCGTGCTGGTTCCGAGACCTCTTTTACGAGGCTCGCCGAATCTGTTTGGCGAAGCGGTCCAGGCCGCAGCGGGTGAGGTGGTCGTAGATCGCCCAGCGTTTGTGAGCCTCGTCGAGACCGTTGAGGACTCCAAAAAGGATCGCTCCCAACGTGATGACGGCGACTTCGACGACTCGCTGTGGCAGCGAGAACGGCTTGAGGTCGCAGTAGATTTCCTCGCGGCTGCAAAATTCGCCGAACTTCTGGCCTTGGTAGAGCAGTTCCACGCCGTCGTAGTCGCGGTTCCATTCGTAGTCGAACGGTCCGTAGTCGCGGCGACGATGCGTGACCCAGAAGCGGGTGTCGTCGAAAGTGATACCGTGCGGGGGCATAGTGAGTCAGCTTGATCTTTGGACTGCGGCGGTCTTAACCGGCGCTTTTCAAAACGGGTTGAACGAAACGTTGGCACCGATCTCAGGCAACTCTTGCCATCCGGCCGTTTTGAAAAGCGGCAACTGGGGTTGCCGCAGTCCAAATTTCGCGATGCCGACAATCGTTAAAGTCGGCAAAGTCGGGGTGTCGAAACCAATGAAAGTCCGTGGGAGTTGTTCTTGCGTCGTCGGCGTTGGCTGCGCTGGCAATCGTGAGGTGGGGGTGGCGATCCACGGAGGTTTGTTGGGGGCGTGAGATGATCTGTCGATCGGTGTTTCTCCGGCGAAAGCTGCTGCTCGGCCTGACTGCTGGCTTGGTGGTCGGTTCTGTGAGTGGTTGCCATCGAGCGATGTACCGCCAACAGGCGGACGATGACGCTCGTGCGTTGGTCGAAGAAAAATCGAGCGACCCGCGCTGGGCTTTGCCGAGCTTCAACATCGAGATGAATCCGGCCAGCCGGTACTACGACGGGTACGACCCGGTGAAGCCGCCGATGCCGCCGGACGATCCCGAATCGCACGAGCTAATGCATTGCGTTTACGGCAAAAAGGGTTGGTCGAAATGGCACGAGAACGGCGACCGTTCGGGGTTAGAGAACCCCGTTTGGCAACAGTGTCTGGATCAATACGTGAATCGATCGCCAAGTGGAGCGTACGTGCTGCGGCTGGAAGATTCGATGCGGTTGGCGGTGATTCACTCGCCGAACTATCAGCAGCAGCTTGAGACGGTGTATCTGTCGTCGCTCGACGTCAGCACCGAGCGGTTTCGATTACAGACGCAGTTCTTCGCCGGCAATGCGACGACGTACAGCACTCGTGGGAGACAAGGCGGTACGGGTCCGCGTGGCGGAGTAGGAAATACCATCCAAAACGGAACAGCCGGTGCCCCGTATGGCGGAGGATCTGGCGGTGCTAGCGTTGCGGCCGGTACCAGGACCGTGGTGACTGGAACAGAGTCCTTTTTTGGCGTGAATCCTACAACGGGTGCAATTGAGCTCATGACGAGGGACATCACGAAGCAAGTTCCTCTGGGCAGTGATATCCTCAACACAACAAACGGGGCGCAGTTTCAACGCCGTTTCGCAACGGCGGGAGAGTTGGTGGCGGGATTCGCGAACACATTCGTATGGCAGTTCGCCGGACCAGACCAAGCCGCGAGCGCTTCGCTCGCCAGCTTCGCGTTCCTTCAACCGCTGCTGAAAAACGGCGGCAAGGTGATCGGCTTGGAGCGGCTCACACTCGCGGAACGAACACTGTTGGCCAATGTGCGCTCGATGTACCGTTTCCGGCAGGGCTTCTTCACAACAATTGCGATTGGCAACAACGGCGGAATTGCTGGGCCACAACGTCGCGGAGGTTTTTCGGGTGCGGGCTTGGAGGGCTTCACGGGCGTTGGCACGGGCGGGTTCGGCGGCGTTGGTGATGCGACCGGGTTCGGTGCTGGTGGTGGATTCAATAATCAGGGTGCCGGCGGCGGTGGTGGTGGGACAACGGGTTTTGCCGGAGGCGGCGCTGGATTGCAAAACGGATTCATCGGACTGTTGCAGCAACTCCAACAGATGCGGAACTTGCAGGAACTTCTAAAGGCTCAGGCGCGGACACGACCGCTCTTGGAGGCGAATCTCGCGGCAGGGTTGATTGACATCGCACAGGTTGACCAGTTCCGGCAGAACATCGAGACCGAACGAGCCAATATGCTGACGGCTCGGAATCAGTTTGAGTCGGCGCTCGATCAATTCAAAGCCCAGACGCTCGGACTCCCGCCCCATGTACCGATCGAGTTGAACGATTCCTTGATTAAGCAGTTTCAGTTCATTGACCCGGACTTGGGTGCGGCTCAAGACACCTTGTCGCAGATCCTGTCCGACCTAGGGGATTTGAAGTCGAAACGGCCCGTCTCCGATCTGGAAGCGATGGCGGATCGCATTGCGGCATCGCGACGTGATGTTGAAGAGCAATTGTCGGTGCTTCACAACGATTTGCAAAAATTGGAGACGCTCGACGGGTCACGATTCAAAGACATCACGCCCGAAGACGAGCGGACGACTCGTGAGGAATGGGTCCGGCTCAAAGAGACTCGCGAGCGATTGATCAAAGATCTCGCCGATACCGGCAACACCCTGAGCGAGATTCGCGCGGGATTGACACCCGAGTCCGCAGACAAAGTCATGGGGGAACTGGTCTCGTTGGCGGTGCATTTGGACAACCTCGTCAAAGAGTTGTCGTTGGTGCAGGCGCGGTCGCGATTGGAAGTCATCTCTGTCGAGCCCGTGGAATTACATCCGCTCGAAGCACTCGCCATCGCGCGTGCGAATCGCGTGGACTGGATGAACAATCGAGCCACGTTGATCGATACATGGCGGTTGATCGAGTTCAATGCCAACGCATTGGAGTCGGGCCTCGATATCGTCTTCAGCGGCGATGTCGGAACCACGGGCAATAATCCGTTTGATTTCAATCACACGACCGGCGGTTTGCGAGCCGGCCTGCGGTTCGACGCACCATTCACAAGATTGAACGAACGAAATATTTATCGAGCACAACTGATTGCCTATCAGCAAGCGCGAAGACGACTCATCCAATTTGAGGACGGTGTGCATCAAAGTCTGCGCGCCAATCTGCGGCAGCTCAGCCAACAGCGAGCCAACTTGGAGATTCAGCGCCGTGCCATGTCCATTGCGATTCGCCGTGTTGATGAACGACGCGAGAACTTGAACAAGCCGGTTGCACCCGCGGCACCCGGAGCGGCTCCGCAACAGTTTGGACCGACGGCCGCTCGCGACTTGCTGGACGCGCTGTCGGACCTGCGCAGCGTGCAGAACAACGTGATGAGCGTCTGGCTGGCGTACTATGCCTCGCACATGACGCTGATCCGTGACCTCGGCGTGATGCAGTTGGACGAGAACGGTCTGTGGGTCGCGCAGCCGCTCGATCAGTTTGAACGGATGAGGGCCGACGAGTGCCTCCTGCCGCCAGCGATTCCGGATCAGTGGTTCAAGGATCTTGACGCGGCCGGTACGACCAGCGGTTCACCGGGAGAAAAGAGCGGACCCGATGCGGCAACCAATCCCGCGTTGTCCCCTCCGCCCGCTCCCCGTGACCCAGCGATGGGGCCAGATTCGGATCAACCTGTTCCGAAGAAGCCGGAGCCACGCGAAGAAAGCCGCTGGTGGCCGCTACGTCGGAAAGAGCCGGTCGCACCACGAACATTGAACGTGCAGGCGGCCTCCGCCGCGCGGGAGGTGCCGGACAGGAAGAGAGACAATGAGAAATGAACGAGGGCGAATGCAAAAAAGGGACGCGCATAATTTGCAATTTTCATTTTTTGTCGATCATTTTTCGGGGAGTGTTTGCAGGTCCGCTCGTCGTTGCCTGTTGAAACCCTGAGAAGCCCGGTCGATAATCCCTCCCGACCATCTGCCCCGAAACTTGGCGCAGTGCGTTGGTTGACCTTCCGAGTGCTGTACGGCGTTTGAAATCCCACCTGACCCGCGTCGTACCGGCTCATCGCCACGAAACGAAACTCCCACCTGCCGAGGAAGTGCCATGTCCGAGAACTCCGATACCCGCCCATCCGCTGATGAATTGGTCTACAACTTTCGTCGTGAACGACCGGCGCGCGGGTTTGCCAAGTTGGCCATTTTTGGGACGATCGTCGGCGTTCTCGGTTTGCTGGGCTGGCAGTTGTACGGTCAAGGGCAAGGCCCCGACTCGAATTACAGCGACTCGAATTACAGCGGCGGTTCCGCGGTCAACACCGGTGGAGCACTGACCCACACTGTCGCGAAAGGCCGACTGCTGGTCACCGTGGTCGCGGCGGGGAACATGGAGAGCGCGAAGAATGTCGAAGTGAAGTGCCAAGTCGCTGGCGGCACGTCGATTCTGAAAATTGTGCCTGAAGGAACCGAGGTTGAGGCGGGCGAGTTGCTCGTCACACTCGATAGCTCGACGATTGAAGACCAGCTCAACGCCCAAAAGAACAATTTGGGAAAGGCGCAGGCTTCGAAAATTCAGGCCGAAGAGAACTTTGGTGCCGCAGAGATTGCGGTCCAGGAATATGCCGAAGGGACATTCGTCAAAGAACTGCAAACCGCCGACGCGAACATCAACATCGCTCAGGAGAATCTTCGCAGCTCGGAAAAGTTGCTGGAGCATACTCGAAAGATGTCTCGCAAGGGGTTCACCACTTCATTGCAAGTCGAAGCGGATGAGTTCGCCGTTGAACGATCCAAACTGGAACTCCTCTCGGCCAAAACTGCGAAAGATGTGCTCGAAAAATTCTCCAAGCGTAAGATGCTCAAGGAACTCGAAGCCAAGCGCGAAGCGGCTCGGGCGCTCGTGACTTCCGAGCAGGCCGCGTTCAACTTGGAAAAGTCCAAGCTGGAACGCCTGGAACGCCAAAGGATCAACTGCGAAATCAAGGCCCCGCAAAACGGGATCGTGATTTACGCCAATGATCAAGGGGGCGGCCGAGGTTTTGGTTCCGGAACCGGAGTGAAGATCGAAGAAGGGGCGACCGTCAAAGAAATGCAAACGATCTTGCGTCTGCCTGATCTCAGCAACATGCAGGTCAAGATGACCGTGCATGAGAGCAAGGTCGAACGGCTGAAAGTCGGCATGCCGGCGAGCGTGAAGATCGGCGAGCGCGACTTTCAAGGCAAAATCATCTCGATCGCCAACCAGCCCGAACCAGGCAGTTGGATGAACGCCAATCTGAAAGAGTATGCCACGATCGTGAAAATCGGCGGCGAGGCCGACGGCTTAAAGCCCGCCATGACCGCCGAAGTCGAAGTCCTGATCGCCGACTTGAATGACATCCTGACAGTGCCGGTCAGTTGCGTCGTCGAGCAAGGTGGAAAATTCAACGCTTGGGCCGTCAACGGCCCGAACAAATTTGAACGCCGCCCATTGACCGTCGGCCTGACCAACGACAAGGTCTTCGAGATCAAAGACGGACTCAAAGACGGTGACGTGGTGTTGCTCAACCCGAAGGCAATGGTGGAAGAGGCTCGCAAAGAAGAACCGCGCACTGGACCGCTGGAAGAGGATCCAAACAAGAAGTTCGGCGCCGCCGCGCTGAAGTCCGATCCGAACGGCTCGGAGAAAAAAGGGACTGGCGGTGAGAAAAAGGTCGCGAAGGACGACAAGCCAGCCGGCACTGATGGCAACGCACCGGCGGCAACAAGTGGTGGTCAGCCAAAGTCCGCCGGTGGATTCAAGATGCCGACTGTGGCCGACATCATGAAGCAAGATACCGACGGCGACGGCAAGATCAGCAAGGACGAAGCGGACGACCGCATGAAGTCTCGCTGGGATCAGAACGACACCAACGCCGACGGTTTCATCGATCGCCAAGAAGCGAAGGAGATGGTCGATCGCATCGCGAAGTTCATTAAGTCCATGCAAAACGGTGGGGGCGGTCCCGGTGGCCCACCTGCAGGGCCGGGCGGCCAATAGTCGACGAGCTTGGGCGACTTCAAGCAAACTTCGCTTTGGTGGTGAATCCGTGCTCAACAGTTTCATTCGCACATTTCTGAACGGCTTCAAAAGCTTGATGCTGCACAAGCTCCGAGCGGGCTTGGCAATGCTCGGAATTTTGATCGGCGTCACCGCGGTGATCTGGCTGGTCGCGCTGGGCGAAGGGGTCAGCTATCAGGCTCAACAGCAGATCAAGGATTTGGGCGCGACGAACATCATCATCAAAAGCGTCAAGCCGGCGTCAGGATCGGCGAATTCGAAAGCGACTCGCTTTAGCGAGTATGGCGTCAGTCGCGACGACTTCGAGCGGATTCGCACCATCCCGACCATCATTCGATCTGTGCCGATGCGTGACATCCACAGAGAAGCGCGTTTTTCCGATCGCGCCTGCGACGTGCGGTTCATTGGCTGCACGTCGGATTACTACTTCATCAACCACCTGACGATGGAACGCGGACGGTTTATCACCGACCGTGACGGGGTCGATCGCGACAATGTCTGTGTCGTCGGCAGTGAAACCGCCAAGCACCTGTTTCCGTATGAAGATCCCATTGGACGAGCGATCCGAATCGACAATGACTTCTACGTCGTCGTTGGTCTGACGGCCAGTCGCATGCCCTCGGCCTCGATTGGCAGCAGTCTGGAGGGCCGCGACTACAACGCCGACGTCTATATCCCACTGCCGACGTTTCGAGCGCGCATTGGCGACCAAGTCATGACGGCAAAAACCGGCAGTTTCGAGGGCGAGATCATCCAGCTCAATCAAATCACCGTGACCGTCGCGGACATCGAACAGGTCGAACAAACCGCCGACCTGATCAAGACGCAGCTCGAACGATTTCACAAGACACCCGATTACGCCGTCGTCGTACCCAAGGAATTGCTTCGCCAAGCCGAGATGCTGCAAATGATGTTCAACGCTTTGCTGGTTGTGATCGCCGGCATCTCGCTAGTGGTCGGCGGCATCGGGATCATGAATATCATGCTGGCGACAGTGACCGAACGAACTCGCGAAATCGGCATTCGCCGGGCACTCGGCGCGAAACGCCGCGACATCATCAGCCAGTTTCTCGCCGAGACCGTCGTGCTGACCGGAACTGGCGGAGCACTCGGCATGGCCTGCGGCTGGCTTTGTAGCCCCGCGACCCGAGGGGTCCGCTGGATCCTGGAGACCTGGTTCAGCGACGTTTGGAAGAGTTTGCCGCAGCATCTGCAAGCCGTGCAACCGATGTTCGCTGCGTGGTCATTCGTCGTGGCCTTCGGCATCTCGGTGGTTGTCGGCGTGGCCTTCGGCCTCTATCCCGCTCGCCGCGCCGCGATGATGGACCCCATCGAAGCGCTGCGGCACGAGTGATGGGGATTTTCGATTTGTGATGGATGATTTTCGAATGGAACGCGGCCAAAACGGTTCCATCGAAAATCAAAAATCAAAAATCGAAAATCGAGAATCAGACCGAAGAGTCTGGCCGGATTGTGCCGACTCTATTGCCGCGAGAGGTTGCTTGACAAAGATTGGCACCACCACTAAAGAACCCGCCGACCGCCGAGCCGGAGTGGCTTGGCGACTCTTCCTCGAATGAAGATTAGAGGTTAATTCCGATGGCACTGGCACTCACCGACGCAGAGATTCTGCCACGCACCAGCACCACCGAGGGTTGGTTGGTTCCGACCGATGACCGTTCATTGTCCATTGACCTTCGAGGCGATGACGACGAAGGGGGCAGCGGCGGTGAAGATGGTGGCTTCGGCGACGATCAAGAAGAAGGAGGCTTCGGCGACGAAGAAGAGGATGACTTCGAGGACGATGAAGACTTCGAAGACGAGGAAGAAGAATTCGAAGACGAGGAGTTCGAAGACGAAGACTTCGAGGACGAACTCGATGACGACCTCGACGATGATGACGACGACGATGATCTCGACGACGATGATCTCGACGACGAGGACGAGGAATGAGTGACAACCAAACGCCGCATCCGCTTCGCGGCTTTGACTCGAATTCACTACGATCCGCCAACCCCCCATTCGGATGGCGGATTTTTGTTTTGGTGCTCACCGTTTGAGCGTTCGCCGAGCTGTACGTCGTACCGACCGAAGCATCCCAGAGTTGATCGGCGATGCGAAATGTTCCTTGATGCCCTCGGCTGAGCGATCGAATCCAATTAGGTGACATATATGCTGGGACTCGCCAAACAGATTGACGAAGCGGCAACGTTCGTTCGCTCGCGATGGTCCGGGATTCCGAAGGCCGCAATGATTCTCGGTACCGGACTCGGCGGATTGGCCGAACAGATCACAAGCAAGTCCACCATTCCCTATGCCGACATTCCACACTTCCCGGTTTCCACTTCGCCCTCACACGCGGGGCAGTTGGTTTGCGGCGAACTGTGCGGCGTGCCGATCGTGGCGATGGAGGGACGGTTTCATTTCTATGAGGGCTACACGTTACAGCAGGTCACGTTTCCCGTGCGAGTCATGAAGGCTCTCGGAGCCGACACGCTTGTCGTGACCAATGCGGCCGGCGGCATGAATCCCCACTTCGGGCTGTCTGACGTCGTGGTGATCGACGACCACATCAACCTGATGGGAGACAACCCGCTGCGCGGCATCAACGACGACAAGCTCGGCCCGCGCTTTCCCGATATGTGCGAGCCGTACTCGCGCGAACTCAGCGAAATCGCTTTGCGATCCGCGCTGGAGCTTGGCATCACGGCTCACAAGGGAGTCTTCGTTGCCGTGGCCGGCCCGAATCTCGAAACGCGCGCCGAGTACCGCATGTTGCGCGGCATGGGAGCCGACGTCGTCGGCATGAGCACCGTTCCCGAAGTGATCGTCGCCGTCCACGCCGGCCTGCGAGTCCTCGGCTTCTCTGTCGTCACTGACATTTGTTTGCCTGACGCGTTGGAACCGGTGGACATTCAAAAGATCCTCGCCGTCGCTGCCAAAGGTGGCGAGAAGCTGTCGAAACTGATCCCGAAAGTGCTTGAGAAATTCTGAGCTGAGAGCAAGCAATGTGGACGGCTCAGCAAATCAGTGACTTTCTGGAATTACGCCTCAGCAACGTGCTGATGAGGCCAATGATGTTTGGCGGATCTGGCGCTGGCGTCGATTTAACTCTGCACCAACTCTTGGAGCTGTGGTCGATGATTCATGAGCGTCACGATGAATACCGTCGAGTTCGGGAAAAACGTTCTTCGACGATCAAGGCTGGCGTGAATAGCTACGCAGGGATCTACCAACAACGGCACCCGCAGGCGTCCGAAGGAGACATTTCAGACTACGTTGTGCAGCAGTACCAAAAGATCATTCGGCAGCTAAAGTTGCCTCTCCCGTGGACGCAAATTGAAGAAGTACAAATAGGAATCGCCAAGAGCCATGTTCAAAAGAGTCGGTGACGCGAGTTTCAATATGGGTGAGCGTGCGGTGCTGAAGTTCTGAGTGCGGAATGCCATCTTCCACAATTTGAGACCGCAGAACTTCGGGAAGCAGAAGTGGAACGTTTGCGATCGTGGTCATACGGTGATTCGGTCAGCGATGGCTGCCGTTCAAAACTGATTTTGAAATCAAGATGAATATGAATTCGAAGCCCGAGTCCTGTTCGTTGATCGCGGTTGTGATCTCTGCGTGTTGTTTGCTTGCGATGCCCGTCGTCTTGAGGCAACGAATGCCCGCGAGTTCCTCATTGCCTGTTGCTGAGTGGTTGATTCATCGTGCGACGGCAGAGATTGAGAAAGTTGAGTCACTGACCGGTGATTCCGAATGGCCTGCCCGACTCTGCATTAGCAAGGCTTGGGTGTATCTCGGGAACGAAGTGCAGGCATTGCGATGGGCTTTGAATGGGGATCCGTCAGATCGTGCGGTCGCATTGGCAACCATTGCCGAAACCCAATCTCGGTTGAGTGGTTACCGACCAAAGTGGACGATGTCTCCCCAGTTGCAACGATTAAGCAAGGGGGAAGAAGACGACATTAGCTGGCTAGTTCTCTGGTCGCTTGCAATAAGCCTGGCGGAAGCAGATCAGCCCAATGAGGCATGGCAGGCGGCCCGTGAAATCCCCATCGGCCGTGGAACTGCACAGCTAGCGGCGGAGGCACTTGGTGCAATCGCAGCCAAGTTTTGGCAGCGAGGTGAAGCAGATAGTGTTGTGCAAGTTGTCGAGCAGGCCGCTGCTCTGCTCGAAGCGTATCCAAAACTGTATGACGAAGAATTATTGCTTCTTGCGTCACTAACGCGACTGGCAGTCCGATCGAAGCAACTTGAACTGGCAAATCGACTGCGACGTCAAGCCTTCGCAGTTCATGACACAACCATAAAACACGTTGAGATTGGATCGTCGAATTCCAGAATGTTGTCCGCATTTCAAATCGCGTTGATCTGCTTTGTCATCGGAGATGACGAAGCAGGACAACGGTGGTTGAAAACTACACTCCTCGAGTGCGATTTGATGTCTGAACGGATTCCACCAGATGAGCAAGAATTCCGTCAGCCGGATGAGGATCGTGATCGCTGGAGACGCTGTCAAAACATCGTCAAGATGGCTCGGAAACTATGCGAATTCGGGCTGAGCGATAAAGTCGCTGATTGGTTGAATTACGCAGCCGTTCAAACCGAGGGAATACAAAGTGCCCGTACTCGAAATGCGGCTCTTGAGATGTTGGCTCTTGCGAGCTTTGAACTCGGCTTCGACCAGTACGGTGATCGTTTTCAACCAAAAGTGACGGGCGCACTTTGGCAACAATCCGTGTGGCATGATCGGGCTGAAGTTGCACGGGTTGCGGGACGATTGATGGAGGCTCAACACTATTTGGAAGCGGCTAGTCGATTAATGGTGGACATCAGCGAGGACGAACAACCTGACTATCAATTGGCAAAACTCGGCGAAGCCTGGGTGTTATGTGGAGACGTTGCACGCGGGCGAGCATACTTTTCACAGGCACTCAATGCGGACGATCCCTCAAACGGAGCTCACCAAGAAATCGCAAGGAAGCAAATCAAGGTGGGACTGCTGGGTGATGCTTATGACACGATTTGTCGAACGCGACCCCCAGTCCCTCAGTCAATTGACTTGATGCCGATTGCGGAGTTGGCGGAAGCAGTTGCCAAGCTGGAATATGAGCGCAGACACCGAGCCTCAACCAAAACGATTCGTTGATGCCCGACGGCGTTCGCGATCTCAGGCCATGTCCCGAATCACGTGCCAAGTTCAAACAGGCGGGCTTCGATGGCGTCCAATCTCGAACTCGCCGAGATGGTCGTTCGACAGTACCAAACGGCCATTGAACAGCTAAAGTTGCCTGCCCGTGGAGCCTGAGTGACGAAGCACGAAAAGGAATCGCCAAGAGCCATGTTTGAAAAAGTCGGTGACGCGAGTTTCATCAAGGGTGAGCATGAGGTGCTGAAGTTCTGGGAGCAGAACGGCATCTTTGACAAATTGAGGCAGCAGAATGCGGGAAAGCCCAAGTGGAACTTCCTCGATGGGCCGATTACGGCCAACAACCCAATGGGGGTGCATCACGCTTGGGGGCGGACTTACAAGGACGCTTATCAACGCTACTACGCGATGACCGGGCATGAGCTGCGGTATCAGAACGGGTTCGATTGCCAGGGGCTGTGGGTCGAGGTCGAGGTTGAAAAACAATTGAACCTCGGCTCGAAAACCGCCATTGAGCAGTACGGCATCGACAAGTTCGTCAACGAGTGCAAACGCCGTGTGTTGAAGTTCGCGGCGCGGCAGACCGAGCAGTCGATTAGGCTTGGCTATTGGACCGACTGGGATGATCCCGACACGCTGCGGTTGCTGTCCGACAAGATCGGCACTGATGAAGTGATCTCGATCAAGACGCCGCGCGGCCAAACGGTCTCAGGAACCGCCAGCGAGATCGTTGCGAAGCTCGGCAATGCGGAGTGGGGCGGCAGCTACTTCACGTTCTCGACCGAGAACAACGAGACGATTTGGACGTTTCTCAAAAAATGTTTTCGACGCGGTAAGATCTATCGTGGCTATGACGTAATGCCTTGGTCCGGCCGAGGCGGTAGCGCGTACTCGCAGATGGAAGTCGCCGACGGACGGAAACTGACGGTTCACAAGTCGATCTTCGTGAGGTTTCCGATTGTCGGTAAAGGCAATGGGACGAATAGGACGGATGGGACTAATGGGTCTCAACAGACTGACTCATCGCAGTCCCATTTGTCCCATGAGTCCTATTTGTCCCACCAGCAAGGCCAAAACGAATTCTTGCTGGTCTGGACCACAACCCCGTGGACACTGACCAGCAATGTTGCCGCAGCGGTCAACCCGGACCTGGATTACGTCAAACTGCGCAGCAAGCGCGACGGCTCCGTCTATTACTTCGCAAAGGACAACCTGGAATTTCAACGGCTCGCGAAGGAGTTCAAAGAAGGCTTCGGCCGACCCGAATGGTCATGGCCAAGTGGCGTGCCGAAGCTCAAGAGCATTGGGCAGATCTTCAAAGAGCAAGGTGGCTACGAGATCGAAGCAACGCTCAAAGGCTCAGAGATGATCGGCTGGGAATACACCGGGCCGTTCGATGACCTGCCTGCTCAAAGCGAGATGGGTGGCGTGCCGTTTGATCCGCGCGTGAAGGACAAGTGCGGCAAGACGTGTCATCGCGTTGTCGATGGTGGTCGCGACTTCAAAGGGAACCCGATGGTCGTGGCCGGTGAGGGAACCGGCATTGTCCACATCGCTCCGGGATGCGGTGATGTGGACCATACTCTGGGGCAGCAATTGGGCATCGTCGGTATCGCTCCGTTGGGCGAGGACGGAAGTTTTCTCGTTGGGTTTGGCGAGTTCACGGGAAGAAACTCGACGGATCCGGCGACGGCGGAACTCGTCTTTGAAAAGCTCAAAGCGAAACACCTGCTGGTCAACGTCGAGCAGTACCCGCACATCTACCCGCATTGCTGGCGGACGGGGGACGAGCTGGTCTTTCGGCTGGTCGATGAGTGGTTCATCAACATGGACTGGCGGGACGAGATCAAAGAAGTCACCGAGGCGATTCGCTGGCTCCCCGACAGCATCAACGGCAAGGAACGGGAGCTGGAATGGCTCACGTCG
>SXGT01837846.1_pt1 | contig 22872 bp, 22 predicted proteins | sample 3176221 | NCBI WGS metagenome assembly SXGT01 (sample SAMN11356862, study PRJNA531348) | freshwater metagenome | isolation source: freshwater sample F1-120 | place: China: Fuxian Lake, Yuxi | collected 2017-12-25
CTTAATGAGGCGCGAGCCTTGCTGGGAAAGTCAACATCTGCAACCAATTTCAGCATAATGCCAGTTGACAGTGGTCTTAATGAGGCGCGAGCCTTGCTGGGAAAGTCAACATCTGCAACCAATTTCAGCATAATGCCAGTTGACAGTGGTCTTAATGAGGCGCGAGCCTTGCTGGGAAAGTCAACATCTGCAATTTGAAATAGGGGGAGATGCGGTTTTAGTGAGTGAAAGCTCATGGAATATCGACACATCGCAGCGGTTTGAGACGATCGAATCGGCTGAAGAGCAGAAGCACTAACTCGGTGGTGTCTGCTAGGTAGGGATAGTACAAAATCTTACCTTTTGTACCGGGTCGTAGCTGACCCGTTGTGTCTGCCGATCTAAACAAAAGTGGCTGGTTGGCAAACACGAGTGAGATAGTTGATAGAGAGTCAACATGCAGCAATACATATGGAGATGATATAGTTGATAGAGAGTCAACATGCAGCAATACATATGGAGATGATATAGTTGATAGGTGTCAACATACAGTAAACAGGAGATATAATGACCGTGCCGTTGACAGGTCGTGATTCATAGATATATTGTCTGTAATCCGGGTATCTAAGCCTTATACGCTTAGAGACAGCAATCAACACTATAATCGTGCGACGACATCAGCCGCAAGGCTTAACGAAAGCACATGTAAACCGCAGCAAAGTCTTTATAAATGGTTTACCGATTCTCTCGACACATGGTGTCTCGTGGGTTCGAATCCCACTGGGAGAATAGCACTTTGGCATTAGTCATCGCTATATTTCAGTAACATACAAAAAATAATATCTATGACTAGGCAAATAGACCGAGCTACATACAATATATATACATTGTATGACAGTAGTGCCGTTATGTTGATCAACAACGGCAGTAGTGACAGCAACAGTGAGACAAGTCTACGGGTGCCAGTATACATGTTATAGCGCCATGTAAAATAGCAATAGTAAAGATTTGGTAATAGTAACATACTGAATATAATGTTGGAGATCATCGATGCTCAACAGGATATATCATTTTATACAATCACTGGATCTTTGGAATATTTATTTATGTATTTAAGTATATATGAATATTTTACAAACCGGAGCAACCATCATATTGCTGACGATGATAATGTATTTTATAATGGTAAATGTCTTTGAACGCCAAGAATCACCGTTACTATCTGAAGGACAAATCAATGTTAAAGCTAGCGCACAACAAACTGCAGAATATGTGGGACATAAAGTGGCTGAATTGGCTGGAGGAATACGATCAACATTGGGTATAAACAATAGATTACCGATAGAAGGAATTAATACTGATACAAGCTCACCAATTACTGGAGTTAACGTGCAACCTGGGCAACCAGTGTTTGATACGACCGCTCTCGGTAGTGCTCAGTATAATGCTGAAGCCAAAGGCCTCCTACCTCAGAATCATGAGCTTTTTGAAAAGAGCGCTGATTTCACATCAGATGTAACCAATATAAATCAATTCTACAAAAACAATCCGGAGCTTTTCCATAAGTCTCACACATATGTGCCGAATGTAGCAGATTGGGATCAACGGGGACAAGAGATGATCAATGAAATTCTTCAATCGGGAGGCTCCGGTGGCATCAATCCTTCTAACTTTGAGCATAATTTTACACGTCTATAACATGTATGGTAGCATATAAAATGATGTTACATGGACTAATATGATGTCTACTAGAATTGATCTGGATACAGTTATTTGTAGTATTGCACATAACCCTGCGGTTACGTCTCTGGCACACGCTGAAGGTCTGGCCGTCCAGTCCGTCTGTTGGGAAGATAATGCTCGAACAAAGGGCTCTTGTTGGGGTCCATGTATTACTGATATGACCCTGAAAAAGGGAGATCACAACATGCCCGTTCTCCGCACACCCAATTTTGCTGATGTTACAGCTGATCGTCCGATTGAAAATTTCACTGTTCTTGTCGGTAATGAGTCTGGTGCACCTCTGACACAGATTCCGCTGAGTCAGTATCTGAGTGATATCGCAAAATACACGGGCAATCCCAATGTCAAGAATATGTTGCTCGATCGTGATAGTCAGATTCTCACTAGCGGGCAGGCATGTATTTTACCCCTAGCTGAGGGTCAGGTTGAGTTTAATGTTAAGATGTATAACTATCAGAGCAACAGTAGTGATGACCCTGCTGTCCTGGTTGTTATGGCCAATTCTATGGGTACTTCCGCTATGGTAGTATACGGTAATACCGACATTTATTTCAACGATAACGGAACAGCCACCAACCTAAAGGCTAAGCGTCTCGCCGACGACCGTAAGGAACGGGGAGTGCCGGCAGATGGTCCCATGACGCCAGAAGAGAAGAACCGCAACTCATTGTTTATCTACCAAATTCCATTGAAACAAAAGCAGAGAGCCATGACCAAGGGCTATTACAATGCGTGCTGCTTTAGCGAACAGAATGCACTAGCATTTAATGCTGGTGCCGGCGCTCGGGCTTAGATAAGGCAGTCTTGTCCAAGGGAGAAAACAAAGGAGCTTTTACGGGGACAAAAGGTCTAGCACTGGAGCGTAACTCAGAATATCCAATCCGCTGTACGGTTCAATACTATAATGTAACTGACAGCCCTGATATTACTCATGAGCAACTCAAGGAGATTGGAGAAACAGTGAAAAAGTTGTACACTGGCGCTACTGCAACTGGATCCTTAGTTGTTGGTAAGAGTGAACGCGTAACTGAACAAACACAAGAGTCAAAGAGAGCCAAAATAGATAGTCCTATTGCTTCCTTCCTGTAGTATATATATATGATATCATTATTTACTTTGATATACTCTGAATATATAGCTTAAAAATTGATTTATGCTGTAGTATAATGAGATTTTATGGATTAGTATTTTTGGTGCTTTTTTGCATAGAAGGGAGTTTGCTCTACGTATTGTACAGCCAGCTGTACAATCAAGATGATATTACCGTTAAAAATCAGATCAGCAAGGATGTCTCGCAGATTTCAAATAATTACATCTTGGTATATGATACTTTAGCTTATTCATTAAAGAGAACTGGTAATTATTTTCAAACACAACCAGGTGTGTTCCTGACACCATATCAATTCAATACATTGTTGGCATTCAATACATCAGTGCTTTTTGATGCCTTACCTGCTCAACGGTGGCTTCCGCATATTAACCGTGCCCAACGGGCTTCTTACGAAGCTTTTTATCGACAGTACTATGATGCAAATTTTAGTATCAGAACCATACATTTTGTCGGAGCTGTAGCTGTTTTTGAGCCAATCCCTGTAAAGGATAATTATTATCCACTTACCCTACAATATCCTCCCTTCACACTGACTGTGATGGGAGGCGATTTTTTGGATCCAACTAGCATCGCGTATGCTAGATTTGTAATGGGATTAAATATTACCAATATCGGTGCTGGCTCTCCCATTCATGTCGTCACTCGACCTGCAAATGATAATGCGATATATTTGTCCTATGTGGTACACGAGAATAGCTCAGATTATATTGTTGGAGTAGCGCAAGCTCTGTTTGTACCTAGCGTTGTCGTTTCCGTTGCCATGCGTATCAACAATTTAGCTCGATCATCGTATTCCGTATATATAACTGAGGCTGCAACGGGAGCTATAGTATACTCAGATGGAACAATAACGGACACCTCGTATAGTATAACAAAAACTATACATATAGCCGATAAAGATTATATACATTTGTATGTGCCTTCCTCCTCGTATGTCAGCAGTAAACGCAGTGTAATTCCAGAATATGTTCTTATATTCGGTTCCATTATTGTTGTATTATTAACAATGATCATATGCACAATATTGATATATTATAATATTGTACGGCAGGCTGATATTGTTTACCGTAGTATGCTGGGTTATGTCAATCATGAGCTTCGTAATTTGTTACAAGGCATTAGTTTAGTGATACAGATGACGCTGCAGAATCTTGATGCCGGAGATGTTGAGATGAATCAAGACTTGAATATAGGTATGCAGTATTGCGGTTTGATGACACATGTCGTCAACGATATTTTGGATCTACGCTCACTTGATGAGGGTATGAAGATAGATCTGGTCAACATTGATATTACCGATTTTTTGGCAGAAATACATAAACTTGTTGCACCTCTATGTGTAAAACCAGATGTTGCGTTTGTAGTGGAAAATCATTCTGTTGGACTTATGATACATAGTGACAGATATCGCATAACACAAGTATTGCTGAATTTTTTGACAAATGCTATAAAATACACTGATGCGGGCACTGTAACATTGATCGTCGAGCACATAGGCAGCGCTGCACACAGTGCCGTAAAGTTTTCAGTACGAGACACCGGCGTCGGTATACCTGATGGAAATAGGGGTAATCTATTTAAGCCTTTTTTGCAGAATATCAGTGGCAACACACGTCGCAATGGTACGGGGCTAGGGTTATACTTAGCATATAAGATGGTAAAGTTGTTGAATCGCGGGCTGATGGTCATATTGGTTTTAATAGTGTAGTGGGACAGGGTTCTACTTTTTGGTTTAATATTCCAACGAACGAAACCTCTGCAGTGACGGAGCTGACCGATTGCCGCGTCGTGAGCACCAGTGTATGATATAGAAATGAAATGAGCTCTTATCCAATGGATACATCCTGTTATGGAGTCTCAAACATGTATTGTGTTATCTTAACATGTATATTACTGCCTATTGTGGGAATATCAAATGTGTGTACTGAAGGCAAGAGAGATCTTATAAACATATTGTTCTGTGTCTGGTTCATCATTAGGGCATTGCTGTCTTTCAGCATAATTTTTAAGACTAACGCAACCTTACTGAAAACACGTAACATAATTTTTATCTTAGAGGTTATTTATGGGACAGCTCTGTCATGTTCTCTGATATCTCATAATGTGTATGATAAAATATCTATATTACCGGCCTTAACGCTGATCGCATTCAACGCTATTGATCTCATCTCGTTGATGTATATGAGTCTCAAAAAGCTATTTGCCGTATTGGAACCGGAAGAATTACCATTCCTAAGGACAGAGACTAATCTCCCAGTATATTCGGAACGTACATATCAGGTGGGACAACTCTTCGAACCTGGAAAGTGTGTGATATGCTTATGTGACTTTAAGGAAGGGGACATATTATTCGTGATACAAGCATGCTCGCATTATTACCATAAAGTCTGTGTTAGACAATGGCTCACCCAGGCACGCACCTGTCCAATATGTAGAACAGGTATATAATATATTACATAGAAAAATAGGTTTAACATGCATACAATTAAATCATTGATATGATACCGTTGACTGCATATATTATTTAGGACACGGGAGATATTACAACAATAGAAAGCAACGGGAACAGCGAGCAATGACGACGGGACGCTATATATATTATATACGGGCTGATGCTGATTATAGCCATTTCTTTAGATAAATTATATTTGATGGGCGAATACAGTGGCTCCGCGGTATATTTCATAAAGCATACAGATGATAAGCTGACAAAATATTCAGACGATATATTGTGCCAAAATACAATTTGCTGGGAAATTATACGCACGTCAACAGCGCTCGACGGAGAACCTGTCATGATCAGTATTTTCGATACATAGTACGTGGAGATGAACCTCCGCTGAAAGATGATACACATAATTATATTCAGTCTATGTATAAGGGTCGCCTGACGGAAGGTGCTATTATTGTTCTCGGCACCTAAGTTTTGTCTCTCTGAGCTTGGTTATGTCGGATATAAAATGAAACAACAGTAGCAGTAATGATTACAGTTACTGTTGTATTTGGCTGGTGTAATAACTATACAATAGATATACCGGAAGATAAAGAAATCGGCACACTGGCCGTCCATCTATTAGCGCCCATTAAAAAGACAAATACTGATATCCTGTATTTTGTGCTCAACGGGCAGCTAGTTGGCCAAAATATGGCAGATCTGGATATAGAGCTAGGTGATTTCGGAACCCCCGCAAAACATTATATGGCACATTTTATTTTCAAGGATCCGGCGGCAACATACAATGACTTAGTACTGTGTACTTCGGAGAGAATCAATTCATGGGTTAAAAAGCATACTAGCCAACAGACGAATACCTCCATTAATTCCACATTGTCAAGGATTGTGGGTATGCCAGTGACTGTTACTCTTGAGAATCTGGTTGATGAAGTTGTATTAATACCTGTGGAGGATTATGAAAATTACGTAACGGACGACGTAACGGAAGTTTCACCTGAGGAAAATTGCTCTATATGTGCTGAAGCCCTGGGTGAAGGTACACATAGCAAAATTATCAATTGCGACCATATTTTCCATCGGGTATGTATACGAGAACATCTCGTCACTCAGGGGAGCGTGAGGTGCCCCACTTGCGCACAGGACGTGCGCGGAGATTAAATAGGCTGTACCTTTATAGGAACCAGTTTAACCAGTTGTTGCCTCAATTCATGAGAACCTATGCCTTTGTAATCAAATGTACACTCATGATGTTCCGGCTGAAGATGAGTGGCGCAAAAAATTTGCTTACACCTACACTCGTGCATGGGTATCATATAGGATAAAATCTTTGTATTGCATAATGGATGTTGACAACGCATCCTATCTTTGCTGTATATATTTTTTCATTCTCCTACAACGGCTAAGATCGTTCTCTCGTTCCTAATTATGGCGCGCGCCAGGCGATGCCGTCCATCTTGTAATGTATAGTAAGGTATACCCTGCACAACCGCTCTTAATTTTAGCTTAACTGGAGGTAATAACTCTTGAGGCAATGCTATCATTTCTTCCATCCTATTTAACGGAGCTAGAAATGTTGTCGGATCCTTTTTAAATTTGCCAACACTTGGGCTAAACTCTGGTACATATTTGCGCACAGCGGTAGTTACTGTTGGGTGTAGGAGAATTTGATTAAGTACAACATATTCGGCCATTCTATATTCTCTCGCTAAAAAAAGTGATCAGTCCTTAAAACTTAATGGATAAGAGGCTCGAACAAGCATTAGATATCGTTGAGGGACTCTCAACCGAGAATAAAATTAACGACAGCTCCTACAAAACTATAATGGACGCATTAATGTTGGCTCATGGAGCTTCTGGTGCCAAAAAGAAACCAGAAGTAATGGGTTGGGATGACCCTCTTCTTGCGCCATATGTACGGGGTGCCCAGACTCATGCTGCTGCTGTTCGTTTGTTTCTCCCGCACATATACGGGTCAGGAGCGAGAGCTGCCGCACATAAAGTCAGCCGTATAAAATTCAAGCCCTGTGAGTTGCATCTGAATGGTTCGACTATAGTACTGTTCTATCACACTGAGATGGGAGGCATGCCCGTATCTGGTAACGTCATTAATACGGCAAAGGAGAATGCGCGAAAATACGGTATAATATACCATTTTCGTACATATCGGAACGAACTCTACGGCTGGATAGTAGAAGATCAACTTATAAACCCTGCTACTGGCATGAAAGTTTTAGTACATGGCACTGTTGGTAAAAAAATTTTGGTTGACGCGAAGATTGATGTTCAATTAATATCCTCTTATCTATCGGATCCAACAACATTGCCATATGCAGCAGAAGAAGCAGCAACGGAACCAGCACCACCTGTATTGAAGGTTATACCGAAAATTCGCGCCAAACTTAAAACTCCTGGTTATATCCTATTTAGTAAGGAAAACAAAGCATTGTTTGAAACTATGGATTTACAATATACTCTGCAAGAGGAAATTGCACAGCAGTGGGCAGTCTTGTCGTCGGTTGAAAAGAAATTTTGGGAGCACAAGGCCGTACCATGTATATAAAGTGATACATATTAATTTATAATGACTGAACCACAAACTCAAACTGAACCACGATCTGAACCGCAATCTCAACCCCAGCTAACAGGATGTCTCCAAGAAGACATGGAAACATGGCTTAATTCTAGTTTCCTGATACTTATGACTGCTCGGTACGCTAAAGATATGGTGTGCATGCTTCATATATGCGCGAAGCCAACGGCAGGATGGGTTTGTATGGAGATGGAAAATTTAAAGGTTATATTTAAAATAGTGATGGATCTTAAGGCTAAGGGCTACAAATTATGCGACTGTGATGAACCGAAAACATATCCAGCTGAGAACGGCACTCCGATATATGTGTATACGGAAGATGTAAATAAAGAAGGCTTTATGGGGCGCATGTCCTAAAATTATAATCCCTGCATACCATATATCATATGAATCTCATTAACAATTTATTATTAAGAACAGGAGTTCTAGTTAAAATTACGCAACAAGGGCAAGAGAAAATCCAATGGTTCAGGGGAATTAAGCTATCCGAAATATTTATCTCCATCATCATACCTTTGCTGATTGCCGTAATCGTTGCATTTTCTATGAAAAACAGATATGACAAGAAAAAGCAAAAAGAACAGATCACATTAAGTAATTTCTATGATACTAATATAGATACAGACAAATATGACATCCTATTTTGAATCAGTATCGGATCCGTTGCCGCCATTAAGTGTCATTATGGCACAGCACGCTATGGTCGGCTCTGCTCATAGTCAGCTCGGTGGTGGTATGGATGAATTCCTCGCGGCAATACCTCCAGAAACATTACGAGAGCTACGGCAACACATAGAAGCAGGTGACAGAAAAAAAGCCCTACTGATGGCTTGCAACTATGTGGTTAAATTTTATACATACGTACCCATGGATATGTGTTTGTCCCATGGAGAATTTGTCTATAGCTTATTGAAATTAGCTAAGCAAAGTAAGCGCAAATAACCTTTTAACTACGATCCAACGCCGCGTCTATGTCCTTACAGCCTTGTGACCCTGTATAGCCGAGGCAGAATATTTACGCCAATGCCTATCTTTGCTGTATTCATAATAAAAATCACCCGCAGTTAACGGAAACGCAATACCTAGAGACACGCCCTTCATCGTAGAGAAGAGCGCCAGTGTAGTTGTGTGGAACACCACCTTTGCTACAAGCTGCGTTTTTTGGAACGGAGACTGTGGTACTATTAATCTTAATCCAGGTATTGTAGTATTACTTTATTACAGTCGTCCCGTTGTCGGAGTATCTATAGGCTGGCTGAGGATTAAGCTTTACAAAAAATCCCTATAATTATATATGTCATACACAATAATCCTACTGCTTATAATTGCAGTCTACATTCTTAAAACCCTATATTACGGTGATATTGGTAATGATAATAAAATACATACCGAAGATATAACTAAAACAGAATCTGCTATGTCAGAACAGTTGCCTATGTATCAAATAGACGAGATGCGCCAAATGCGTCAAGTGCGTCAAATGTCATGGACTGATCAGCTGGGAGGTGGAGGCGAGGAAGCTCTCTTGCTCAATGATGATAACCGCATATTTATTTTAGAAGACAAAGTTTTCCGTAAGGATGGCTTTATCACACAATGGAAATTTACGGCAAATGATCTCGGCACAGTGTCTCTCTGTGTCTTACGTAAGATGCCCTCCGGCAGTTATGTAATACAGGGGGAAAATAATCATCAGGCTATACATGTTGGCACACAGATCGTTACACCTATATCTCAATCTCAACTATCATATAGCGCAGGGGATGTTATAGGTTTCCGTTGCAAAGGGAAAAACATCATAGGCTCGACTAGCTCGACCGGTGCTCATACTCTCACAGCGCAAAGCACTACTGCTCTTTCCGTTGGTTCGAGTGTTAATGGTACATCCTTGCTTAAAGATACATCTTTTATATTATATGCTCTAGGAAAAGATATATATACTGAGACAAATGCAGAAAACCTAGGTAGTAAAGACAAACCTGCCGTATCTGCGCAAGCCATACTCGACTATCACAAGGCTAAGGGTCTCAGTACACCGGTAGACGGAGTTTATTTTATCAGGAAGAATAAGAAAGCTGGTAAGCAAGAAGACCCCATAGAAATTTATTGTAATTTTACATTAAGACCAGGGTATGGTTATATGCTCGTTGCGTCTGTCAGTCCCGGCGGAGTTTACCCAAATGCCGGGAATTTCTCATCTAGCTTTTCTCAAGGTCAGTATGATAAATACGGACGTGCGGGCACATATTATTTAGGCTGGGCTGACATTGACCGTAACGCTATAGCTGACGGTGATGAGCCGTTATGTAAATCAGGAGGCCATTTCTATAATGCTTCAGGCAAATATTGCGGAACTAAAGAGGGACGTAAACTACGTGTTAAGGGAGGCGTTACTGAAATAATATTATCCACCGGCAACGAGAAACATTGGATGGCAGTTAAGCGTGAAGATTTAGAATCAAATAAAACGGATATTGTTCCAGTGGCCAGTAGCAATAACTTTAAGGAGGGATGCAGTGTTGTCAGCAATAGTGAAACATTAATTAGTATGGGCTCAGCTACATCCTGCAATTATATCTTTTGGGGTAAAAATACTCCCTTAGATCAGCTTGGGCAAACAAATAACGGTATCCGAATCTATATTGGAACAGAATGTAACACTGGAGATAAAAACACATATAGTAACAATCCTTCCCTACAAAGAGCCCCAGGCCGAATTAGTGGTAAAACTACCTATGCCGAAGCGCAAATGGTATGTAAAGCTCTAGGCAAGAGAGTTTGTACCAAAAAACAACTAAAGGAGGCACGAGACAGCGGCTATGGCAGTAGAGCTTGCGGTTGGACATCCACACCACGCGACAAATACAGTTTATTTACAACTAATGCCATCAATATTGATCTTTGGGCAGAAGACGAGAAAGAGCAAGACTGTCCCACGCTACCTAAGGCTACCGGACAATCTGATGTATATTGCTGTGACCCATATATGTTCTCGGATTTTCATCTACTAGACGACAAGTATAAAGCTGCCGGCTCCTGGATAGCTACATTGGAACAAACATTCAACGACGCCTATAACTCATATATACCAACGCGGACGAGCTTCATCGTATGTCATAGGGGACTAGGTTTAGCAGTACAAAAAAAGACAGAAACATCATATGTGCCTATATCACACAAAGATGGCACATCTCCCAGTCACCTAGATATAAAATGTCAACTGACAGTTCCGGACACATATACCGCAATGTTCCTGCAGGACATAACATCACATAATATCAAGGCAAATATTCCATGGAGCGCCACTGATGGGAACCTAGTGCATTATGGCAATATTGTTAAATTTCAGAATGGCAGTTTATTTCTAACGGCATCGCGCAATAAATATTACCACGAGACTTCAGAAGACAACGGGGGAAATGAAGGGCAGGTATTTGGTTATGCGCATTCCACTGCGGATCAGTGGATCTTACAGCCAACACGGGATACTGATATGTCCCGTCCTATCAGGAACGGAGACAGAGTATACCTATATAACACACACAGCAAATCAAGGATGTATCTTGATGACGGCAAAAAGGCCGCAGGAAACGTACCTGATGCTGTATTAATAACACTATCCACAAAATACAACGACACCAGCGACTTCATCTGGAAGATTATTACGCCATCTACTTATTGGCATAAGAACGATAGCATCCGACTTATGCATGAAAACACGGGTAAATTAGCACAGATGACAACAACAACGTACAGCACCAAACCACAGGGTGGCACAACTGTTACAGCGGTTGTCGGTAGCAATGCTTATGATGAAACAATAACTTACAAATGTACTGTATTATCATCTTCAGCCTCGGGTAGTAACAAATGCAAAGAATACCTCCGTAAAATCTATGCCACAGATGTCACGGCACAGTCAAAAGAAGAGCTACAGAATCAATACAACAAAGAATGTTACAACATAAAGCAAGAAGATTATAATGCTGGAGTGCAAGAGCAGATCTCGCTAATAGAGAATAAGATGGCGCTCCTCAATAAGGAGACGGGACGATACAATGCTTTATATAATAAGAAAAAAGAGATAACCGATAAGATTGCTGAAAATACAATATTAAGCAAAAAATATAAAGCAGAGATAGCAATATTGCGAAAGAAATGTCAACCAGTGAAACGTTGCGTTGATGGGATTTATAGCGAAACATGTAGGGAACTAGAAAATATACTACAAGAGGCATCGGCATCGGAAGCACCAGACATACAGCGCAAGATCAGTAAAACTGTGAGCAAAAACCAAAACACACAAGACATTACGAAGCACCCAGACTTCCCCTCTTATGTACCGAACGCATCAATAAAAACTTGCTAATAGTATGGTATGCCCTGAGCATAAACGCCAACAAGAGGAGAGGCACCTGACATGATATATATGTGTTTCTTGGATTGGAACCATATTATAGGTAGATAAAACTGACATTTACTATCGAGACCCCCACTGACCAGCGAGGTCTCGATATAAATATATATTACTGATATTATCAAGGTTTTCCGTTATCTCCTGGTTATAATATACAGTTTCGGAAGACACGTCCGGCATGTTCTTCGTTGTCACTATTCCTAGCTCTTCCATCAAGAGAGCTATATCGATACGGTCTCCAAACCTATACTTGTCAGCTGTAGGCCTATGTACAATATGACCGTTGACAACGGTGTTACTGAGCTCTATGACATAATATATTCCTGTCTTCTTGTCAATGTCTGGAATATGTCGCAGGAGCGCCAACAGCTGCCCGCGTTTAGCACTATGTTTTATGGCAGTGACACGCCGCGTAATACCAGCTAGTTGGCTCTTAATGTCAGTTGATACAATAGTCATTGCAGTATTTCTCTTGCCCACCAAGGGAATCAATGGTATAATTTGATCCATTACGACACAATATGTTTCACTTTATAAAGTGACATGTGTGCCATATTAACTGAAAGAGATCTGGGCAGATTCATCTCAGGGTCAGAGGTGCCCATAGATGAACACTACTTGTGGCAACACAACTGACGTATGCTATCACATATGACAAACAACTACTTGGTCATTATATAGTTGAGCCCAGGCAAGTACAATCTATTTTTATACAAGGACTCTTACCGGTATCGGCACTCCAGTACCGTGCGGAGAGGAGAAGATGAAACATGAGTTTTATAAGCACATTAACTGAAACACATACAGGCATTCAGACACAAGCCACAGGCGCACCGTTAATGGGCGCTCGGGAGTCGACGTGATGTCAGGAGCTGTATCTTCCGTGTCATAACATGTAGCTCCGTAGAGCATGTGATGGAGGACATATTACGCAAAGCACATTAAATACATATGTAATGACGGGTTGACAATATAATACTTGAGTAGGCACATGATTAGCACATGATCCAAGTCTGCATTATTATTTGCGCATATCTGTATTTGCGCATATCAGTCTGCATTATAGTCTGCGCATATCAGCAACGATGCGCTCAAAAGTGCCAGAGCCGGCGTCACGGTTATAGAGTCCTGTATATGCCGTGTCGCCCCTCAGATCAGTCTTGATAGGCCGACCAAAAAAATAATCGACATATCGAGTGGCTGCTTCGCGCGCGCAACATCGATGTTAGGAACACTATCCGCCTGTAGCCAACCGAGACCCTGAGGACTGGTTCCTCTGGCCAAACATAACAAGAGCAATCCCTTATCTAAGCCTTGAATATCAACTGTCGACTTGTTAGAGAGTGAAGACTCTGTCTTTGATGCCATATCCTGAGAGCCCCTGACCGTGATGGTAGGGGGGAGGGAAATTTTTGAGGTTACATGATAGCTTCTATTATTTTACGCTGCCCTGCCCGATCCAAGTATGTGTATCTCTTACTTGTTTTCATTTATGTACTCTCATTTTATCAACCAAATGTAATATGATCTCCATTTGTCCGAGTCACAACGGTGTGCTTATTATCAGTTACCGTGGCATCAGCCACACGTCCTTCCTGGTAAAAAGAGATCAAATTGAAACACGTTTTGGCATATATGGATCTCGATATAAATGCCAAAATTTCAACCTCACGCAAACGTCTGGATGCGTTATTTTGGCGTGCAAATTTTGTCAGGAAATATTTGTGCTGCTTACATAACATTATAATGCCCCGTATTATACGGCAGCTACGAGCTGAATTAAATACATATCGCAGTCTACTCACTGAGCGCAGCCAGCTCATTGAGGCGTTCAATGATCTCGGTTTATTGGGTGCGTGCGATGTTCTACGGCCGATCACACGCAAATTCTCCGTGAAGAGCATAATAGAAACATATGACGGACGTTTGCGTATACTTGAGATGAGCTATCGAAAACAACTTTCCAGTTCGGCTCTTACCGAGGCTGATGATCTCAGGTAAAATAATGTACATTATATTATATGAATAATGATCTATTCTGGAAAGATGACATAAGCATACTATACAACAAACACCGTTTGATAGAATTTGTGCCAACCGCAGACATGACAGCTAAGGAAAAATTAAACTCTCTAACGAGATTGTCAATATATCTAGGTGCTTTACTGGTAATTATCTACAATAATGTCAATTATATTTATGTTACCTTTATCTCTGCAGTTATTCTCCTGTTGATACATGAACATTATCCATTAGTCTCGTTGCAAAAAGGCGGGGCACAGAAGCTACAGTTGCCAACAACGGACAACCCTTTCATGAATGTGTTGATGACAGACTATGTGGCTAATCCAAATAAATTGCCTGCGTCCAACGTGGAAGATGGTACTGTTAAGAAGGCCATTGATGACAACTTTTCTAAGGGATTGTATCGGGATGTTGACGACATTTGGAATAATGCTAACTCACAGCGACAGTACTATACCACTGCGTCCACAACTATACCGAATGATGTGGATAGCTTTATGAAATGGTGCTGGAGTACTCCGTATACCTGTAAGGATGGTAATTTAACAAGATGCCTAAAATATGATGACGTACGAAGCCATGGGCAGATATAAGTCATATTGAGAGGTAAAAAATTATATAAAGAATAAGTTATATGTCTACAGCAACAATGTTATCTGAGTTCGTTGGAACCTTTATACTATTAGCGGCTATCTTGATTACCGGTAACGCCGTCTACATCACCGCTGCCTTTTTGGGCGCCATTACCATTGCAGGACTTTCAGGTGGGCATCTTAACCCAGTTGTCTCCATGGTTATGGCCTTGAAGGGAGCAATCCCAACAAGCGCTGTTGTCGAATACGTCGTTGCGCAGGCTGGAGGTGCCCTTGCTGCCCTCGCTGTCTCAAATCTGATCAAGGCGTAGGCTCTTTAGGCCTGGATCTTCACGCGAGATGCCGATAGCTGTAACACTTGATTTATCTTGCAGACTTTGATTCTGACCTTCTTATCGGGGTTTATAACAGAGAATGCTGACTTCGGTGGCGTCGATAGCGCTGATATTTGTGGCACGGGTGGTGATGCTGAGGCCGGCATCGGCATCGGCATCGAAAACTCTGGTGGTGGAGTTATGATATACTCTGATGATGCAATAGAATTTCTCGATACTGTATCGAGAAATTCCATTGGGGGTGTTACGTATCCCTCACATATTAAGACAGGAGCTTCCTGATCTATAACACTATGGAACACTGAAGCTTCCGGTGACACTCTCGGACGATCATCTTTGCATACATAACCCTTAAGATCATGCAATGCGGCGCGATCTATCATGGGCTTATGCGTTTCGGCAACAGGCGGCATCAGGGGTTCTCTGCATAAGACTGGTTTTCTGCATATTCCCAAATACGTTGGATGTCGGGGCTTTCCTGACTGGGTGTAGTCAGAACATCGATAGTTCAGTATAGTGCCAATTGGGTGTGATTTCTTGTACCCAGCTCGTATCGCATCATTAATCCCAGAGATACTAAATTCTCTGTATGGAGCCGGTTCCCCATCCTCTATAGGGTAAACAATAAAAGAACCAAGCTTGCCATCATTACGACCCTTTCCTGGATTATAACCAACTACAACACATTGCTCCTCCATCACTGGTTTATATTTCAGTATAACATCGGTGCGCCCCGCCTTATAAAAGCTATATGGATTGTTTAGCATTACTCCTTCTCCTCCCCTGCTTAAGATAGATTTATAAATTACCTCCAGCTCGTGTTTATTTTTAACTAAGGTTCGGTCTATCAACATAAGAGGACTGTCAAAACTCAGTCGTTCCAGGGCAGTACGTCTCTCGTTATAATCACCAAAATTTGGGTCAGCAATGTCAAATATTACGTATGTGACGCGGTTCCACAAATCCTTATCACGCATAGATGAATCCATAGCTTTGCTACGGAATATTCCAGTAAGCTCCCAGCTACCGTAGCCCATAAATAACTCTCCATCAAGCTTATACGGTATATCTTTAAAATGTTGCATAAAAATATCGGGCGCCTGTATGGTGTTATTGTATCTGCTCACCAAGCGCTTGTTTACTGGATCCCATTGAGCTCGTTGTCCATCAAATTTTTCCGTACAGTACCACCCGTTGACACAATATTGTGGTTGTCCTGTCTTTTTGTTTATGTATGATTCTGCCTTCATAAATATAGCATTTGATGCAGGCATTACTGGTTTAGATAGATCATTTCTTTGTTTCAGCCAGATTTAAAAAAAATATTAAGATAATTATATATGGACGATCAAGCAATATTAAATATTGTGCGAATTGGTTTAACTCAATTAATGGATAATTTAGGAAATCTTAACATCGATGCTAACGGTAACGGCCAAGGGCGTCGCTTACCTAACTATAATATGTACCGCAATGAATTTATTGCGGCGATGAATGCGGTTAGGATCATATCGGAAAGGCATGGATTTAATATTGAATGGGGAGATGAATTAGAACGAGCATTTGGAGTAGTTCATGGTGAGCCATTGGCTCATACTTTCGCATACATACGTTCTGCGATCCATAAGATCGATGTAATGCCGATTATTAATCAAGCTGAATTACGACAATTAAATAGGTATATCGAAAATGCTATGGAAGCTATGCCAAACTTTTGATCTGTCAAAGATAACACAGTAAACCTTGATTTCCCAGTGAAGTAACTAAGTTGGTCTTATAGTAATACTGAAAAGCAACGGATTGATAACTGCTTGCAGGTTGCAAAAACATGTCCCTATAAAAACGCAAGAATTCATTATATTGACTATCGTGCAGCTGCACCAAAAAATGGCAGTCCAACGTATGCACATGGCTAGTATGTGACGCAGGAAAGCAAGATGATTTTTTAATTGTAACTGACTCTGAAGCAGAAGTGAAAGAAAGCACATAAAGCACGTGCTCCATCGTCATTTTGGGTGAAAAATGAGACATCCCTGACATAGAGATGAAGGCATCTTTCAATACAACGCAATACAATTGCAGCGGTTATGCCTTAGGAACATACAAGTGCATGACCATGACTGAAACTGTACATCTATGTCGTACTAAATATTTAACTGAAGCGTTGTTGCCCATGTGTGAGAGATATTATTTATGGATTTGGGATGGTCGATCCATAGATAATATTACTGGCAAAGTAATTGATTATAAGGATTTCCATATTGTCTTGGGTCATCTCTGTATCGTCACTTGACCTAGTGCAAATGTTTTACTGCCATGAAACCGGTTACTAGTACGATTTCGTACTAATGTCCCGTCATACGCCTGTATAGGTTGGAATTCGCTTGCTAAGCCCTAAGATTGCGCCTTTAATTTTGTCAAGCAGTATTGTAGATGACGGAGGCAATGGCAGCGACGGAGCTGGTATTTTTATGGCGGCCTTTATTTTGATCTTAACAACGGGTTGTTCAGTCATTGGGAAAATGGCGTGATCAATTTATGTCCGTGCATAATATTGCGACACTGAATCCTGTAGTATACGGTAAGTTTCCCTTTCGGCAGCTGTAGCTCCTCTCTTTTTCTTGCGCTTCCCAGCATTTGCACCGACATTTGCACCGACATTTGCACCGACATTTGCACCGACATTTGCACCGACATTTGCACCGACATTTGCACCGACATTTGCACCGACATTTGCACCGACATTTGCACTACTTGCTTTGGGGCATTGCTTTACGTCAGTTATTTTTGAATATTTCCAGAAATCCTTGTGAGTCTTTATATCATATGATACTGAGGCCATATCCGTGGAATATCCATGTTTCTTTAATACTGACTTGATTGTAGGTTGATTGCATGCTTCAACCTTCTTGTCTGTTCCTTTGCACTGCGCGTCCGTGGGGCACTGTCTCATCTTTTCCAATTCCAGTTCCTTCTCGAGTTTAGTTTTAGTTGTGGAAGTTCTGCGTAATTCTCCCTGTATCTCCTCTAACGAGCCTACATCACGGTATCGCCGCAGTGACTTATCAATGTCTGCTATTTTTTCCCGTTGGCTATCCTTGACTAGCTTGTATTCATACATAGTTCGGTATTCGCATAAGCTAGATGATTCTTTCTTCAAAGCGTCCAGCTGCAGTGTGTATTCCCGTGCCCCAGTCGGGTTTGTGCCTCTTGTCTCTTCTATTTTCTTGGATAACTGCGACATTAAGTTTGATACAATATGGCACCTCTTCTTGACACTCACAAAAGGTGGACGTAACCCAGTCCATGTATCGGTAATGAGACTGAGCTCTTGAGTATTGACGTTGTAGACGTACTGTTCCCTGAATATATATTTGGTTCCATCAACATTAATAATGCCATCAATACCAGACGAAAAGATTTTATTCGGAAAGTTAATCTTTGACGCAACGCAGGCCTCAGTACTCATAGCTTTGCAGGCGTAGCATGTATTTCCCTTATAAATTGTCACAATCCCTGCCTTTTCGTCAAAATCAACAGCATCTGGAGACTCGAAACCATCTGGGAGATTATACAAGAATTTAAGGGGGCCAGGCGCCCCTTCCGTTGCTCCCAGTAAACCTCCCTTAAAAAAAGCAATACTGCGACTGGTCTTGCAGCATGCGTCAATGTCGCTATATAGGCTCTTATGAATATTTGGAAATAACTTACGAATACTAACGGGATCCTTGCTAGTGTGTGTACTTACATCATACTCTAATACGTGATCACCTTTAAAAAATAACACTGTCTTACCCAAAGAGCACACAGCGGAAAAGTATTTTTTCTGTCTCTTGAGTGACATACATTTTACATGTGCGCCGTACACGACTTCGTCTGCAGATTTTTTCTCCGGTTTACATGTTGATATATTCATCCACATACCTGGCTGACCACCAATAGGCACAAGGGCATTGGGATATTTTGTATTGCTGAAAGCCATGCCGTTATAGCATATATTGTCAGAGTCAGCAAGAATAGCTCCAGTTCGACTACAGTTAAGCTGAGCTTGAGCCCAAGAGCTGCTCTTAACAACATAGGGATTGTCACAATATTGCACTATATCCTTAATTTGGTCTGTATTTAATGCATAGTCATATATGTAGAAGTGAGACATTTCACCAAAAAACAGTCCGTTACCCACGGCTAGAGTGTCACTCCCACTGAAAAATCTCATTGGCACACTATTGCATACGATATCTTCGCCTCTGTTAGGTGTTTTTGCCATAAGAGTTCCGTTGACGTAAATGGCTCGGCCTGCGCTACTCTTGAGTAGTACATATGTTGCCATTTTGTCCGATCCAGTGACCTTGGGTAGCGCCAAACGTTGTCCGTCTCCATAACATCCTGCTTGATCATAAAACATGTCTCCGATCCAGTTGGGGAAAATGCCCAACGCCCGATTCCAACAACCGCAGTCCCCAAATAGGATAAAAAGCAGATTGTTGCTCACTTTGTTTACCTTACATCGATAGACTATAGTGTAGTCACCTGTATCTAGCCCCAGTCTGGAGCTAGGAGGACCTTTCAAGGTGTTGTTACCATCTAGTTGCCAGGCTCCGTTCTTGACGGTTGGCGCCCCATTGAGGAAAGTAAATACCTGCCCGCGTCCGGACAAGTCATTAACTTGTGAGCCACCATTATAACATGCCTTATCAGAAGCATCCAGGGCTAGGAGTAACCCTCGGTTCAGTTTTAGTGGCTTTAAGTTAGATAGTGTCTTGTCCGTTACGCTCTGCCAACTGTCATATAGTGTCTTCTTATAGGTCGCGCATGTGACGTTATACCATCCGTGTATAGCAGTAACTTCAGCACTTGTGAGTCCCCTATTGTATATCAGCAAGAGCTTCATAGTTGCGTTCCAGTTATTAGTTTGATTTATATATGCAGGTCCCGTTAAGTCAGGCATTTGCGCTACGCCTCGAGTGCCTTGTGCCACAAGCTTACTGTCGACATAAATATCCAAACCGCCGTCGCTAGTCCGTGTTAAGACATACATATGCTCTTTGAATCCTTTATCGGGCATAGTATAGTAAATCCTGTTGCTATATTGATTGCAACAAGTCATGTTGTCAAAGTATACATTGCCGTCGTTCCAACATATATGACATGAGATGCCGCGGCCTCCTTGTTTCGACTCTATGTAGAAGGCAAAATGTCCGTTAAATATTTTTTGTTTAGCAACTATAACCAGGGAATAACTACCATTATTATAATTTGAACCCAAGCGTAGGTCTGAACAAGAGGGACCTGTGCCCACACCGCCAGTGTTTATATCAGCCTGGAAATCATCGGAAACCAAGGGTGTCTTAAAGTTAAAATGGTGGGCAAGCCCGCTTAAGTCTTTCCACTGAGTACTACCATTACTCAGTGAGTCAGGTCTGCGTGCATCAAGATAGCATACTAGATCCTTGGTTACTAAAGTATTTGGCTCCGGAGCTGGCGGCGCTGCTGCATTTTTTCTAAGAAGTACTGATGCAGGATATACTAGGTAATTCTTGCCGACATCATTGTATGTATCCCACATCTCCCGCTTAAAGTCAGAAATTTGCCCATTATAGTATTTGGCTACGCCACTGGAGCTTACCATTTTTGTTAGGCCGCCCTCAAATATCAGGTAGACGGTGTCCCCATTGGCTAGTAAGCGATATGCACTAATAGATATACCTGAGATGTTAAAATTAATATAGGGTCCATAGAGACATCCTTGCACTAGAGGACTATTTTGTAAATTTAACGGAACTACTGGAGACATATAAAGCTTATACCCGTCACCGGCGTTGTTATATGTGCTCCAAGAATTTATGTCAAACTGTGATATTGGACCGGTGTAATATCGCGCTTCCCCCTTGTCGCTCACCATTTTAGTAAAAGGTGCGTCATATACGATATATACCAGATCTCCGTTAGGCAGAACTTTTGTCGTAGACACTGGAATTGGAACCTTGCCGTTGCCTATGGCCCAGCCTGTCATGAGTGCACTGGCCAATATATAATTGTTGCCGGCGTCACTGTAGCCATTCCACCCCTCCGGCCTGAACTGATCTATAGAGCCTTTATAGTACTTCGCAACGCCGCTGGCACTGACCATCTTAGTATAAGTATCGTTATAAATCATATAAACCAATTCTCCAGTATTTAATGTACCAATGGCTTGGATGGGAACATTTGCTAATACAAATGGGCCATAGATAAATCCCGAATGTGATGCCAGACCGCCGCCTGTTTGAGATGTACCGTGGCCGCCCCTCTTGTTACTCTTCTTATCCTTGTGGGTTTTATGTCCCTGATGGCGATGCATAATGTATAATATACCGCAATATAGAAAATAAAATTCTCCAGTCTAGAATATATATCATGGATGCCTTAACTAACGCCTTGACACGTATTGACACATCTATTTCCGTTGTGCGTACAAACCCTTACATTGCTTCTGCCGTGACTTTGTTCCTAATCCTATATGCCAGTCTCGCAGCTCCTGCCTTACCTGCTTCTCTGGCTGGGCTCTTTGAGCATAGCACCTTCAAATTGCTTGTTATGATCATGATATTGTATCTAGTTAAGAATCAAGATATCACTACAGCCTTGCTTGTCGCTATTTGTCTGTCCCTTTCGCTAAATACACTGAGCAAATACCGTGTCTTTACAATGGCCAACGAATTAAGCACTGCTGTAAATGGGCATGGTTCTAATAAGCATACTGTAGGTTCCGGTAATTTTGTCGAAACCCCACAAACGTCTGATGCTTCGAGTTCATCACAACCACTAAAGCCCCGGGACACCGCGTATGGCCCTAATGGAGTCGGCGCCTCAACCGAAGATACACAGTACCAGTCTAACGGTACAACTCATCGCACCACGTTACGTGGGCATGAGTATGCGGTTAGCGACGAGCTTAACTTGCTACCTGGAGGCCACGGAAGTATGAGCGATAACGCAGACATGGATGTTGCTGCCCCAATGTTCCCCGATACCAAAGTACCTCCGGGTCAGGGTCCGGCGGGTTATGAAAGCGGAGGTTATGCTACCATTGGGGAACCAGATAGCCAACTATAAGTAGGAGATCACGGGAGTTGTGAGTACGCTGAAGCGCACTCAAAATCCCTGCGCACCTAACCCGCATGAGATGGGGCTCGTGAGTGCTTTATTTCCATCCTTGAATCTCTGGATCATAGTAATCTTTACCGTAATCCAGGGCTGTCTTGATATCGACGTATTCCCGAAACTTTCCGTTGAAGGGACACTCATGAGTTATATGCATTTCCCCACGTGGTTCTTCCATATAAGAACCGCAATCAGGGCACCATATAATTTTAATAGATATTAGTGGATCAGATATTTTTTTGAACCAATAATTTCTACATGTCTGTAGATATTCAGCTAGGCTATAAGTTTGAGTATGTCCTGACTCGGTTAAGTGAGCATCACTGTCAGGTATAGTTTTGCGACATTGCGCACAGAGACTAAACTGTTGGAGCTTTTTTCTCATGTGTGTGCTCGTGTGTATGTGTAGTATCTCCGTGTGTGTGCTCGTGTGTATGTGTAGTATCTCCGTGAGTATGCTCGTGTGTGTGTGTAGTATCTC
>SXGT01794643.1_pt1 | contig 22870 bp, 23 predicted proteins | sample 3176221 | NCBI WGS metagenome assembly SXGT01 (sample SAMN11356862, study PRJNA531348) | freshwater metagenome | isolation source: freshwater sample F1-120 | place: China: Fuxian Lake, Yuxi | collected 2017-12-25
GACCCTGCACGAACTCGCTGCGGTTCCGCCACACCGAGTCGACCGTGTACGCCCCTGCCACGCGCTGCGGGTCCTTGGTGTTCCACGCGGCTTCGGCCATCAGCACCTTCTGGCGGGCGCCCTCCTCGTCGAACGGGGGCAGCGGAAGGCGAGGCGCGACGGGCTCCGACATGTTTCCTCCTCGTGGCGATCGTGCGCGCCACACCGCGAGGACGGTACTCCGTCCGTACAGTCGGCGGTGGTGCGCATCCTGCTCGTGTCGGACCTCCACTACTCGCTCCCCCAGTTCGACTGGGTGGTGGCGCAGGCGGCGTCGTTCGACCTCGTCGTGCTCGCCGGCGACCACCTCGACATCGCGTCGGCCGTACCGTTGGAGGCCCAGAGCGTGGTGGTGCTGAAGTACCTGCAGCGGCTGCACGAGATCGGTCCGGTGGTCGCCAGTTCGGGCAACCACGACCTCACCGGGCCCGATGCCGCCGGCGAGCAGGCTGCGTTGTGGCTGGAGGACGCGCGAGCAGCGGGCATTCCCACGGACGGCGACTCACTGGCCATCGGCGACACCCTCGTCACGGTGTGCCCGTGGTGGGACGGCCCCGCCGGCCGCGCCGCACTGGAGCGACAGTTCGCGGCCGACTTCGCGATCCGCCCGGCACGTTGGGTGTGGGTGTACCACTGGCCACCGTTCGGCTCGCCGACGTGCTGGACCGGACGCCGTCACTACGGCGACACCGACCTGCCCGAGTGGCTGACGGCGTACCGGCCCGACGTGGTGCTCGCGGGGCACGTGCACGAGCCGCCGTTCAAGCCCGACGGGGCATGGGCCGATCGCATCGGCGACACCTGGGTGTTCAACCCCGGACGCCAGATCGGCCCGATCCCCACGCACGTGGAGATCGATCTCGACGCCGGCACGGCGCGCTGGTGGTCGTTGATGGGCGCCGAGGAGTTCGACCTGTCCAGTCCCACCACGCCGGCCCGCACCGTGTTCTGACGGCGGGTCAGTAGTCGGGTTCGGGATCGCGCGCCGAACCAGGCCGCGCCGGCGCGGCCTGGCGTTGCGCCAGCTCGGCGAGGACCTCGCCCACCATCGACAGGCCAGGAGCATCCCCGTACTGGTGCCGCAGGTCGGCGAGGTAGGTGGTGACGAACGCCAACCGTTCCGCCAGCCCCTGCGCCACCAGGCGCAGCACCGCCGGATCGGACTCGAGGAACGCCGGACCGTCCGAGGCGTGGCGCAACACGGTCGGCTCGCTGGCCACCACGGTCGCCGAGTGTCGGGTGCCGAGCAGCGCCGACATCTCCCCCACCAGCGCGCCCGGCATGGTGATGGTGTTCACCGCCACATCGCCCTTGCGCACCTCCAGCGAGCCGCGCACCAGCACCCACAGGCCATGACCGGTGCCGCCCTCCTCCACGACGGATTCGCCAGGGGTGAGGTGCACCTCGGGAAGGTCGGCGGCGAGCTCGAGCATGTCGGTCACACCGGCAGGGTACGACGAGCTGTGTGAACGGAGGGTGACGGTTCCGTCCGGCGCACTCACGGATGTGCCGTCACCTACGCTGCGCGGGATGCCGGACCCGATCGCGCTCGAACCAACCCGTCGACCGGCACGCCGCTGGCCACTCATCTCGGCGGTGATCGCGCTCATCACCGTGGCGATGTGTCTCGCCACCGCGTGGGGCGGCATCTGGGCGTCGCACCCGGCGTACTGGAGCACCCTGCTCCTCGTGGCCGGCATCTCCGGAGCGATGATCTGGTGGGCGCTGCGGACGCCGATGCCCACTCACCACAGCCCGTTCCGCCTGTGGTTGCCGCGGGCTGCGCTCGTGCTGGGCACGCTCTTCACGATCCTCGTGTTGCTGTACCTGCGGCCCCTGGTGGCCGACGGCGTGGCGGTCGATGCGCTCACCGCGGGTGGCGGGGTCAGCGTCGACGACTCGATGTCCGAGATCCGACTCACACCCGACGAGCCGAAGGGCACCGGGCTGGTGTTCTACCCGGGAGCGAAGGTCGACCCGCGGGCGTACAGTCGCCTGCTGCGCCCACTCGCCGAGGCCGGCTACACGGTGGTCGTGGTGAAGTTCCCGTACAACCTCGCGGTCTTCGGCATCGACGCCGCCGACGACGTGAACGGCGCCGACGACGGCGTGGATCGGTGGATCGTGGGTGGCCACTCGCTGGGTGGTGCGATGGCGGCGAGCTACTCGATGAACCATCGCGACGAGTTGGCCGGTCTGTTGCTGTGGGCCGCCTACCCGGCACCGGGTTCGTCGGGCAGCGAGGGGTTCGACGGCCTCGATGTGACGTCGGTGTACGGCACGGAGGACCAACTGGCCACCGTCGACGACATCATCCTGTCCAAGGCGATGTTGCCCGCCGACACGCACTTCGTGCCCGTCGAGGGTGGCATCCATGCGTACTTCGGCGACTACGGCAGCCAGAGCGGCGACGGCACCGCCACCATCGAACGCGACGATGCGCAGGCGCAGATCGTCACCGCGACGCTGGAGCAACTCGACCGCGTCGACGCCGGCTGACGCTCGGGACGCCGGCGGCGAGTCGACGTCACACGATGTCGTGTCCCGCTGCGCGCAACCGCTCGGCGAGATGGGCGATGTGGGCCGGCCCCACCTCGCAACAACCGCCCACGATCGTCGCCCCCATCTCGATCCACTCCATCGCGAAATCGCCGTACTTCTCGGGCGTCAGGTCGTGGCGATGGGTCAGTTCCTTCACCGTCGGCGCGTCCTTCAGGAAGTTGGCGCTGATGTGGGTGAACCCGTTGGCGTAGGCCCCGAACGGCACACCCAGGCCGCCGAGCTCCCTCATGGCCGCCGCCATCGCCTCGGGCACCGAGCAGTTGGCCAGCACCGCCGACACGGGACACCGCGCCACGATGTCGGCCAGCGCCGCCACCGGCTCGCCGGATCGCAGCGTCGACCCGTCCTGATCGTCGACGGAGATCGACAGCCACACCGGTTTGCCCGACGCCTGCGCCCCCTGCGCCGCGGCCTCGGCCATCGACAGCGAGGACATCGTCTCGCACAGGATCATGTCGACGTGGGGCCCGAGGATCCGCGCCACCTCGGCGTACTTCGGCGCCGCCACCTCCACCGGTTCGGCGAGATCGGGCCGGTAGCTCCCGTACAACGGCCCGATCGATCCGGCGATCCGCGCCACCCGGGTGCCACGCGCCTCGTGTGCTTCGGCCAGTGCCCGGAGGTGCAACGCCTGGAACAGGTGGTCCAGATCGAACCGCTCCAGGCGGTCGTGGTGGGTGGCATAGGTGTTGGTCGTCGCCACCGTGGCACCTGCGGCGAAGTAGTCCTCGTGGATCGATCGCACCATCCCGGGATGGTCGATCATCACCCGGGTGGCCCACAGTGGCGTCGGCTCGTCGCCCGAGCGCGCCACGAGCTCCTGCCCCATACCACCGTCGAGCAGCGTGATCCTTGCCATCGTCGTCTCCCTCTGTGCGCAGGGGCACCGCTCATCGTCCGGCACGTCGCCATCGGGAGCGTAGTGATCCTCGCCAGGATCGACGCGAGTCGACGATCAGCCCACGGGCTCCGGGGCGGGAAAGGTCCACGAGCCGTCGAGCACCTCCGGCCGTGGCCGATACAGGCGCACCGCGTAGTTCCAGCCCTCCATGATGCCGATGCAGTTCGATCGGCCGTCACCGCAGCCGCCGAAGTGCACGACCACCGAGCCGTCGGCCTCGCGGGCAGCCGTGACCGAACTCACGCTCACCGCGGCGTCACCGACCTGCTCGAAGAAGCCGTCGGCGTTGTACATCGAGATCGACCAGAACGCGTCGACCGGTACGTCGCGTACCACGATGCGGTACTCGCCGACGGGGAGCCCGTGGTCGACGTTCACGTACATCGCCTCGCGTTCGGGAAGCCCGCCCCAACCGGCAGCAGCACCCAGCAGGTGCATCTCCGGATCCACCTCACCACGGGCGCCGAACGCGCCCGTGAACCCGCCGTGGTGGCGGGCACGGTCGAGCAGGGTGGCGCGCACGGCGTCGAGCGAGTCGGTGTCCCAGTCGGGCATCGGGTACGGATGCGGCGCGCCGGCAGCCACCGAGAACCCGCGCTGCACGGCGTTCACGGCGGCAACGTCAGCAGGGTCCTCCGGATCCACGAGCACTCGCAGCAGCGCACACACGTACTGCGTCCCGAACTCGTCGACGGTGAGTCGGTACTCGCCCGGTTCCGAGAAGATGCGCTGGATGTGATGGTCGTGGTTCACCACCGCGGCCGACATGTAACGGCCGCCGGCGTCGGGCACGGTGAGCGTGGCGCCGTCGGTGAGGTCGACGACGATGGCGCTGTACAGCGTGTCGCGGTTCATGCGGATCACCGTCTGCGCGTCGAGCGGCGTGGGTGTGAGGATGTGGAACGGCAGGTTCACCCCGCCGGCGATCGCGGCGAACGCCGAGAACATGCGGTCGGTCTCGGCCTGCACGAAGTCGGCCTCGGTGACGAGGATGGTGCCGGTCATGTGTTCACTCCGTTCGTCACGAGGACCACGTGGACCCTCCGGTGTCGAGGCCGACCCTACGAACGGCCGACGGATGAGTCAACCAACGATTCGTTCGCCGGCCAGGGCGGTCACCAGCCCCGCCACAGCGCGGTCCCCGATCCGCTGGAAGGTTCGGGCGAGCAGCGGATCGGCCACGCCGAGCGGGCCCTTCAACTTCAGGACGGCGTCGTACGTGACGATCGAGCCCGATCCGTCCGGCGCGACGGTGATCGTGTCGCGCGAGGTGAGCACGCTGCTCTCGGCGAACGCCACCACCGTGGTCGGAGCGTCGTACGTGACCGTGTCGTAGCGCAACGAGACCGAGCGGCCGACCACCTTGACGGCAACGTCGAACGCCGCATCGGGTCCGCCGCCGTCACCGCGCACCTGGTCGACTCGGTCGACACCCGGGTCCCACGTGGCGAAGTTCCTGAGATCGGCCATGTAGTCGAATGCGTCAGCGGGCGGCATCGGGGTACGGACATGCACGAGGTAACGGGCCATGACGGTGGTAGCACCGCGTCGGGCGGCGCTATTCCCTTCGACCCGAGTCGTGCGTCACACGTCGGGAGCACGACGGCCGTCGCCGGAGGGACATCGGTGGGCGCAGAGGGACTCGAACCCCCGACCATTGCCTTGTAAGGGCAGTGCTCTACCAACTGAGCTATACGCCCGCGAACGGGACGCCGAGCCTACCCGGCGGCCCTGCACCACGTACCTCGAGATCCGCACTCCGTACGACAGATCTGGCAGACGGTCTGCCACAATTCCGGAGACCGAAGGGGGACCGGCCATGAGCAACGACACCACCACCACCGATCCGGCTGTGCTGCGCGCCGAACACGAACTCGCCCGCCGCTACTGGGGCGGCTTCCAGTGGCGCATCGTCGTCACCTTCGTGCTCGCGGCTGCGGCATGGACCACCGTGCTCGTGCTGGGCATCGTCGGCACCATCCCGCTCTGGGCCGGGCTGATCATGAACACGGTGCTGGCATCGACGTTCTACATGCCGATGCACGAAGCCGTGCATCGCAACATCACCGGCACGCAGCCGAGGGGCAAGCGGGCGGAGGACGCCATCGGCATGCTCTGCGCCATTCCCCTGCTGATGAGTTTCCGGAACCACCGGCCGTCGCACCTGCGCCACCACTCGTTCACGAACGACGACGTCCGCGACCCCGACCACTTCACGCACGGGTCGCTCGGCGCGTTGCCGGCGAAGGCCGTCGCCGTGATCGCGGTCAACACCTTCCTCCCGGTGTTCGCGCTGGTGCCGCCGGCACGACGACTCCTGCCGTCGCAACTGCAGCGAGCGCTGGCCGCAGGCGGCGATCGGAAGGAAGGACTCGTGCAGCTCCGCTTCTGGCTCATCACCCATCTGGTGCTGCTGGTGGCGGTACTCACCGGGTTCGGCTGGCCGGCGTTCCTGCTGTGGTACCTGCCCGCACGACTTCAGCTGTCGTGGTTGATCTTCATCTTCGCCTGGTACCCGCACCATCCGGCCGATGCGGTCGGCCGCTATGCCGACACACGCGTGGCGGTGTTCCCGGGTTCGAGGTGGCTCATTCGCGGTCACGACCATCACGCGATGCACCACATGTTCCCGCGCGTGCCGCACTATCGCCTGCGCGCCCTGTGGGCCGATGTCGCCGACGAGATGGTGGCCAAGGGCGTGCGCGCCGAAGGATCAGCGGTCGCCGCCACCGGTCCCGTGGTGTGGTGACCCTGCGATTCAGACGGTCCGGCGGGCGGCGAGCAACTGCGCCAGCAGCGCCGGCGTGGCAGCGGCCACCGGGGTGCGCCGGGCCTCGTGCACCAGGTGCACGAGCTCGCGGTCGTGCAGGTCGACCACGTGGGCACCGGCCTCACGGCAGATGAGCATGCTCGCCAGGTAGTCCCACACCCCGTGCGCGCCGCCGGGGCTGCGGTCGTCGCAGTCGACATAGCCGTCGAGCACGCCGCACGCCACCATGCACAGGTCGAGGGCCACGGCGCCGTACACCCGGCTCTGGCGGTAGCCGAGCGGCGACGGCGGGATGCCGTTCAGGCCGACGATCGACTCGGCGACGTCGGTGCAGTTCGATGGCGCGATGGAAGTGCCGTTGCGGAACGCCCCTCCCCCACGGGTGGCCCAGAACCGGTCGCCACTCGCCTGGTTCACCACCAACGCCGCAGATGCACCGTCGCCGTCGACCACGCACATCGCCGTGGCGAACCACGGCAGCCCGCGGCTGGCGTTGGTGCTGCCGTCGATGGGGTCGATCACCACCACCTCGCCGGTGGAGCCCGGTTCGAAGTCGCTCTCCTCCGACAGCACGCCCAGGCCGGCGGTGCGCAGCAACGGCAGTGCGGCGTCGTTGGCGACGACGTCGAGCGTGTACTGACCGTCACGCTGCCCCGAGAGGCCGAAGTCGCGCACCTGCGCGAAGGCCGCGGCCACGGCGTCGGCCACCTCGTGCAACAGGCCCAATCGGTCCGGGTTCATCGGGGCTGCACGGTAGCCTGCCCCCTCGTGGCCGTCATCGATGTCGCCGGGTTCGTCGCCGATCTGAAGGGGCACGCCGTGGATCACGGCTTCCACGTCCACGACGAGCGGCACTTCGTGGAGACGTACTCGCTGCGTCAACTGTGGGAGGTCGACCTGCACCCCGAGGAGGCGTGCAACGGCCCCATCGACCTGCACCTGTCGCTCGAGGTGGATCCGCGTGCACTGCTGGGCTTCGAGGACGAAGTGTTGAAGCTGCCCGATCCCGAGGACGACCCACCCACCGGGTTCACCTTCCCGCTCATCTTCACCTGGACCCTGCCGCCGCTGCCGCAGCCGCCCGACCTGCTGGTGCTGGCCACCGAGCTCGCCGGCGTCGGCGGCATCGACCTGCCCGTCGAGGTGTCGGCCATCGACAGCTTCGCAGCGGTCACCGACGCACCGGAACGCAGTCTCAGCATGGTGGCGCGCATCCCCATCGACCTCGCCGACGTGTACCTCGCCAACGACAAGGCGTTCTGCGACACGCTCGACCGTTGCCGCGACATCAGCCTGTTCCTGCTCGACCGTGCCGACGAGTGGCTGGGCGACGACTGAGCACGGCCTACACTCCGCCCATGCGAGTGAGCGAACTGATCGACATGTTGAAGGACCAGCCGCCGGACGCCGAGGTCGAGCTGGCCGTCGTCGCACCCGTCGGTGACGACGAGGACGACATCACCGTCGACCGCTACAGCGTCGAGGGCATGCTGCCCTGGCAGGACGAGGACGACGACGGCAACGAGGAAGAACTCGTCATCTGGTTGGTCGGCGGTGAGGACGACGACGTGGAGGCGTTCCTCGACGCGATCGAGGAACAGGCCCACGATCACGACCACGATCACGACCACGGGCATCACCACCACTGACCCATGGCGAAGCAGACCCCGCGTCGAAGGACGTGGTTCGCCGTCGCGATGACCGTCGCGCTCATCGCGCTGGTGGCCGGCGCGTGGGCACTGCGCACCTGGCAGCCGTTCGCCGACGAGGCCGCCGACATCGAGTGGCCCGACAACGTGGCACCGCTCGCCGACTACGTGGAACGAACGACGGGACTGCCGTTCCTCGAACCGGTCCGTGTCGAGTTCCTCGACCGAGATGCCTTCGACGAGCGCCTGGAGGCGGCCGTCGAGGAGCCCACCGAGGACGCACTGCGCACGGCCGCGTACGACGAAGCACTCGGGAGGGCGCTCGGCTACTGGAACGGTGATCCCGAACTGGCCCGTCGCTCCGGTCAACTCCGCGAGGCCTCGAACTCCGACGTCGAGTGGACCGCCGGCGGCGATGTCCTCGTGCAGGCCGACGGACCCGACGACGACCTCGCGATCGACGTGCAGGCCGATCTGGTGTTGCTGCTCACCGAGATCGTCGACGAGCAGCACTTCGACCTCGGCCGACGCATCGACGAAGCCCCCACCGCACAGGACTTCCAGGTGCTCGTGGGTCTCGATCTCGGCCAGGCGCTGTGGGTGCGCGACCAATGGGTCGACGAGCTCGACAGCGACGACCGCACGGCGTACGAAGAGGCGCGCGAGCGGCGCAACACGAACTTCGCCGACGCCACCGACGAGGTGGACCCCGTCTTCCGTTCGCTGCGCATCGTGGGACAGGCACTCGGCCCGGCGTTCGTGTTGGCACTGCACGAGTCGGGGCGACGCGACGCGTTCGAGATCGCCCTGGCCGACGACGTGCCCGACGCCGTCGACCAGCTCACCATGCCCGTCGGCAAGTACGAACGTCGCGACGAACTCGAGCCCGTCGACCCACCACCGGTGCCCTCCGACGGCGAGCTGATCTACACCCGTCAGCTCGGCCCCTACGGGCTGTTCCTGCTCATGGCCGGCGGACTGCCCCCGACCGAAGCACTGCAGGCGGCCGACGGATGGGGCAACGACTCCTTCGTCGCCTACACGCTCGACGAGCGCCTGTGCGTCGATGCGCGCATCGTTGCCGACAGCCGCACCGACGCCGACCGCATCGAACGTGGCCTCGACGCCTGGGGCCATGCCCGCCCCGACGAGAGCGACGCCCTGGTGGGCCGCGACGGCGACACCCTCCTGCTCTCGGTGTGCGACCCCGGCGTCGACACCGAGCAGACCACCCCCGACGAGGACGACCTCGATCAGTTCTTCGCCCGCGCCGACCTGCTGCAGTCGCGCATCGAGGTCACGGGCCTGCCGGCACTGTCGGAGTGCGTGACGATGCGGTGGTTCGAGACCCACGTCGCCGCGGACGACGTGGGCCGGGTGTTGTCGGAGTTCGACCCGTTCGGCGAACTCGACGACCTCACCACCGAGTGCCGCGACTCGGTGTGACGGCACCCATCGACATTCGCCGCCGACGGCGCGAGGATCATCGTGTGTGCACTTCGTACCGATCCGCCGCCCGTCGCGGTCGAGACCACCACTGATCGTGTCGTGCAGCCGGTCGCACCGCAGAGTGCGGCGGCGCGACTGATCGTCTCACGCACGTGTCTCGAGGCCGCCGACATGCTCGAACGGTCCGAACCGCAGCTGCACCGGCGCGACTTCGCGGGCTACGACCTCCTGCGTGCGAGTGGGATGACGGCCGACGAGGCCACGGCCGAGTGGCACCGGATCGTGCACGACACGCTCACCGAACTTGCCGCCGCGCTACGCGATCGCGCCGACCACGACTTCGATCGTGCCGTCGCCACCATCGGCACGGCGGTGCGCAGTTCACGACGCAGGGCCGGCACGACGGCCACGACGCCGAAGGGTCGCCCCAAGCGATGCCGCACCCCTTCGGCGCGAGTACGTTGAGCGCGTTCGTCCCCGCACGCAACCGCACGAAGGCCAGCACCATGCCCAGCAGGTTCCCCGGCGTCCTCACGCCGCTCGTCACACCGTTCACCGAGGAGGGTGGCCTCGACCTCGCCGCGGTCGGCGCGGTGGTCGAACACCAACTGGCGAACGGCATCAACGGCTTCGTCGTGGCCGGCACCACCGGCGAGGGCTACGCCCTCGACGCCGCCGAGCGCGCCGCGATGCTGCGCACCGTGCGCGACCTCACGGCCGGGCGGGTGCCCGTGCTGGTGGGCGTGGGCGGCATGGCCACTCGCGAGTCGGTGGCGCAGGCCGTGGCCGCAGCGGACGGCGGCGCCGACGGCCTCATGGTGGCCGGACCTGCGTACGTGCTGCCCGATCAGCAGGAACTGGCGCGCCACGTCCGCACGGTGGTCGATGCTGTGGCGCTGCCCACCGTGCTGTACGACTATCCCGCCCGGTCCGGCGTGCAGTTCGGACCGGAGGCACTCGACGGTCTCGCCGATCACCCGCTGGTGGTGGGCATCAAGGAGGCCAGCGGCGACCTCGACCGCATCGCCATGATGCAGCAGCGCTACGGCGACGCCATCGCGCTCGTCTCGGGCGCCGACGCGTTGGCGATGCACTTCTTCGCTGCCGGCAGCGATTCGTGGATCGCCGGGTTCGCGAACGCCCTCCCCGCCGAACACGTGGCGATGCTCACGGCGGCGAGCGCCGGCGACCTCGACCACGGCTGGGCGTTGTCGCGCCGACTCGACCCGATCCTCACCTGGGTGGAGTCGGGCCACTACACGGCGAAGTGCCGCGCCGCGCTCGAGCTGCGCGGGCTGCACGTCGGGCCACCGCGACCGCCGCTCACCGCACTGGCCGGCGACGAACTCGCCACGCTGCGCACCCTGCTCACCGAACTGCTCCCCGAACTGCACGGCTGATGAACACCGTCGACGTGGTGGTGGTCGGCGGCGGCATCGTCGGCCGCTCGGTCGCCTCCTCCGCCGCGCGCCGCGGCATGTCGGTACGGCTGGTCGAGGCCGGCGGCGTCACCGAGGGCAGCTCGGCCGGCAACGCCGGCCACATGGTGCCCAGCCACGTCGTGCCGTTCGCTGCGCCCGGCATGGTGCGCAGCGGCATCACCAGCCTGTTGCGTCGCGACGGCGCGTTCGCCGTGTCGCACCACGCCGGGCCGGGCATCGTGCCCTGGCTGTGGCGATTCGCCCGGTCCACCACCGAGGCCAACGTGGCTCGCGGCGTGCCCACCCTGCGCACTCTGCTCGACCTCACCGCCGACGAGATCGAACGTCTGGCCACCGGGGGCGCCCGGCTCGACGCGGCCCGCACCGGGTTGCTGCAGGTGTGCTCGTCCGACGCGTCGATGCGCGAGGCCGAACACGAAGTGGCAACGTTCCAACGCTGGGGCGTGCGGGCCCGACTGCTCTCGGCCACGGAGGTGCGCGAGGCCGAACCCGCGTTGCGGCACGGTGTACGTGGCGGCGTGGAGTTGGTGGACGACGGGCGGTTCGATCCCGCCGGGCTACTGGCCGCCGTGTGGGCCGAGGCCTCCGACCACGGCGCCACCGCGACGACCGCCCGGGTGCAACGCCTCGAAGTGGTGGGTGATCGCCAGGTGCGCGTCATCACCGACGAGGGCATCGTCGACGCGCACCAGGTCGTGGTGGCGGCGGGCGTCTGGACCCCAGCGTTGTGTGCGCCCTTCGGGCCGCGGTTGCCCATTCGTCCGGCTCGCGGGAACAGCGTCACCATGCCCGACGGGCCGCGTCTGCGTCTTCCGCTGCTGCTCGGCGACCAACGCCTCGCGGTGAACCCCTTGACCGACGGCCTGCGCATCACCGGCCGGTTCGAGCTCACGTCGCCGTCGCACCGGGCCATCAGCGAGCGCCGCACGAAGGAACTCGTCCGCCGAGCGGCCGAGGTGCTCGAACTACCGGCCGACGCGCCACCGCAGCACCAGTGGACGGGGCTGCGGCCCGCCACGCCCGACGGGCTGCCCGTCATCGGGCGCATGCCCGGCGCATCCGCCGTCGTGGTGGCCGCCGGACACGGCATGCTCGGCTCCACCGCCGGGCCCGGTACGGGTGAGGCCGTGGCCGCCATCCTCACCGGTGGCACCCCCGTCGTCGACGACCACATCGTCAGCCCGGCGCGCTTCGCCCGGGGATCCAGGAGGAACGGATGAGAAGCGGCCGAGTGCTCCACTGCGTGGAGTCGCACACCGAAGGCATGAACACCCGCGTCGTGGTGGGGGGCGTGGCACCCATTCCGGGCGACACGATGGAGGCCCGTCGGCAGTGGTTCATGGCCAACAACGACGACCTGCGTACCTTGCTGATGCACGAGCCTCGCGGCCACTCGGCGATGAGCGGCGCCATCCTGCAGCCACCGACGCGGCCCGACGCCGACTGGGGCGTGTTGTACATCGAGGTCACCGGCTGCCTGCCGATGTGCGGGCACGGCACCATCGGCGTGGTCACCGTGCTGGTGGAGACCGGCATGGTGCCCGTGAGCGAACCCGTCACGACGGTGCGGCTCGACACACCGGCCGGGCTGGTGGTGGCCGACGTGCAGGTGCGCGACGGTCGCGCCGAGGCCGTCACCATCCGCAACGTCGCCTCGTTCGTCACCGAACTCGACGGGCGGGTGCTGGTGCCCGGGCTGGGCGAGGTGCGCTACGACATGGCGTTCGGTGGCAACTTCTACGCGATCGTCGAGCTCGACGAGATCGGTGTGCCGTTCGGGAAGGAACACGCTCGCGAGTTGCTGGCGGCGGGCATGGCCATCATGGACGCGGTGAATGCCGCCGCTCCGCCGGTGCACCCGCTCGAGGCGGGCATCCACGGGTGCCACCACGTGCAACTCGTCGCACCCGGCTCGACGGCCGAGGTGTCGCACCACGCCATGGTCATCGCCCCGGGTTACTTCGACCGTTCGCCGTGCGGCACCGGCACCAGCGCACGCATGGCGCAACTCCACGAACGTGGGCTGCTGCCATTGCACTGCGACTTCGTGAACCACTCGCTGCTCGGCACCTTCTTCACCGGCCGTCTGGTCGAGGCGGCCGAGGTGGCAGGGCGCACCGCCGCAATTCCCACCATCACCGGACGGGCCTGGATCAGCGGCGTGTCGCAGCAGTTCCTGCATCCCACCGATCCATTCCCGGCAGGTTTCCTCCTCGAGTAGGCAGGCGACACAGTTCGCCGAGAACTGTGTCGCCTCGGGTTAGCCTTGCGGCGTGCTCCATCGAGTCTCGTTCCGCGCCCTGACGACGGCGCTGGTGGCCGTGGCGGTCGTACCGCTGGTCACGCCGTCCACCCCCGCCGACGCCATCGCCATCAGCCCCTTCGTGGTGGGCTACCACGCCCAACTGAACGGCGGCGTCACGTTCGCCCAGAACTCGTCGCTGACGTGCTCGACCACACGCGACACAGGCGCCACCGACGCCACCGGATGTACCAACGCGCAAGCGGGCAGCGGTACCGCCACGAACAACAACAACTGGATCATGACCAATGTCGACGTCGACGCCGACGCCGGCACGTTCAACTCCTCGTCCAGCCAGTTGATCTTGCCGGCCGGCACCACGGTGGAGCATGCGGTCCTCTACTGGGGTGCCCGCCGCAAGGGCGCGAACGGCCGACCGAACGTGACCGTGCCGTTCGATCGCGTGCAGTTGGCCGCGCCCGGCGCCGGCTACGTCGAGGTGGTGGCCGACCGCGTCATCGCTCCCACCGCCTCGCAGTACAGCGACCTCCCCTACCAGGCCCGCGCCGACGTCACGGCGTTGGTGCGCGCCGCAGGTGCCGGCGAGTACACCGTGGCCAACCTCGCAGCGGCACTCGGCTCCGACCGCTATGCGGGATGGACGTTGGCGGTGGTGTACACCGACCCCAGCAAACCACTGCGCGACATCACCCTGTTCGAGGGGCTCACCGTCATCCAGCAGGGCGCGGCATCCGACACCATCACGGTGAACGGCTTCACCGCACCCGTGGCGGGCCCCGTGGACGCCACCATCGGCCTCGTGGCCTACGACGGCGACCGGGCCAGCACCGGCGACAAGGCGTCGATCAACGGCGCAGCACTGGCCTCGGCCATCAGTCCTGCGACGAACTACTTCAACTCGACGGTCGACACCTTCGGGGCGCCGGTCGCCACCCGCACGCCGGCCCATCTCAACAATCTCGGCTATGACGTGAAGGTGGCCGATGCGACAGGCATCATCCCGAACAGCGCCACCAGCGCCAAGATCGCCGTGAGCACGTCGGGCGAGACCGTGTACGTGGGCGTCATCACCACCCGCATCGATCTCACCGCCCCACGCTTTCCCACCATCAAGTCGGTCACCAACCTCGCCAACAACGACCCGGCCGAGGTGGGCGACACGCTGGAGTACACCCTGCAGCTCGACAACATCGGCGACGATCCCGCCGATGGTGTGGTGGTCACCGACGTCATTCCGGCCAACACCGAGTACGTGGCCGGCAGCCTGCAGATCGACGGGACATCGATCACCGATGCGGCCGGCGACGACCGCGGCGAACTCGCGACCTCCCCCGCGCGCGTGGTGGCCCGTGTGGGCACCGGCGCCGGCGTGGCCGCAGGTGGACGCATCGACGTCGGCGCTTCGACCACGGTCACCTTCCGGGTGACGGTCCTGGCGCCCGCCGCCGGGACGTCGATCGACAACGCGGGCACGCTCGACTACGTGGCCGCCACCCTGGGCGACGCGGTGAGCACCCCGACCAACAACACCAGCACGCCGGTGCGTGCCGACGACCTGATCACCGACCCACCCGGGGCGCCGGAGCTGGCGGTCGTGAAGCTTGCTCCCGAGCGGCTGCCCGTGGGCGCCGCCATCACCTACGACGTCGTCGTGCGCAACGACGGCACGGCCACGGCCACGGCGGTCACGGTCACCGACCCCGTTCCCTCCGGGGTGACGCTCACCGCTGCCACCGCACCGTGCACCGTGAGCGCACTCGCCGTCACCTGCGCGCTGGGCGGCCTGGCCGCGGGCGACCGGGTGAGCCTCACGTTCGAGGGCACCGTCGACGGCGACCTCGCCGACGGCACGGCGGTCACCAACACCCTGGTGGCCTCGGCCACCAACGCCGCCGATGCCACCGCCAGCGTCACCACCATCGTGTCGGCGTCGCCCGATCTCTCGCTGCGCAAGACCGTCGTGGGCACACTCGTGGCCGGCGGCTCCGGCACGTATCGATTCACCGTCACCAACAGCGGCAACGGGGTGGCCCACGATGTCGTGGTCAGCGACCCGCTCCCCGACGGCGTCACGCCCACAGCGGGCGGGCCGTGCGTGGCCGACCCCGAGACCACCGGCCTCCTGACCTGTCCGCTCGGCGACCTTGCCGCCGGCGAGACGGTCACGCTCGACGTGACGGTACAGCTGAGCGCCGCGCTGTCGGGCAGCGTGGTGAACGGTGCCGTGGTCACCGCTGCAGCCGTCGACCGCGACCCCACCGACAACACCAGCACGGTCACGTCGTCGCTCGCACCGCCGCTGCCGGCCACCGGATCGTCACCGCTGCTGCCACTGTGGGCGATGCTGCTGCTCGCCGCGGGATCGGCGCTCACCCGTTGGTCGCGGCGCAGCACGAGCCGGTGATCAGCGTGCGGGACTGCCTGCCGTCTCGCCCCAGTGCTCCGCCGTCTGCACCAGCCAGAACGCGGCGAACAACGTGATCTCGGTCATCTCCAGCACCAGGATGCGGTGACGCCACTCGCCGCCCAGGAAGCCGAGCGCCAGCCCTCCCACCACCATCAGGGCGCCGATGGCGGCGTACCAACGGAACCACACGGCATTGCCGCCACGGCGGTGCTCGACCGCGTTGGCGATGACGGCTGCCGCCAGCGCCACGAACATCAGGATCGCTGCGTAGCCGTGTGCCCGGGTGTCGAAGTCGTCCCACGCGAGGAACAGGGCGCCGCCCAGCAGCAGCAACACCATCGCCGCCAACAGCCCGCGTCGGGTGCCGGCGTCACCGACCTGCGCGACGGCGAACAGGTCGCGTGTGGCGATCATCGCGATGATCGCCGCCACCACCAAACCGGCGATGCCGGCGATGAGCAGGGCCGTGATGTTGTTGTCGATGTTGGCCGTCACCCACGGCGCCAGCTGCCCGTCGGTCGACTTCGGTAGTGGCGACACCTGGATGCTCCAGCAGTTCCCCACGTCGGAGGTGGGTGCCAACGCCACCACCGGTGCGAGCATGCCCGCGACGTTGAGGAACGCGTCCTCCCATGCCGTGCTGCCCTTGATGACGATGAGGCACAGGCCGATGGCCATCAGACCGCCCACGAAGATCGCCCGCACGGGCGTGTAGTAGTAGGCGCTGATCGAGGTCTGCCAGCAGTCCATCTTCGACCGCTCCACCATCACCGACACGCCCAGCAGCAACACCACGCCCACGATCCCGATCCGCAGATAGCGGTAGGTCTTGATCGCGGCGTCGTCGACCACGGGTGGCTCAGTCGGTGGGTGAGAAGTCGAGCGCGAGCGAGTTCATGCAGTAGCGATCGCCCGTCGGTGTGCCGTAGCCGTCGGGGAACACATGCCCCAGGTGGCCGCCGCATCGGGCACACCGCACCTCGGTGCGCACCATGCCGTGGGAGTGGTCGTCGATCAGCTCCACGGCGTCGGGGCGAACCGCCTCGTAGAAGCTGGGCCAGCCACAGCCGGAGTCGAACTTGGTACCCGACAGGAACAGTTCGTTGCCGCACCCCTTGCAGGTGAACAGGCCATCGCGGTGCTCGTGGAGCAGCGCCCCCGACCACGGGCGTTCGGTGGCAGCCTGGCGCAGCACCATGAACTCCTCGACGCCGAGCCGTCGGCGCCACTCGTCCTCATCGTGCTCCACTTCGTACGGCATCGCGTCACCGTACTCCCCCACCGCGCCGTGCGCGATCAGCCGTCGACGCACCCGCCGCTGGCGAACCGCTGCTCGAACGTGGGCCAGAACCACTCCTGCGCCACCGTGACGGCGGCGGCGGCCGACAGGTGCGTGCCGTCGGGCCGATCGGCGCCGGGAGCGGCGCCCGGGGTGCCGTCGTAGGCGCTGCGGTAGTCGACGCGAGCGACGTCGGGCCGCTCGGCGGCCAGATCGGCCACCACGTCGTCGATGAACGCCTGCGCCCCGTTGCGGAAGCTGTCCTCGGTGGTGAACCGTCCGTCCTGCAGCACCCACGCGGTGGGCGGAACCAGGAACGTCACGCACCGCGCCCCGGCCGCGGTCAACGCCTCCACGTACCCGCGATAGTCGGTCCGCAGCCGACTGCGGTACTCCTGCGCATCGGGCAAGGTCTGCCAGGAGCGTCCGTCGTCCCAGCTCCGCGACCACGAGTCGGCCAACGTCACCAGGATCACCACCACATCCGGATCCGCCTGACGCGCCGTGTCGATGGCATCGCCCCACACCAGCGAAGGGCACGCCATCTGCAAGGCCGAGTCGAGCACTTCGTCGGCATACCTGCCGCCGCGCACCAACCCGCACGCGCCGTTGGCCTTCACCGAGACGCGTCGCACGTCGCTGCCGACCGCCGACTCCACCAGCCCGCCGCCGAGCGCCGCCGCCGTGGAGTCACCGATGAGCAGCACGTCGAGTGCGCCGGCTGCGACGACGCCGGGGCTGCTCACCTCGGTGCCGGCGCCATCGGTGGTGCGACCCGTGGTCTCGGGACGGATCTCCACCTGCTCGGCCTGTTCCTGATCGATCTGGTCCCCCTGCGTGACCGTACGTGCGGCGGACCGCACCGCCACACCCGCCACCACCAGCAGGACCACCCACGACACCAGCAGGCTCCGCCGCACCACCATCGGCATCGCTCGCGTGCGCACCGGTTCCTCGAGCAGCCGGAACGACAGCTCGGCGAGCATCAGCGTGCACGCCACCTTCGCGGCGTCGACCATCCAACCCGGCACGTCGGCCGACACCGGGACCAGGAAGATCGGCCAGTGGAACAGATAGATGCCGTAGCTGCGCCGCCCGAGCCAACCGACCACCCGAGTGGACAGCGCACGGCCCACACCCGGCAGATCGGGACTCACCGCGCTCACCACCAGCGCCACCGAGCACAGCGCGAACAACGGCAGCAGGCCACGGTACGGCCACGCTGCGGACGACGCACCCGTCGCCACGACGGCAGCGAGGAACACGACCATCGCGCCCGCACCGAGTGCGGGCCCCTGACGCAGCGCCCGCGAGCCGTCGCGCAACACGAACGCCAAGCACACGCCCGCCAGGATCTCGGGGGCACGGAACGGTGTGCCCAGGTACACCAGGTTCGGGTCGAGCCGCGGCCCCAGCACCACCGTGAGCACCGACAACCCCACGAACGCCGCCGTCAACCCGGTGATGGCACCGCGCCGGTGTCGGGCGAGTACGGCGAAGCACACGGCGGCGGCCACGTAGAACTGCTCCTCCACCGCCAACGACCAGAAGTGGTCGAACGGCGACGGCTGACCGAACAGGTCGGCGTACTGCCGTCCTTCCGCAATGGCTCGCCAGTTGAACACCTGGCCGAGCGACCACAGCGCATCGGCCCGCACACCGTCGCGCGGGTAGTGCGGCACCACCACGGCGAGCACGCCGACCAGCAGCACCGTCAGCAGCTGCGCCGGCAGCAGGCGGCGCACACGACGCATGAAGAACGCGCCCACGCCGAAGTCGCCCGACGACCGCAGTTCCTCGAGCGCCCGGGTGGTGATGAGATAGCCCGAGAGCGTGAAGAACAGCGACACGCCGAGATAGCCGCCGGAGAACTGCGCGTACCCGAGGTGGAACAGCAGCACCGCCACCACCGCCACGCCGCGCAGCCCGTCGAGCGCCGGGACGCGCCCGGCCACGACGGTCGCGGCGGCTCGGCGATCGGACCTCATCTCCACGTGGGGCGGGTGGGTATCGAACCCACGACCCAGGGCTTATGAGTCCCCTGCTCTGACCACTGAGCTACCGCCCCCGCCGGGAGGCTAACGGCGGGTGGCCACCAGCACGACGAACCGGCTCGGTGGGCGGCGTCGCCGCCACCGCGCCTTCCACGGCCGCATCGCCCACTGCCAGCCGTACCAGGTGCGATGCCGACGCCACCGCAGCCCGAGCGCGTCGGCCAGGTCGGTGAGCATGTCGTCGGTCAGGAACTCGATCGACGGCACCGACTCGCTGCGCGTGCCGTACTGCCGCTCGAACTGTGCGTGTCGCTCGGCCACCATTGCGTCGCCCGCCGCTCGCGTGCGGTACAGCGGGGTCTCGAGCACGACGACACGACCGCCGGGGCGGAGCACTCGCAGCGCCTCGCCGAGCGTGCGGTGATAGTCGGTCGAGTAGTGCAGTGCCGCGTTGAACACGACCACGTCGGCGGTGGCGTCGGCGAAGGGCAGGTCGTCCATCTCGGCCTGGTAGCGCTCGAACGAGTGCAGGAAGTGACGCGCCGCGCCCAGCCCGTCGGACGGGTCGTCGGTGAGGTCGACCGCGTGCAGGTCGTGCCCCCGCTCGCTCAGCCGGTTCGACAGCCAGCCCGTGCCGGCCCCGACGTCGACGATGGTCAAGGCCGGCGGCGCCGCACGCAGCACCCGCGTGCGCACCGTTCGCCAGGTGTTGCGACGGATGGCCCACTGCCATTCGATCGGACCGCCGGGAGTCGGCTCCGGCAGCCGGCGGAAGTATTCGGGGTCGTCGGTGCCGCGCCCCTCGGCCATGCGCACCGCGGTGTACTCGCGGACGAACTGGTCGAAGAACACAACACGGTCGGGCGAAAGGCAACGGTGGATGCCGTCGACGACGGGATACGTGGCACGGAGCTGGATCATCGGCGGCGCAGCTCGAGCACGTAGTGATCGGCGAGCGACACGACGGGCCGCCAGGTCTCGACGGCGCGTTCCACACGGTCGAGCGCGGCCACCGCCGAGGGGACGCGGCGTGCCAGCGGCTCCACGTACGAGGGCGGCACGAACGCGCCCAGCGCCCACGTGCGCTCCACCCGGAACCACGGCGTGAACGCGGCACCGAGCCGACGGGCCGAGGGATAGCGGATGGTGAGACCGCGCCACTCGGTGCTCGCGTGCAACCGCCGGAACGCCGTACGCGGCTGCAGCCTGGCGAGGTACCAGGCCCACTCCCACGGCACGACGGGCCCCATCACGCACAGCACCGCAACGCCATCGCGTCGCACGGCCGGGGCGAGCGCCGTCGCCACCGCCCCCAGGTCGTCCACACAGTTGAGTCCGCCGAAGTTCGACAACACGCCGTCGAACGGGGCCTCGCCGGCCGTGAGTGCGGCGATGTCCTCGACCGCGCAGCGCACCGCCGAGACCCCTCTCGCCCGCGCCGCATCGACCATCCCCTGCGCCGCGTCGGTGGCGACCACCTCGACGCCACGTCGGGCCAGCCACGCAGCGTCGACGCCGGTACCGCAGTTCAGTTCGAGCACCCGCTGACCCGGGCCGAAATGCACGGCCAGCCGACGCCACACCGCCTCGCGCATCGTGCGGCCGATCACCGTGTCGGTGAACGTGTCGTCGTAGTCGGCCGCGAGCGCGTCGAACGGCGACGACGAGGGCTCGGGCAGGCTCAGACCTCCACCTCGTCGGCCGCGGCCAGCAGAGCGACGCGGGCCGCCTCGGCGGCCGACGCCTTCGCGGCCGCGGCATCGGGATCGGTGTCCTTCAACCGGTGCGCATCGACGGCGTTGAACAGCCACGAGTCGGCGAACTGGTAGTAGCGGCGCGAATGACGCCCGCTGATGCGGAAGTCGCGGTCGCTGCCGGTGTCCCAGTTGCTCGAGTAGACGAGCTTCGGCTTCACCTTCTCGTAGAAGCCGGTGTTCTTGATGGGATACGCGACGGTGGTGAAGAAGATGTCGGGGTTGGCCTCCTTCACGTGCTCGACGGTGGCCTCGATGTCGGCGTACTCCTCGCCGTCGTAGCCCCACATCAGGAACATGCCGACCTCGATGCCGTACCGCTGGGCGAGCTTGGTGGCGTGCTGCACTTCCTCCACCTTCACCCCGCGGCGCATCGCGTCGAGGATGCGCTGGCTGCCGCTCTCGCTGCCGATCCAGATGCGGTAGCAGCCGAGATCGGCGAGCGCCTTCGCGACCTCCTCGGTCTTCATCCGGTCGGCGCGGGTGATGGTCTCGAAGGGGATGCGCATGCCGCGACGCTGCATCTCCTCCCGGTACTCGAACAGCCACTTGTGACTGATGGTGAACACGTCGTCGGCGTACCACACCTGTTCGGGCGCGTACGTCTCGACGATGTGCTGCACCTCGTCGACGCAGTCGATCGGGTCGCGACGCCGATGCGAGTAGCCGAACACGGCGTGGCTGCACCAGTCGCACTTGTACGGGCAGCCGCGGGCCGTGATGAGGTTCACCGAGCCCATCCCGTGGTGGGTGCGCCAGGTCTCCACGTACCGCGCCGTGTCGATCGCCTCCCGGTCGGGCCACGGCAGCGAGTCGATGTCCTTCACCTTCTCGCGCTCGTCGTTGCGCACCGAGCGGCCGTCCTCGTCGATGAACACCGTGCCGGCGACCCCGTGCAGCCGATGCTTGCCGCGATCCCGCAACGCCGGGATGAGCTCGGCCATGGTGACCTCGCCCTCCCCGACGACGACCACGTCGGCACCGCGGGACAGGTAGTCCTCCGGGTAGTTGGCGCTCTCCGGGCCACCGAGCACGACGGTCCAGCCGTGACGATGTGCCTCCTCCACGACCCACAGCGCATTCGCTCGGGTCATCAGGTTGGTGTACACCCCCACCACGCCGCCGGGCGTGGCCGCCAGGCGCGCCGCCAGGGCGTCCTTGGTGGAGAACGTGGTGTCGAACACCTCCACCTCGAAGCCCTCCCGCTTGAGGTACGCGCTGAGGTAGAGCAGCCCCAGCGGCGCGTAGGGCTTCATGATCTGCTGCTCCTTCTCGTCCTCGAACAAGAAGTAGCCGTGCGTCAGCAGGATGTCGGGCATCGGGTCGCCAACTCCTCGAGCAGTTCGGCGGCAGCCTCCGGGGAGGTGCCGCGGCGGAGTACATAGGTGGGGCGGTCGAGCAGCGTGTCGACCCACTCGGGCTGCAACTGCTCGCGTTCGACGGGCAGCGATGCATCCCAGAACCGGCGGCGTGCCTCGTCGAGGTCGATGGGTTCGAGCGCCAACTGCGGGTCGGGGTCGAGCATCACCACCGCGTGCACCTCGTGCACGGCGTGACGCTGTGCGGGCGGCGGCACGACCGGCACCTTCCAGCCCTCGGCCGAGGTGTGCGGCACCAGTTCGATGTCGCGCAGCTCGGGGAACCGTTGCGCGGCCTCCTGCGTCATCAGCATCCGCCACGGGTACCCCGCGAACGTGCCGGCCGCGCGCCCGGCAGCGGCGTACACCCAGTCGTCGCTCACCACGTCCATCCCGCGCCGCAGGCAGCTGTACGTGAGCGTGCTCTTGCCCGCACCGGAGGGCCCGCGCAACAGCAGCCCCGTGCCGCCGGCCGCCACGAGGCCGCTGTGCACGGCATGCAGCCGCCCGTTCGCCACGTGCACCGACGTGAACGCGGCCTCGGCCAGCAGCCGTACCGCATCGGGAATGGACGCCAGCGACTCGGCGAGCACCACCTCCGCGTGCTCACCCGGCTGATCGACGATCGCTCGCGAGTTGCCACACCGCACCACCATGCCGCCGTCGTGGAACTCGGCGGTCACCATCGGCCAGCCCGGATCACCCGGCTGATCGGGCACCACGCTGATGTCGAGCGTCATCCTGCCACCGATGGCGAGCGCGTCGGGGTACTGGAGCAGCGTCCCCTCGATCGCCGCCAGCACGGCGGCCGAGTCGGTGGTGACGACCAACGCCGAGCCGAGCGGCGCCGCGTCCCGTTGCAGCGTGCCGGACATCGATCCGACTCTAGATGGTGCCGGCACCGGTGCGCCCCTCCTACCCAGGATGTGGGCACACAACGCCGAACGGCCCGCCACCAGGCGGGCCGTTCACTGTGCTCCGAGAGCAGGGCTCGAACCTGCGA
>SXGT01066175.1_pt1 | contig 22862 bp, 17 predicted proteins | sample 3176221 | NCBI WGS metagenome assembly SXGT01 (sample SAMN11356862, study PRJNA531348) | freshwater metagenome | isolation source: freshwater sample F1-120 | place: China: Fuxian Lake, Yuxi | collected 2017-12-25
GGCATCGAGCCGGACATCGCCCTGGTGAAGTACAAGACGCTTGCCGGCGGCGGCAGTTTGAAGATCGTCAACGGCACGGTCCCGCTGGCCCTGGCCAAGCTCGGCTACGATGAGCCGCAGATTCAGGCGATCATCAAGTACGTCGATCAGAACGACACGGTGGAAGGTGCGCCGGGCCTGGCCGACGAGCACTTGTCGGTCTTCGATTGTGCCTTCAAGCCGGCGAATGGCGTGCGGAGCATCAACTGGCGGGCCCACTGCCGCATGATGGCCGCCGCCCAGCCGTTCCTGTCGGGGGCGATCAGTAAAACGGTGAACATGCCGACCGACGTAACGCCGGCCGACATTGCCGAGGCGTATGCCTGGGGCTGGAAGCTCGGTCTCAAGGCCCTCGCCATCTATCGCGACGGCAGCAAACAGAGCCAGCCGCTCAACACGCAGTCCGACGCAGGCAAGGCGAAGGACAAAGACGAAAAGGCGTCCCGCCCGCGCCGCGAGCACCTGCCGGATACCCGTCACTCGCTGACGCACAAGTTCAACGTCGGCGGGCACGAAGGGTATATCAACGTCGGGCTTTACCCCGACGGCCGCCCCGGCGAGCTTTTTATCACCATGGCCAAGGAAGGTTCGACCATCGGCGGTTTGATGGACGCCTTCGGCACGGCCATCTCCATCAGCCTGCAATATGGCGTACCGCTAGAAGCCCTGGTCAACAAGTTCTCGCACATGCGGTTCGAGCCGATGGGGCACACCACGAATCCCGATATTCGGATCGCCAAGAGCGTGGTGGACTACATCTTCCGCTGGATGGGAGTGCAGTTTCTGGCGGGTTATAAAGAGGCGAACAGCGGCATCTTGCCGGGAAAGACCCCGCCTTCCGCGGATGACGATGTTGACTCACAGAGGTTGCCCGCCGCCAAGAAGGCCGGCGGGCAGTCGGTAGGTCAGGGATCGACACAAACCCGTAGCGCCAGCGAGGGAGCTAACGGCACCCCCGGCTCTCACGTGAACGGTAACGGTGCCGCCAAGCGGATCGATGCCGACATGCTGGAGCGGGCCGGTGTGGCGATGAAGGTCGACGCCAGCGGAAAACCCGCCGGCCGTAACGACCAGTTCGCCAAGTTCCAGCTTGATGCCCCAAGCTGCGACAACTGCGGAGCGATCACGGTTCGCAACGGCAATTGCTACCTGTGTCACAACTGCGGCAACAGCATGGGTTGTTCGTAAAACGTAGTCCGCTCGCACCGTGAGCAGCTATGCCGGCACACGGTGTGTGCCGGCTACTAATCCTACGGCGTCAGTTCGATCTCGCTCTCGCCGAGAATAGGCGTGCCGTCTTTTTCGGCCGTGGCCCGCACCCGCAGCGGCATGTTGAAGGGGCCGGGGAAAGCGCCAAGGCGAATGCGAAACTGCCCGCGGTCGGTCCCGGCCGGCAGGGTGACGGTTTCGGCGGATACATCGCGGATGTGCCTCGGAACAATGAGATCCAGCTTGATGGAGGATGAGATCGAGCGGTCCCGTTTCAGCTCAACCTCCACGACAATCTCGCTGCTGGGAACGGCGGCGAATGATTTGCGGTCGGTCACAATCCGCAGCGGGCCGGGGGCGACCAGGGCGACCAATTGTTCGTTCTGCTCTTGATTGGTGAAAGAAACTTTGTGGGTTGCCCCGGCGCTATCCTTGACTTCGCCGGTCAACATCAGATTGGTGCGGCTGGTGCGGCTCAGTTCCATCCAGGGAGCCAGGGTAAGGGGATACTCGAACTCGTTCACTCCCGATGGAATCGTGATGACCGGGCCGCTGACTCCTTGCAAATGCCGACCTTGCTTGTCCGCCAGCCTCGCTTCGAGCGGCCCTTCAAAGCCGCTCCGCTCGAGAACGTATTTCTTTTTGAGCACCGTGCCGCGAGCTGCGAACCGCAAGTCGTAAGTCCCCCGTAGCTTGAACGGCGTCTTGAGCGTCGTCACCAGTCGAAGCTGTTCCACGGGCGAGTCGCCAGGAACAGACGCCACATGAGCGATGCGCTGCACCGGTTTTCCCTCGACATCGGCAGTGCCCGTCACTTTCAGCAAGGCGGTCGTCACTGGCGGATTAGGGGCTGACTTGAGAACGAGCACTCCTTTGGGTGCTCCGTCGGGAAGCTTGACGTCTTCGGCGGTGATGCCCGCCGGCAAACCCTCGACATGCAGGTTAATCGGGCCTTTGAAATCCCCGCTGCGGAGAACCTGTACTTCCAGATTCTTGGCACCATCCGCATCCAGCACGAGAGCATCGGCCATGACCAACTCAAAGTCCAGAGTCTTCTTCGGCGCGGCGATGCGAATGCGATAGGCAAACGTAGCTCCGCCGCGAGCCGCGAATCTGTCGCCGATTTCGAGCGTGTATTTTCCGTCGGCAGGCGCGGTAAAGTTCAAAACTGGATCGCCGGTTGCATCGAGCGCATCCGATCGGGCCAGGTCTTTGCCCCCTTCGTCGCGAAGAATTAACTCTGCGGCCAGCGGCGAGCCCAGCAGCGCGGCGCGGCACTCGATGCGAATGGCCTGCCCCTTGGCGAGCGGCAGTTGCCAGTGGTCCTTGTCTCCCGGCTGGTCGATGCGTCCGTTGGCGACGGCAGGCACCGACACGGACTTCGCCGCCGCAGCTCCATTGTTCGGCTCGGCTTCCAAATGTTCCGGCAGCTCATCGACATCGAAACGAACTGGATTGAGCGCACGGCCGGAGAGGTCGAAGGCGTGCCATAACAACGCTGGAGCAGCATCGGGCACATTCGCCGCCAGCGACCCGCCGAGATTCTGGCCGAGCCCTTCGAGTTTCACTTCCGCTCCCCGCTGGCCGCCGAGGGGATAAACACTGTCGAGCCACGGGCCACTCGTCACGCTCAGCCGATACACATAGGTCTGCAAACCGCCGAACTGAATGTCGTGAATCCGCACTTCGTGTTTTCCCGTTTCCGCCGCCACGAACCGCAGCCGCACATCGCCAATCGGCGTGCCGGTCGTTTCGGCCACTGGCTTGCCACCCGGCGAACGAACCTCCAGCCGCCCCTTAAGCGGCGAGCCGAATTCCGCGGCAGCCAGCGAGCAAGTAATCGACTGGCCGGCGGCGGCATCGAAGGCCCAGACATCAATATCTTCGCGGGGAAAGATGCGGCCGTTGATGGTGACTGGCAATGTGACCGGCACGGGAATCGGTTCCCCCTCCAATTCGTCTTCGATCACCTCCGGCAGATCGCCGATGACGAAGCGAGACAGCGGTGTGATTCCCTGGGCGTTCCAAACTCGCCACCGCCGATAACCAATCGCCGCATCCGCGGCGATCTGCACTTCGCCGGCATAGTCTTTGGGATAGTTCTCCGCGGCCTGACTGGCAGGCTGACGGATCAGTGGCCCTTCGAACCAGGTCGTTTCCGTCCGCTTGATTTCACCCACTGCCGTGATGCCCGGCCCGAGCATCTCCAGCGGGGCTTTGTCGTACAGAAACATGCCGCCAACGCGGAAGGGGACCTTCGTCCCGCGCTGGCCACCAGCGGGGTAAATGTAAGTCGCAGACGGAGGCTCGGCGAGTGATACGGAGCCGAACGCCCCCACGAAAATCGCAGCCGCAGCAGCCAACGCCAGGTTTTGCAGAATGGGCTTCATTCCCAACAGTATAGCCGTGGAGCAAGGGGTCTGGAGGAGTTTTCGGGGCGAAAACCCCTCCCGACCTCGTCCTACCTTCGCCGCGGCAGTGGAACCTTGCTGGGGGGCAAAGAGCCGAGGGTCAAAGTCTTGCCGTCATCCACTTCCAGTGTGTTGGTCTTCCGCTGGAAGCGGATCTTGCCCGCCGCAGTATGCGAGTGCTGGCTGCCGGGAGTCGCCTGGTGCCAAAACTGAGCGTCGTTGCGGCCGTCCCCTTCCAGCACGAGCTGGTCTTTGTCCGACGTGTAACCGATGCGGGCGGCCTGGGCGGTGAATGCCTTGCCTTCGACGATCACATTGCCGGTGGCTTCCAACTCCACCCATTTCTGAGTTTTGGAAAGGGACATTTCCGTCACGGTCAGCGCTTCGCTTTTCATGTGAGCCCCGGTCGGGCCGAGATCTTCGGACTTCGTGGCCAGCAGACGCTCTTTCCAGTCGTTGACCCGGCCATACGTGGTCTCCACCTGCCGCTCGAAGCGAATTTCGCGTTTATCGAGCTTGCCAATGATCCCCCCCTCGAACTTGACGCAGATGTAGGTCAGTTTGCCGTCGCTCGGTTGTTGGGGACCGTCCGGGGCCTGCGCGGTTTCCGGCATCAGAGCCGGCGCATCTTTGCGGACGGACCAGACCTCGCCCGGCCCTTCCGCGGTCAGCGTATTGGCCAAGCGGTCAATCGTCAGCTTGCCGGTCCGAAGATTGTCGAAGGAGGTCTGCTCCCCTGCTTTGTCCCGAGTAACTTGCTGGACGATGACGGGGGACTTCCCTCCGTCGAGCGTGAGTAAGGCAATCTCCGCCGGCCCCGCCTGCTTGGGAGCGGAGAAATCCATTCGCTGGCTGAGCGTGACGTCGAGCGTCTCGCCAGCCGCGTATTCTCCTTCGCCGCGAACCTGAACCTTCCCCGCGAAGGAGGCCTTGAGGCCATCGAAGTTCAGGCCGCTGGCCCAGGTTACTTTCACGGGTCGAACCTCGCCCGTCGCGCCCGTTGCGGGACCCTCTCCCACCGGCGGCAGGAGAGAACGCATTTGCAACCCTTCTTGCGGCACCGGCAACTCCGCTTCGCCCGGGCCGTCAATCCAGAGTCGGTTTTCGCCGCGGTGCAAATGAATCGTCGCGCCCGACATTGTCAATCCGCGGGCCGAAACCTGCGCCGGCCGCCCCTTCACTTCCAGCTTGGCACTGGGCCCCGAGCCGCGCACGATGGTGACGGCGTCGCCCGCCAGTTTCAGCGGCACGTCCTCGGGCCGCTCGGTCTGAATCTCTTCCACCTGTACCTTGCCGGTGATGGCCAGATCTTCGACCGCTGGCTTTCCCTGCAAGCGAAGGAGCTTCATTTGGATGAGGTTTCCGGTGACGCTGAGCTTTTGAGCTGTGGCGGATTGTTCGTTCGGCTCCGTGGTGTTCTCACGCTGGAAACCTGGGACACCTAACTGTCCCTTTGGTGCTGCGGTTGCCAGTTGCTCTGGGGTGGCTTCCACGAACCACGCTTCCAGACGATTGGTCCTAGCCTTGAGCTGTGAGGAATCAATTTCCACGCTGTCGAGCGGATTTCCCTTTTGGTCCAGTTGGCAAATGGCGAGCATCCGCTCGGGAATGAGCGAGAACGATGGCTTGGCCACGTCGCCTGATTTCGCTGTCGCCTTGGCCGCACGCGGCACTTCCTTCAGCCACAAGTGCAATTCGGCCGCGGAGAACGTGCCCATCGATCCGGCCGAGACATGGGCACCCTCGAGCAGCGAAATCGCCTGGCTCCCCAGGTCGGGACGGATGTGGAGCGATTTTTTCCACGCGGCATGCACTGTTTCGCCGCTGGCCTGCACAAGTTCCAGCTCTCCCGGCCCCGTGGCAAACAGCTTCCCCAGGCGACCCTGCTCCGCCGCCTCGTATTCAATCCCGCGGGCCTCGAACTGGTCTTTTCCGAGGCGGAGCATGACCGGTGCCCCGGTCGGACCATTGTTGAGCCGCACCAGCCGCGTGGCCAGCGTGAAATCCATGCTGGCCGCTTTGACATAAAGCTGCGACTGCGGAGCGTCGATGATGGCCGGCGTGCCAACCGCAATGATTCGCTCGATGGCGTGCGCCACATCGGACGTCGGCTTTGGGGTGGCATGTCTACGGCTTGGCGTGGCTGTGGTTTCCTGCATCTGCCCCTTTCCCTTTCCAGCCAGCCGAAACAGCAGCCGGTCGCACGTCAGCCTATCGGGCGGTCCCTGCTCATAGACCCGCGTGACCTCGACATGGTCATCCAACCGAGCCTGGGCATTATCAAAGTCGACGATCAGCGGTCCCTGGCAACGAACTTCCAGCGGCGGGTCGTTTCTGGGTGCATTGGGTTTACCGGCCCCCTGCAACAGTGAAGTCGTTCCTTCCAGGTGCAGCCGTTCGACCTGCGAGAGCTGCAAATAGCTGATGCCACCGAGAGACTGCGTGCGGTCCTGCCGCTCTTCGCTGGCCGGCAGCAGCGTAATGGTTAAATCTCGCCCTCGTCCCGACGAAGCGCCGTAGCGGAAATCGACGACGTGCGGCGTGTAGATTTTCTGCCGCTCGATTTGCACCCCTTTGGTATCCACGCTCAAGGCGTCGTTGCTTTTGCCGGGTTCCGTCTCCGGGCTGCGAATTTGGATCGCGCCGCGAAGCTGACCACCGACAATCCGGCCGAATTCCGCCTTGCCCAGGTCGAGTGGGCGGTCGAACGTCAACACGGCACCGTCGAGCGCCCGCATCACGACCGGCCGCCGCTGGGCAGTCTTGCCGCCAGCCTTTGCCGCTGCCGCTACGGCCTCTTTGGTCGGGGCCATGTAAAAGATCAGCGTGCAGGGCATGATCTCCATCCGCCCATCCGCGAGCGGCTTGTAATCCTTGAGCAGCACTGTGCACGTGGCCGTCTCGATGACCTTGGGGTCGTCGAGCTCCCAGGATTCCTGGTCAAAGAGATTCTCAAAGGGGCGGAGCGTGACCGTGGGGATAAGTTGCTGGCGATTCTTGTTGAGCTTCTCCTTGGCGACTTCCGGTGGCTCCAGGAACGGCGCGACCACGAGCGCATAGACGCCAAACACCAGACCGGTGACGAGGAGAGCGGCGAGGAATCGGCGGAGGGGAAGCATTGGGAATGACGAAATCCGAATGGCGAATGACGAATGAGAGGCGAGAAGATTCGGTTTTCACTTCGCCATTCGTCATTCGAATTTCGTCATTTCTCTCCCTTTCATTGATAAGTCTGAATGATCTCTTCCCACCGAAACTGGGCTTTCAAAATCAACTCCACCACTTCCCGCACGGCTCCCTGGCCGCCGGAGAGACCGGTGATGTGACCGGCGGCGGCGCGGACTTCGGCAGCGGCATCGGCGACGGCGACACCCAGGCCGACGTGGCGAATGGCCGGCAGGTCGGTCAGGTCGTCCCCGATATAGCAAACTTGCTCCGGAGTCAGCCGCAACTCCTTCAGAATCTCGCGGACCACCGGCAGCTTGGTTTCAAAACCCTGTCGCACGATTTCGATCCCCAGCTCCGCGGAGCGGACCTTGACGATGTGGGAATTGCGGGCGGTGATGATCCCGAACTTGTGCCCCGCCCGCTGCCAGAGCTTGATTCCCAGGCCATCTCGGATGTGGAACTTCTTAAGCTCGATTCCCTGGTTGTTGTACATGATGCCGCCGTCGGTCAGGACGCCGTCAACGTCCGACAAGATCAGCTCGATGGGGCGGCAGTGGTCGGCGAGCTTCATAAACACCAAATCCGAAATTCGAATATCGAAATCCGAAATGGAAATCCGCCTTTGTTTCGGATTTCGATCTTCGGATTTCGAGTTTATCCTCTTATCTCTTCGGCCGTTTCTTCGGGGGCGTCACCAGCTTCAAAACCTGCGGACTGCTTGGACCGGTCATCCGGCTGCCGCTGGTGCCGACGATGTCGGTAATATCGACCAGGCCCAGCGGCTGGCCGGCGGAGTCGACGACCGGCAATTCGCTGATTTTCTTGGCGGCCAGGATTTCGCAGGCCGCGGGAAGGAGCGTGCCCGAGAGGACCGACTGCGGACTTCCCGTCATCACCTGGCTGATCGGCTGGTCGATGAAGGCTTCCCGCCGCGACTCGAGCAGCCGGGCCAGATCGCTATCGGTGAAGATGCCGGTCAGCTTGCCGGCCTCGTTCACGACCATAATCGCTCCGGTTCGGCGTCCCGGCCGGCTTTGATTCACGAGAGCGGATCGCAGAGTCTGGTTCTCGCGGGCGACGCGGCACTCGGTCAGCGGCCGCATGAATTCCTCCACCTTGGCGAGCCTTCGTCCCAAGCTGCCGCCGGGATGAAAGCGGGCGAAATCCTCCGCGGAAAAACCGCGGGCCTGGCTGACGACCAGAGCGAGCGCGTCCCCCAGCGCCATCATCGCCGCCGTCGTCGCGCTGGGCGCGAGACCGAGCGGACAAGCTTCTTGAATCGGTCCCAAGTCGAGCGTGATCGTCGCCCCTCGCGCCAGAGTGCTCTCCGGTTTGCACGTCACGGCAATCAGGGCGGCACCCAGTTTTTGCAGTGACGGAATCAGCCGCACGATCTCTTCAGTTTCGCCACTGGCGGAGAGGACCAGCGCGATGTCCTCCGGGTGAATCCGCCCCAAGTCGCCGTGAATCGCTTCGGCCGGATGGAGGAAATAGCTCCGCGTTCCGGTCGAGCAGAGCGTGGCGGCAATTTTTTGCCCTACGTGTCCCGCTTTGCCCATGCCGCTGACAACGACCGCGCCTTTTGCCCGCAGCAGCAGCTTCACCGCCTGGGAGAAATCTTCCGACAACAGCTCGGCCAGTGTGCGCAGCGTGCTCGCTTCCGCCTCAATAATCTGGCGAGCCAGCAGCAGGGCATCGTGCACCAGCCGGGGCGAAGAGTTGCTAGCAGCAGTAGCGGGCATGGCACGTCATCCTTGACGTATGCGAAATCCGAACCCTCAAAACCAGGGCCGGATTGTAGGCCATTACTGCGAAATCAACAACACGAACGCCGAGCAGGATTTACTTCTGCGCCTTCGTGAAGATGAATTCCATGGACTCAGGGGTCCGCTGATTATACTTGGTGTCAAAATCCGCTTCACTCATCAGGAGCAACAAGATGAACTCGATAAAAGGCAGAATGCCGCCTATCCCGCAAGTCAACCAGGTTGCCGCAATGCAAATGATACCCGCCGTTGTGGAGCCCAGATAGAAGTGGTGTACTCCGAAGCCACCAAGGAAAAATGCGAGCAGTGCTGCCACTAGTTTATTCTTGCCATTACCATTTGCCATGCGCGCACCTCAATAGGTAGAAGAAAAATACGGACGGGAAGCTTCCAAAGTTCTCTACTTAACGCTCGGGTCCGATTTCATCGAATCGATGAGCCAAGGGATCCAGCAGAAGCACGGACCCGTAAGGAGGAGCAGGATGATAAACACAATCACCCCGGTCTGATTCAACCCTAGAAAGACTTCTTTTCCCTGCGGCATGATGTGCGCTCCATGAATTGGTCGAAAGAACGAGTCCGAGAGACAGGCTTAGATTACCAAAACGGAACTTTCTGTCAATTCGTTAAGGTTTGCAAATTATTTGCTCGACTCTCCCCACACCTGCACCAGTTCCACCAGTACCTGGCGGGCGAAGTCCATTTCTTCCAGGCAGGTCCATTCCAGGGGAGAATGGGGGTTATGCTCGCCGGTGGACAGGTTTGGAGTCGGCAAACCCCGCTCGGTGAGCTGACTCCCGTCGGTCCCGCCTCGAATGATGCTCAATTTCGCCTGCCGCCCCAGGCGGCGATGGGCTTCCTGGGCGAAAGCGACCGCGCGGGGCTCCTGGGCGAGTCCATCGCCGAGATTGCGATATTGCTTGATGACCTGAACTTCAATCCGCGTGCCGGGATGGGCCGTTTCGACCTCCTGAGCCAGTTTTCGCAGTAAATCAGCTTTGACGGCCAGACCCGCAGTATCGAAATCCCGCAGCAGGCATTTGATCTTCACCTCGGCCACACCCCCTTCGATCGTGTAAGGGTGCAAAAATCCCAGCCGGCCGTCGGTGGTCTCCGGCGACATCCCTTCCCGCGGCAGCCGCTCGAGCAAGGTGCCGGCAGCCCTGAGAGCATTCACCAGCCGCCCTTTGCCGATGGAGGGATGGATGTTGACGCCGCGGACGGTGATGGCGGCCAGGTCGGCGGAGAAGGTCTCGGTATCAATCTCGTCATGCCCGCCCCCGTCGAGCGTGTAACAGACATCCGCGGCCAGCTTCTTCAGGTCCACATGGTCAATGCCGTGGCCGATTTCTTCATCGCAGGTGAAGAGGACGCGAACTGGGCCGTGTGAAATCTCCGGATGCTCCAGCAAATGATTCGCCAGCTCCATGATCACCGCCACCCCCGATTTGTCGTCGGATCCGAGCAACGTCGTGCCGTCGGTGGTGATAAGCGTTTTACCGATGAGGCCAGTCAATTCCGCGTTTTCGGCAACTTTGATGACCTTCGTATGATCAGCGGGCAAGACGATGTCGCCGCCGGCATAATTGGGCAGCACCTGCGGACGGACATTCTTACCTGTCGTCTCGGGGGACGTGTCGACATGGGCATTGAACGCCACAACCGGTTTGGATTTGCCGTTGGTCGCCGGCACTGTCGCCCAAACCAAGCCATGCGAGTCGTGCTCCACGTCCTTGGCCCCCATCTGCTGCAGTTCCTCGGCCAAAAGCTTGCCAAGGACGAGCTGGCCGGGGGAGCTGGGATAGGTTGACGATGAGTCGCTGGCGGTCGTATCAATCTGGACGTAGCGGAGGAAGCGGTCGAGGAGACGGGACATGGGGGTCAGGGGTCAGGGGTCAGGATTTCTTGCGAAGGATTGCTGACATTCTACAGGTTGGCTTTGCTGCGCGGTACGATGCCGATGTCTGAGACTCCTGACTCCTGACCCCTGGCTCCTATGCGAACTGCATCCAACGTCGCAATATTTTGCACTGCTTTGGTCGCCGCTATCCCAGCTTCCGCCCAACCGCCGGACTTGATCCTGCATCACGGCAAGGTCGTGACTGTCGATGAAAAGTCCTCGGTCGCCGAAGCGATTGCCATTCGGGGCGAGCGGATTGTGGCGGTTGGCACGAGTGACGACGTGCTGAAGATGAAGGGGGAGAAGACGCAGGTCGTCGACCTGGCGGGGAAGATGGTGCTGCCGGGGCTGATGGACTCGCATGTCCATCCGAGCGGAGCGGCCATGCATGAATTTGACCACCCGATTCCCGAGATGCTGACGATTGCCGACGTGCTCCAGTACATCGAAGGCCGAACGAAGGTCGTGCCTGAAGGGAACTGGATTCTGATCCGCCAGGTCTTCATCACTCGGCTGCGGGAGCAGCGGTATCCGACGAGGGAGGAACTCGACAAAGTCGCGCCGAAGCATCCGCTGATGTTTTCCACCGGCCCGGATGGAATGCTTAACTCGCTGGGTCTGCAGGTCAGCGGCATCGACAAGGACTTCAAGGTCACCGGCAACGGGCTCATCGAAAAAGACCCGGCGAGCGGTGAGCCGACCGGCATGTTGCGGAGTTGCACACGGTATGCGAAGACCGGCGAAAACAAATCCCCCGCGACCGGCAAGCGGGCCACCAGTGACGAGAAGCTGGCCCGGTTGGCGGAGCTGTTTCATGATTACAACGCGGTGGGGCTCACCAGCGTTTGCGACCGGGATTGCAGCTCCGGCGCGATTGCCGATTACCAGGCCCTGCATGAAAAGGGGAATCTGTCCGTGCGGATGATGATTTCGCACGGCGTCGATGCCCAGTCGAAGCCGGAGGCAATTCAGGAAGCCATCAAGAAAATCGCCGCTCACCCGTTACGGAAAGCCGACTCTCGCCTGCGGATCATTGGCATCAAGTGCTATCTCGACGGCGGCATGCTCACCGGCAGTGCCTACATGCGCGAGCCGTGGGGGGTGAGCAAGATTTACTCCATCACTGATCCGCGCTATCGGGGTGTGCTGTTCATCGAGCCCGAAAAACTACTGCCGATCGTGAAGGCCACGGTGGAGAGCGGGTTGCAATTCACGGCTCACAGCGTGGGGGACGGCGCGGTGACGAACCTGGTGGATGCCTATGAGGAGGTTAACAAGACGACCCCTGTCCGCGACACTCGCCCCTGCATTACCCATTGCAATTTCATGACTGCCGAGGCCATCGACCGGATGGCAATGCTTGGTGTGAACGCCGACATCCAGCCCGCCTGGCTCTACCTCGACAGCCGCACGCTGCATGCTCAGTTTGGCGAGTCCCGGACCCGCTATTTCCAGCCGCTCCACACGCTTTTCGCAAAAAAGGTCATCGCCGGGGGCGGGAGCGACCACATGCAAAAAATCGGCTCGTTGCGAAGCGTCAATCCTTACAACCCGTTCCTGGCGATGTGGACCACCATCACCCGCCAGGCCCGCTGGTACGAAGGGCGGATGCATCCCGAAGAGGCCCTCACCCGCGAGCAGGCCATTCGCTTTTACACGATGAACAATGCCTATATCCTGTTCCTTGACAAGGAAGTCGGCTCGCTCGAAGCGGGCAAGCAGGCGGACCTGATCGTGCTTGACAGGGACTTGCTAACTTGCCCGGTGGACGACATTAAAGAGACCAAGGTGCTGAAGACCTGGCTGGCGGGAAAGCTGGTGCATGATGCCGACAAAAAGTAATTCGCTCGAATGGTCGGCGATGGTCTTTGCCCTGGTCTTTCCAACCACTCTGACCTGGGTCTACTTCATTGCGCTGGCGGAGAGCGACCCTGGGCTACAGAAGGGGGCGTATGGAATCGGCAAAGTGATTCAATTCGCGTTCCCACTCGTCTTCGTTCTCTTGATTTGCAAAGAACGCTTGCAGTTTCGCGGACTGGACACGAGCGGACTCGTCATGGCGGTTGGCTTCGGCCTCTTGGTTGCGGGTGCAATGCTCGGACTCTACTACTTCTGGCTCAAACCCGCGGGCTTTTTCGCCGGGCCAGTGACCTTGGAAGTCCAGAAGAAGCTCAAGGGATTCGGCATCGCTTCCCTTGCCGCTTACGCGGTGCTGGCGGTCTTTTACACGCTCGTCCATTCGCTGCTGGAAGAATACTACTGGCGATGGTTCGTATTTGGGCGGCTGCGGAATCTGACGCCACTCGCCGCTGCCGTCGCGATTTCCAGCGTCGGTTTCGCCGCTCACCATGTGCTGGTGCTGGCGAAATACTTTGGTTGGGACTCCCCCGCCACCTGGTTGTTCTCCGCTGGCGTGGCAATTGGGGGAGTCGTCTGGGCCCTCGTCTATCAGCGAACCAAATCGCTGCTCGGTCCCTGGCTCAGCCACCTGCTGGTGGATGCGGCGATTTTTGCGATTGGGTATGACCTGATGACACCAGCCTGAAGCGCAAGCGAAGGAAACGTGTCCACTCCAATGGATGCCTGTCCTTCGCTTGCGCTTCAGGCTGGTGTCCGATACAATTGGGCTCATGACAGCGACCATTCTCAGCGGCAAAGCGATGGCGAAGGAGATTGAGGCGGAATTGGCCGAGCAGGTCGCCGACTTCGTGCAGAACAATGGCGTGGCACCGTGTCTGGCGGCCGTGCTGGTGGGGGAAGATCCGGCCAGCGCGGTCTATGTAAAGAACAAGCGGCTGGCGTGCGAGCGGATGGGACTCGAAAGCCGGCTGCACAAATTGCCGGTGGAAGCGACGGAGGAAGAATTGCTCGGCCTCGTCGCGCAGCTTAACGCGGATGACGGCGTGCATGGCATTCTGGTGCAACTGCCGCTCCCCAGGCAGATTCGCTCGGCCAAAATCCTGGATGCGGTGCATCCGCTCAAGGATGTCGACTGTTTCCATCCGGAAAATGTCGGCCTGCTGACGCAAGGGCGGCCGCGGTTTTTGCCCTGCACGCCGCACGGCTGCCTGCAGATTCTGCATCGGCACAAAATTGACGTGGCGGGCAAACACGCGGTCGTCGTCGGGCGAAGCGAGATTGTCGGCAAGCCGATCGCTACACTTCTGGCAGCCAAAGATTCGCATCTCGGCCCTAAAGTTTGCAACGCCACTGTCACCATCGCCCACAGCCGCACCAGCGATTTGCCCGCCATCACCCGCCAGGCCGACATCCTGATAGCCGCCATTGGCCAGCCGAAATTCATCACGGCAGCGATGGTGAAACCAGGCGCAGTCGTCATCGACGTCGGCATTAACCGGCTGCCAGAGGGGCTGTGCGGGGATGTGGATTATGAGACCGTTAAAGAGAATGCATCCGCGATTACGCCGGGTCCCGGCGGCGTCGGCCCGCTGACGATCGTGATGCTGCTGCACAATACGCTGCAAGCGGCACGGGGACTGGAAAACTAAATCCGAAATCCGAATATCGAAATCCAAAACAGAATCTGCTTCTTCGTTTCGGATTTCGTGCTTCGAATTTCGAATTTGCCGCGCTACGGCATTTCCGTCACATCGATATTCACATCCGCCAACCTCGGTCCGGATCCGCCCAACGGCGGCAGGCTTTCGAGGAACGAATCGAACGCGGCGCGGTATTCGTCGGTCTGGCCGTCGTTGTGCTTGCCGCCGGCATTGGTAATGAAGCGCTTGTTCTCGCTGGGGCAAGCTTCAAAGAGAGCCTGGCCCTGCTTGTAGGGGATGACCTCGTCGGCATCGCCGTGGCTCATCAGCAGCGGGCCGCGATAGTTCTTGATCTTCTCCCGCGAGTTCATCTTCGTCGCCAGCATCCATTTCATGGGAAGATACGGCATGTGATACTGGGCAACATCCGGGATCGAAGTGAACGTGCCGGCGAGCACCAGGCCGCGAGCACCGTCCTTGGAGGCGAGATCGACCGCCACGCCGCCGCCAAGCGATTGGCCGAGCAGGATGACGTCGCTTTCTGCAATCTTGTTCTTGGCCGCCAGCCATTTGCGGGCGGCGCGAGCGTCTTGCAGGATGCCTTCCTCGGTTGGCTTTCCTTCGCTCTTGCCATAGCCGCGGTAATCGAGGGCCAGCACTGCCAGGTTGTGCTTGCGATTGAGAATGCGGATGGTGGGGGCGAGCAGCGTCACGTTGCCAGCGTTGCCGTGCAGCAGCAGGGCGTGTCCCTTCGGTTCTTCGTGGCCGGCATACCAGCCGTGGAGCTTGGTTCCGTCGGCGGCGGAGAAGTTGGCGTCCTCGACGAAGACCTCGGTCTGCACCCATTCGCCGGCCGGATACTTATTCGGTTGAAACAGACTCCGCCGCTCCCAGCCCGGCGCTTTCGCCCCCGGAATCACCGCGCAGCCGGTGCAAGACGCGACAGCGACGAAGACAAGGCAGGCCAGAGAAAAGAGCTTCATGGGACACGGAAAACACGGAGGACACGGCGGGAAGAAAAGGCCGCGAAGAGTAGCTGCCGCATTGCCGGGCCGTCAAGTTCAATGCCGTGCTAGCAGCGGGTGTGTCCTGATCGCTTGCCTTGTTTCACGGTCAACATCCCTCTACTATCCAATTTTCCTCATTCGCCATTCGTCATTCGGACTTCGTCATTTCCCCTTCCCATGGATTTCCACGTCCATCTCGACACGTTCCGCGGGCCGCTGGACCTGCTGCTCTACCTGGTGCGAAAGCACGAGGTGGACGTGGCGGAGATTCCCATCGCCAAGATCACCGAACAGTATCTGGATTTTCTGGAGGTGCTGGAGCAAATGAGCGTGAATGACGTGGGAGATTTTTTGGAGGTGGCCAGTACGCTCGTGGAAATCAAGTCTCGCATGGTCCTGCCGCACGGCGGCGAGGAGCCGGCGGAGTGGGAGGATCCGCGGGACGAGCTGGTGGCCCGCCTGCTGGAATATAAGAAGTACAAAGACGCCGCCAGCATGCTCGAGGAGCGGAGCCGCGACTGGCAGCAGCACTATGCCCGGCTGGCGAGCGATTTGCCGCCGCGCGAGGTCGATCCTTCCGACCAGCCGATTCACGAACTGGAGTTGTGGGATCTGGTCAGCGCGATGGGGCGGATTCTGCGGGAAAGCGCGCGGGTCAAGCCTTCCACCATCGTCTACGACGACACGCCGATCCAGGTCTACATGCAGCGGATTCACGCCACCTTGGCCCACCGGCAGCGAGCGGCTTTCAGCGAGATGTTTGAGCCGGGGATGCACAAATCGGCCATCGTCGGCGTTTTCCTGGCGGTGCTGGAGCTCTGCCGCCACCACAACGTGCGGGCGGAACAGAACGACTTCCACGGGGAGATTTACATCGTCCCCACCGAAGGTTTTGACCCTGCTAAAGAAATCACCACGGCCGACGACTACTCCGGCCGGCGGCCCGTGGCGGAAGATTTGCCGGTGAGGCCGCGCTGACGTAGCCACGCGCGGTCCGTGTGTGTCCTTCATCGTCGGCCCACGAGCAAAACAGAAGCCCACACGCGGGCCGCATGTGGCTACTGGTTCTCCTCCGCTGCTTTCTCTTCGGCTGCTTTCTCCTTCACTTCCTCTTCGACCGGCTGCTTGGCGAGAGGCGGCTCCTTGGCATCCACCGCCGCGCCCCAGGTGATTTGCGAGCCGACGATCACAGTGACTGCTCCGACCGCTACCAGGATCATGCCGGCCAGGAACAGCGGATTCAGATTCCATTTATTCCGAGTCCACATGGTAAAGACCGCATTGACAACCGGCGCGCAGCCGAAGACCAGGGGCATGACCAGCAACGGGGGTGGGTAGGGTTTGGTCGGCGCGTAGTTGAGCGCGACCAAAAGAAAGAAGGCACCCAGCGCACCAGCGCCGCCAGCAACCAAGCTCCAAAAAATTCCCCACATATTCCAGCCGGAAAACAGCCCTTCTCCAGGCTCCATGATGCCGAACTGAATGAACGCTGCCGGAGCGACAATCGCCACGATGAGATACGCGATGCCCACGCAAATGAAGGGACGGAGCCGGCCATAGCTCACTTCTTTGCCATCGACGTCAACAACCGTCATTGCCAGGTGGCCCTTGATCAGCAGCGGGCCGTAGACGCCCCAAAAGAGAGCGGTCGTGACTGCGGCAATGGCCATGAAGAAAATGCTGGGGCTTACCTGGCCGTGTCCGCTCATGGTGCTGTCTCCGTCACGCGAATTGCAGGAAGAATCAGGCCCCAGTTTAGCACGACGGGCGCGAGGCTTGTAGGTCGGAGCACTGCTCCACCCTATAGCAGAAGACGGCACGCGGGCCGCGTGCGGCTACGAGTTACCTCCACCGGAAAATCCAGAGCGCAATCACAAACGTGACGATGCCCCAGACCGTGAGCGTCGCCAGCTCGGGCCAAAGTTGCCAGGCGGATTGGCCGTCGAGCATGACGCCGCGGAGGGCGTCATTGAGCGCGGTCAGCGGGAGCAGGCGGAGGAGCGGGTGGACGGCTTCTGGGAACCGCTCGTAGGAGAAGAAGACGCCGGAGAGAATCCACATCGGCAGCATGACGAGGTTCATCAGGCCGGAGACCGTTTCCACTGTTTTCGCCCGACTCGCGACGAGCAGGCCAATGCCGGAGAAGCTGACGCCGCCGAGTGTGATTACGCCGAGCAACAGCAGCAGGTTTCCCTGGCAAGTGACACCGAAGGCCAGCCACGCGAAGCCGAGCAGAATTAACACTTCCGGAACGGTGAAGATCAGGCGGCTGAGCATTACGCCCAGCAGGAAGTCGCTGCGGCGCATCGGCGTGGCGAGGAACCGCTTGAGCAGCTTGCGAGTCCGCAGGTCGGCGAGAGCAAAGCCGACGCCCCACAGCCCGCCTCCCATCAAGTTCATGCCGAGCATCCCGGGCATCAGGTAGTCGATGTAGCGGGTGCCCTTGTCCTCAAGATGCTTTTGCTCGATGGTTGGCGAATTTTTCGAATTGGCTGCTGTTGCTTCTGTTCCCCGAAGCGCCAGCTCCGCCGCGTAACGGGCGAGAAGGCTTTCCGCCCGGTGCGGCTCATCCCAAACGATGTATTTCGAACCGTCCGCGGATTCCGTTTCAATGACGAGGTCCGTCTTCCCCGCCCGCAGCCGACGTTTCCAATCTTCTTTGGGCGAGACCGTCAACTTGAACCGATTGTCTGTCTCCAGCTTCTTCTGCAATGCTTCCGCTCCACTGCCGACCAAGTCCACGGCAATCGGCTGCTCGATGGGACGTTGGCGGAAGGCAATTCCGAGTGCCGCCGCCATGATCAGCGGAAAGCCGTAGACCCAGAAGATGGCGGCTGGCTCGCGATAGAATTCGCGGATGCGGGAAGCGGTGATTTGCAGGAGGGCGTTCACTTTTTCTTGCCCTCCTCGTTTTCTTCCTGCAGATGCCGGCCGGTGAGCGAGACAAAAACGTCCTCAAGCGTGGCATGTCGGGTAGTTAACGTGGAAAGTTCACAGCCTCGCAGTTTCAGGAACGATAACAGGCTCGGAATCGCCAGGTGCGGCTCGGAGACGGAGAGACTGAACGTGCCCGCATCGTGGCGGACGGAATTTACGCTCGTGACTTGCTTCAGCTCCTCACCCGCAAACGGGGCTCCGCCGCTGACGGCGAAGTCCACGACGTGCTCGCCACCCAGGCGGGAAATGAGCTCTTTCGGCGAGCCGAGGGCGATCACCTTTCCCTGATCAACCACCGCCACTCGGTCGCAAAGCCGCTCCGCTTCGTCCATGTAGTGCGTGGTGATCATCACGGTTCGGCCCGATTTGCGGAAGGCGTGAATGATCTCCCAGAGCTGTCGCCGCGATTGCGGGTCGAGCCCCGTCGTCGGCTCATCGAGAAAGAGAATCTGTGGATCGCCGACAATCGCCAGCGCCACGGCCAGCCGCTGTTTCTGGCCGCCGGAGAGATTCTTGATCCAGGAGGTCGATTTGTCTTCCAGCGAGACGCGGGCAATCGCCTCCTCCGGCGTCAGCCCCCGCGGATAGAAGCTACGGAACAGGGCGACCGTCTCCCTCACGGTCAGCTTCTCCGAAAGCTGCGTCTCTTGCAGTGAGATGCCGATGAGCTGGCGAATGGCAGCTGCGTCCTGGCCCCACTGGTGGCCGAGAATTTCGACCTGCCCGGAAGTGGCGTCGAGCAGTCCTTCCAGGATCTCCATCGTCGTCGTTTTGCCCGCCCCGTTCGGACCGAGCAGGCCAAAGCACTCGCCGACTTCCACGGACAGGTCCACGCCACGGACGGCGTCCACCGGTGGGCGGGCGTCATACCGCTTGGTCAGTTTCGAGCAGATAATCGCCGCAGTCATGCGGGGATTATAGAGGGAGAGGGGTGAGTCGGTGAGTGGTGAGTTGCTCCCGCGTGCATTTCGTGGAACTCATGCACCCTACTCACTCCACTCTGATGTCCGGCACTTCATTCTTGCCCGGTACCACTTTGTGCCGCAGCGGCGTTTCCGCCGGGCTGGCATACTTCGGCGGCAGAAGGTTGGGGCCGTCGCGGACCACTTCTTCCCCAACCAGCCGCGGCTCGCGAAGCTCGATCGTGATCGCGTACTCTCCGGCAGGTGCTCCATCGCCGGACCTGAGCGTCGTCATCACAAAACGACCTTCCGCATTGGTGGTCGCAACCGGTTGAGGGGTTTTTTCAATCGGCGGCGTCAGCGGATGAAACACCACCATGGCCTCCGCCAGCGGCTGGTTCTGGTAGACGATTTTGCCTTCCACCGGATGGCATTTGGGGCCGGTCTCGCCGCCGCAGCCGGGGAGGAGAGAAAGAGAGATGGAGAGAAGGAGAGTAGAGGAGTAGAAGAAGCGCCAAGTAAACCACAAATCCAATGACACTCTGCCGCCCCTTTCTAACCTCGGTCCTCTAACCTCTGCACCCTACTCACCACTCCTCCGTCACCGGCTGCCCGCTGCCGCGGGTGACGAGGTCGGCGAGGGTGCGGAGGTTGGTTGACTCTCCCATGAACCGCACCGAACCGTCGGCCATCAGGAAATTGGCCCCCTGCGGATGAAAGCTGTAGAAGCAGTGTCCCCACTCGTTGGAATTGTTGATGGCGGGAAAGCCGGGGATGGTGGTATAAGAAGGATGCCACGGCTTGCGCTGGCCAATTTCGTAGGCGTTATCGGTGGTGGCCCAAGCTCCGCCACGGGCCCGGATTTTGATCGCCCCCAAATAGTCCACGCCGAACTGGTTTCGTTTCCGCCAGACATCCTCGCGCCCGGCGCATTCGCCGACCATGATCGTGTTGGATGTCCCGTCGTTGACCATCGCCAGCGAGTTCACCTGGTTCGTCGCACTGAACCAACAGATGACCCCTCGCAGGTCTCCCGTGGTGTTGATCTGCGACGCCGCCGGAAGCGAGAGATTGATGTCCGGATGAACGCCGGCGGGAGTGAAATAGTCCCCCACCGCGCCGGTTTTGTTTGGCGGCGAAGCCTCCGGCTTGTCCTGGATGCGGAACGGATTTGGCGTCGAATTGCATTGCAACAGCGGCAGCCGGCGCAGCGCAATGGTCCGGTTGGGCTCCCGCCACCAATCGACGGACAGGTCATACCCCTGAATCATGTTCTGCTGCTCCAAATACGGCAGCACGAAGGGAGCCCAGTTATTCTGCCCACCGGCAGACGGATTGGTGTAGGCGAGCGGCAGTTGTTTCGTGGTGTCGTGAAACGTATGAAACGCCAGCCCCAGTTGCCGCAGATTGTTGAGGCACTGAGCCCGGCGCGATGACTCCCGGGCGAACTGCACGGCCGGCAGGAGCAGGGCCACCAGGATGCCAATGATGGCGATGACGACCAATAGCTCCACCAGCGTAAAGCCGCGGTGGGGGGAACGTGGGCCAAAGATGCGGGGCATGGTTGCTTGGGTTCGAGAAGCCGGCGAACTTGATGTCCTCTACCCTACGAGCAATTCGAGTGCCGGGGGGAAATCGGCCTGAAAACAACCGAGAAGTGCGCCCCGTGGTGAAAAGATGTCCCAGGAGGGTGAAATCATCACCATTCGCTAGAAATGGTAACGGTACTAGCAACGTTTTTTTGTTCGTAGGCTGCTGGTACAATCCCGGAGGACCAGTTCTCCACCTGTGTTGGGGAGACTTGAACAAGGAAATATCTATGCATCGCATTACGCTGCTGTTTGTCCTGACCGCCCTGGCCGCCGCTTCGTTGGCCCGCGGCGAAGATATCCCCGTGGTTCGCTCGGCGAAGACCGGCCTCTGGTCCGCTGGCGAAACCTGGGAAGGGGGCAAGGTGCCAACCTCCGGGGTGAAGGTGCAGATTCGGCCCGAACATGTCGTGACCTACGACGTTCAGGCGGCCGATGAGCTGGTCATTCGCTCGCTCCATATCGCCGGCACTCTCCGCTTTGCCACGGACAAGTCGACGCAGCTCAATGCGGGGCTGATCAAGATTGAGGCGACCGACAGCACTGACGAAGAGGGGTTCGACTGCGATGCCCATATTGAAGATGCCGACCCCAACATGCCGCGGGCCTCGCTCCTGGTCGGTTCGCCCGAGCAGCCGGTGGCGGCGGGACAGAAGGCGCTGATTCGGCTGGTCTATGTCGAAGGAATGCAGAAGGAATCTTGCCCTGCCATCGTCTGCTGCGGCGGGCGGATGGATTTTCATGGCGCGAAAATGAACCGGACCTGGGTCAAGCTCGGCTCGCCAGCATTCAAGGGTTCGCGGGTGGTGACGCTGGCCGAAGAAGTCAGCGGCTGGAAGGTGGGAGATAAAGTCGTCATCACGGCGACGAATACCGAATATCGCAAGGAATTTTTCAGCGAGGAGCGGACGATTGCCGCTATCGAAGGGACGAAACTGACGCTTAGTGAACCGCTCGTGAGCGACCACAGCGGCGAAGGGATTTTCCGGGGCGAAGTCGCCAACTTGAGCCGCAATGTGGTGGTCGAATCGGCCAGTCCCGACGGCGTCCGCGGGCACACGATGTATCACAAGGGCTCGACCGGCTCCATCAGCTACGCCGAGTTCCGGCACCTGGGTAAGAAAGACACGCTCGGCCGGTATAGTTTGCACTTTCATCTTTGCGGCACGTCGATGCGGGGTAGCTCCGTCGTTGGAGCTTCCATCTGGGACAGCCACAACCGCTGGCTCACCATTCATGGCACCAACTACCTGGTCGTTCGGGACTGCGTCGGCTTTCGCAGCATCGGCCACGGATATTTTCTGGAAGACGGGACCGAGGTCTACAACGTGCTCGATCGCAACCTGGCCATTGAAGCCATTGCCGGCAAGCGGCTGCCGAAGCAGGTGCTGCCGTTTGATGGCAACGAAGGAGCCGGGTTCTGGTGGGCGAATAGCCTGAACACTTTCACGCGGAATGTTGCTGCCGCTTGCGATGCATACGGCTTCCGTTTCGAGGCGACGAATTCGAGCGCCCTGAAGCTGGATCTGCGGATCATGCAGCCCGATGGCACGACGAAGATCACGGACATCCGTACGCTCCCCTTTGTCCGTTTCGACGACAACGAGATCCATTCCAGCCGCGGGCTGTACGGGCTGAACCTGGGTGAGGGAGTAAATCGGATCGGGCCGGACGCGAAGCATCCGTTCATCGTTCGCAACACGAACATTTGGGACGTGCATTACGGCTTTCGGCCGCAGGTGCCGTCGCTGCTAGTGGAGAACATGACGATCCGCTCGCACTACGGTGTTTATCATCCGAACTTCGATAACCATCTCTATCGGAACTTGACGATTCGCCAGACCAATACCGAGCCCTTCAACCGCGGGCACGACGACGATTCCACGCAGTGGGGCGTCCTCGCCGTGGATGGACTGACATTTGACAATATCCGCAGTGGGGGCATGCCGCTCATTCAGATTTCAGACGACAACATGACGGGCAAGGCGGTCTCGCACTTCCGCAACGTGAAGCTCGTCAACTGGACCGACAATAGCCGCCAGAAGGCCCTGATCAATCTCGGCGGCGGCCCTCGCCCCCAGCCGAAGACGGAAAAGGGGGTGCCCATCTACGTCCACGACTGGTTCGGCTCCGGCAAGTCGGCAATGGTGGTCAGTACCCGCTCGCCGGAGTACAAGGCGCATCCTGGCGACTTCCGCGAAGAGAAGGAGCTGACCGGCGATGAGTCACGAGCGCAGGAAACCACGAGCGTCGAGTTCCCCACCCCGGTCACGCCGGTGGACGACCTGCCGCCGGCGACGGTCATCACCAGCGTGGTCAATCGCGGCGGCAAGCTGCTCGTCTCCGGCACATGCAGCGACAACGGCACGGTGAAGCAAGTGCTCGTCAACGGCAGCCAGGCGAAGGGGACTTCGCCAAACTTCGCGACCTGGGA
>SXGT01002173.1_pt1 | contig 22860 bp, 22 predicted proteins | sample 3176221 | NCBI WGS metagenome assembly SXGT01 (sample SAMN11356862, study PRJNA531348) | freshwater metagenome | isolation source: freshwater sample F1-120 | place: China: Fuxian Lake, Yuxi | collected 2017-12-25
AACCGTCTCGCGGAATACTTCCGGATTGGTGTGGGCGAAGTTGGAGGGCGACATCGCATCAATGAACTGGCGCGTGAAGAATTTAACCTTGTCTTGCGTGTGGCCGTCGAGGCCTTTTTCGACCCGATGGGCATCCATACCGGCGACTCGATCACGGACGCTCCGGCGATGACGCTCACCGACCGCGAGTACCAGCACCTGCGTGATCTCGCGATCAAGATCATCCGTCGTGTGGGCGTGGACACCGGTGGCAGCAACGTCCAGTTCGCAGTGAATCCGACGAACGGCAAAGTGATCTGCATCGAACTCAACCCCCGCGTCAGCCGCAGCAGCGCGCTGGCGAGCAAGGCGACGGGATTTCCGATCGCGAAAATCGCGGCTCAGCTGGCGGTTGGGCACACGCTCGACAACGTTCTCAATGACATCACGCGGGTGACGCCAGCCTGTTTCGAGCCGTCGCTCGACTACGTCATCGTCAAGATTCCTCGCTGGAACTTCGAGAAATTTCAGTCGGCGGACCGTCGGCTGGGAACGGCGATGCGGTCGGTCGGCGAGGTCATGGGCGTCGGCCGGACCTTCGAGGAGGCCTTGCTCAAGGCCATTGCCAGCCTCGAAGGGGGCTGGGTCGCGACGTCCCATCTGTCGGACGCGGAGATTCGTGAAGCCCTGGCGATCGCCACGCCGGACCGGCTGCCCTGCCTATTCGAGTTTCTGCGTCGTGGCGGCACGGTCGACGACGTCGTCGCCATCACCTCCATCGACTCGTGGTTCGTCCGGCGCATCGCCGGAATCATCGCCGTCGAATTGCGGCTTCGCCAGGCGTCGATGGGCGACGTCTCTGAATTTCAGTGGCGCGAAGCCAAGCAGATGGGCGTGCCCGACGCGTGGCTCGCCACGTGGCTGAACGTCCGAGAGGACGACGTCCGGCAGGCGCGCGAGTCCGTCGGCGTGACGCCGGTGTTCAAGCGCATCGACACCTGTGCCGCCGAATTCGAGAGCCACACGCCCTACCTCTACGGTTGCTACGAAGAGGAGGACGAGGCCGGCGAGTCGCCGACCGACCGGGTCGTCGTGCTTGGCAACGGTCCCAACCGTATCGGCCAGGGCCTCGAATTCGACTATTGTTGCTGCCACGCGGCGTTCGAGGTCCGGGACGCCGGGCTCACCAGTGTGATGGTCAACTGCAACCCGGAGACGGTCAGCACGGACTACGACACCTCCGACAAGCTCTATTTTGAGCCCATCACCGTCGAACACGTGCGCAGCGTTTTGCAACGCGAAAAGCCGCGCGGCGTCATCCTGCAATTTGGCGGGCAGACGCCGCTGAAACTCGCGGGCGCCATCGGCCCGGTGTTGGGGACTCAGCCTGACGCCATCGACTTGGCGGAGGACCGGGACCGTTTCGGGGCCTTCCTTCGCCGGCTCGACATCCTTCAGCCCGACGGCGCCGTTGCGCGCACCCGGGCCGAGGCCGCGGCGGTCGCTGCGCGGATCGGATTCCCGCTCCTCGTGCGGCCGTCCGACGTGCTCGGCGGCCGCGCGATGCAGCTCGTGTACGACGAGGCCGACTTCGAGCGCGTGCTCGGCGAAGCGCTCAAGGCGTCCGAGACGTCGAGCTTGCTGATCGACCACTACCTCGGCTCCGCGCGCGAATACGACGTCGATGCGCTCTGTGACGGAGAAGAAGTCCGCATCGGCGCCATCATCGAGCATATCGAGGAGGCGGGCGTCCACTCCGGGGATTCCTCTGGCGTGATTCCGCCGGTCAATCTGACGCCGGCGGAGCGGCGCGAGATCGAACGCATCGTGACGAGGATTGCGCTGGAACTTGGCGTCATTGGCCTCGTCAACGTCCAGTTGGCGATTCCGCAGGAGGGAAAGGTCTACGTCTTGGAGGTCAACCCGCGGGCGAGCCGAACGGTGCCGTTCGTGGCCAAGGCCACGGGCATCCCACTTGCCCGCTACGCGACGCGGCTGTGCCTCGGTGCGAAGCTGCGCGACCTGGGGCCGTTTACGCCCAAGGGTCAGGATTTGTTCTTCGTCAAAGCGCCCGTCTTCCCGTGGCGGAAATTCCCGGGTTCCGACGTCGTCCTTGGGCCCGAAATGCGGTCGACGGGCGAAGTCATGGGTGTGGGGTGGAGCTTCGGTGAGGCCTATGCGAAGGCGATGTTGGCGGCCGGGCTGACGCTGCCTCTGCACGGCGGCGTTTTCCTGTCTTTCCGGGACGCCGACAAACCCGGCGCGGCGGCCGTCGCCGGCGGACTGCGCGGCATGGGCTACAAACTCTACGCGACCCACGGCACGGCGAAATTCCTCGCCGAGCGGGGGATCGAATGCAAGGCCGTCTACAAGGTTCGGGAAGGTCGGCCCGACGTCGTGGACCACATCCGAAACGGAGAGATTCGCCTCATGCTCAACACGCCGCTCGGCAAGAAGGCCGCAGCGGACGAATTGGCGATGCGCCTTGCTGGCCTCGAGCAGGGCATTCCCTGCGTGACGACCCTTTCGGCAGCGAAGGCGATGGTAAGTGCTCTGCGCAGCCTGAAGGCAGGCGAAATCCGCGTCATGAACCTTCAGGAGATGGTGTAGCGACCTCTCCGAACGCGGACCGGACGCCAAGGGCCAGGTAGGCCGTGTAGAACGGGAGCGCGAAGAAGGCACCGACGAACGGCACGTATTGGATGATGATCATCATCAATATGCCGAGCAGCATGTATTTCGTGGCCCAACCTGGATGGGTCTTGAAGTGGTTGAAGCTCATGGAAATGGCATCCATGGGGCGGATGCGGCGCAAGGCGACCAGGGGTGGCGCAAACGTCAGGGCGACGGCGACGACAATGCCGGGCAGGTAGCAGAAGAGAAGGCCGACGATGGTGAAAGCTCCCACGAGCAGGTTGACGACGATGACGTCCCGGAGGTTTTCGCGCCACGTCCGGTAGCTGGCACCAAAGGTCAGCGGCGTGCCCTGAATGACGCGTTCGTCGATGGCGCGCGTCAGGCTCGCTTGGAGCACCGGAAGGATGATGAACACGACCGGGAGCAAGATGGCCATGTAGATGGCGAAGCCGATCATGAGCCCGAGAGACGCGGCCGTCTCGTCCTCCATGAGGATGCCAGGAATCATGGCGGCGAACATGACGCCGACAACGAGGAAGATCACGCCGAACACTGGCAACATCAGCCCGAGGCCGGCCATGCCCCAACCCATGAAGTCGCCCTTGAGGGCGTCAAATGCCATCGTGAGGAGTTTGGTGGGGGGCAGATGCGTGGGCACGTCGGCACCGACGACGTTCTGAGGCGGTCGAAAGTCTCCGCTGGCCTGCCAGACGTCCATGACGCCTCCCGCGGGTCGCCTTACCCGGTTCCGTCCTCGCGGGGTTGCGCGGGAGCGGGCAGGGAAGCAGAAAGGCGCGGGGGACGCGTGCGCCGACCGGTGGCTGTATTGGGGGCAACGGGCATGGTCGGCCAGCAAATGGTCCGACGCCTCGCCGCCCACCCGTGGTTTCGGGTCGAGGTGCTCACGGCGTCTCAGCGGTCGACTGGGCGTGCCTACCAGGACGCAGCGAGGTGGCACTACCCGGGGGAGGCCTACGCTGGGCTGGGGTCGCATCCCGTCGTCGACGCGGACCCGGACGACCTGCGCCGCCGCCTCGGCCCGCGCGGGATCGTGTTCTCGGCCCTCGACCGGGACGCGGCGGAGCGGCTGGAGCGCGCCTGTGCCGGGGTGGGCCTCGCGGTTGTCACCAACGCTGGCGCGAACCGCATGGCGCCCGACGTGCCGTTGCTGATCCCCGAAGTGAATCCCCAGATGCTGGGGCTGCTTCCGGAAGGGGGCTTCATCGTCGCCAACCCCAACTGCACGGCGATGCCGGTCGCGATGACGCTCGCCCCGCTTCGGTCGTTGGGCTGGGAGGCGGCCACGGTGGCGAGTTGGCAAGCGGTCTCTGGCGCGGGTTGGCCCGGCGAAAGCGCCTACGACATGCTCGGCAACGCGCACCCCCACGCTGGCGACGAAGAGGAGAAGCTCGCGGCCGAGCCGTGTCGCATCCTCGGAGAATTCGTCGACGGCGCCTGGCAACCCCATTCGGCGGGCCTGTCTGCGCGCTGTGTGCGCGTTCCCGTCGTGGACGGGCACCTCGTGGCCGTACATGCTCGATTCCGGGACCGGCCGACGCCGGACGACGTGATGGACCTGTGGCGCAGTTGGGAACCGGGGCTCGACCTGCCTTCGGCGCCACGGCCGCCGCTGCGCATTTCCGTTGGGCGGGACCGGCCGTCGGCCCGTTGGGACGCCGACGCCGGAGACGGGATGGCCGTCACCACGGGACGCGTCGAGGTCTGCCCGGTGCTTGGCGTGAAGTGGTTTGCACTGGCGCACAACACCGTGCGCGGGGCCGCCGGTGCCGCGCTCCTCAATGCCGAGTTGCTCGTGGCCCGCGGCCTCGTCCCTTAGCGAGACGCTGGACTGGGTCGTTTGCAGGCCACGGGTCGGCTGTCCTTTTGGCAGCAGCCTGCTAGGTGCGGCGCCCGGAGGACACATGGCCCATCCGTTCGACGACTTGGCTGCGTATGGCGCGGCCGCCATCCGCCTCGTGCCGGTGGACGGGCCGCCGCAGGACCTGTTGGCCGCCGGTGGCGATCTCGAGGCCGCGTTCGAGCGCCTTGGCCAAGGGCCCTTGGCGGACGTCCTGCGCGATCCGCGTTGGTCCGCGGCGATCCTGCAAGATGGCGACTTGTCCGTGGGGCTGCATCGCCAGGGCGAAGGGGGTCGCCTGGTCGTGGCCTGGGCTCAGCGCGTCGTCGTCGACGAGTTGGTCGACCTGCCGGCGCGGGAGCCGGCGGGGGATGGACCCTGGTTTCGTCCAGACCCGGCCTCGCGCGTGGTCCGGCTCGACGACGTGGACCCGTCGGTGCCCCTCGTCGCGGTCGACGAAGGGGGCGGTGGGCCGTCCTGGTACGCCGCCGGCCACCACGGCCCCGGCCCCGGCGCCTTGCCGCTGCAGGGCGTCGTTCCCGGCATCGACCCATCGTCGCTCGGGAGCGCGGCCTTTCGCGCCGCGCACGGCGTGCGCTGGGCCTACGTCGCGGGTGCCATGGCCGGCGGCATCGCCTCGGTCGACCTCGTGCGGGCGATGTGCTCGGCTGGGTTGTTGTCCTTTTACGGGTCCGGCGGCTTGGGTCTCGATCACGTCGAGCGCGATGTGGCGGCGTTGGCGGCATCGGTCGACGGCCCCTGGGGCGTCAACCTGCTGCACAATCCAATGGAGCCGGCCGTCGAAGAAGCGACCGTCGATCTGTTCCTTCGCTACGGGGTCCGGGCCGTAGAGGCCAGCGCCTTCATGGGCCTCACGGCGGCGATCGTGCGCTATCGGGTGACGGGCCTGTCCCGCGGCGCGGACGGCGCCGTCGCCTGCCGTCACCGCGTCATGGCGAAGGTGAGCCGGATCGAGGTCGCATCTCGCTTCCTGCGTCCAGCGCCCGACGACTTGCTCAAGGAGCTCGTGGCCCGCGGCGCGGTGACGGCCGAGCAGGCCGCCCTGGCAAGCGAGGTTCCCATGGCGGACGACGTCACGGTTGAAGCCGACTCCGGGGGTCACACCGACCACCGGCCGCTCGTCGTCACCCTCCCTGCTTTGCTCGCTGTGCGCGACGCGATCGACGCAGAGTGCGGCTGGTCGACGAAAGGCTGCCGGCCGCGAATCGGCGCTGCGGGCGGCCTCGGGACACCCGTCGCCGTGTGGGCCGCGTTCGCGATGGGCGCCGACTACGTCGTCACAGGAAGCGTGAACCAGTCCACGCGGGAGGCAGGAACGTCGGCCGACGTCAAGGTCATGCTCGCCGAGGCCGCATTCCACGACGTGGCCTCGGGCCCCGCACCGGACATGTTCGAGATCGGCGCCAAGGTCCAGGTCCTTGCGCGCGGGTCGATGTATGCCCAGCGCGCCCAGAAGCTCCACGACCTCTACAAACGGTACGACGCATTGGACGCCGTGCCAACCGACGAGCTCGAGCGGCTCGAGAAGACGGTCTTCAAGCGGACAGTCGCCGATATCTGGGCGGAATGTGAACGCTATTGGGGTGCGCGCGATCCCGAGCAGATCGCGCGCGCGGCGAAAGACGGCCGGCACAAGATGGCGCTCGTATTCCGTTGGTACCTCGGGATGACGAGCCGCTGGGCGCGCGTTGGCGACTCCGACCGGAAACGCGACTTCCAGATCTGGTGTGGCCCGGCCATGGGCGGCTTCAACCAGTGGGCCCAAGGGGGGCCGCTTCAGGCCGCGGCGGACCGCACCGTAGTCGGCGTGGGCGAGGCGCTCATGCGGGGCGCCGCCGTTCAAGCGCGGCGCGTCATGGCGCGCCACATCGTGCGCTGATCAGCTGAGGACTTCCCGGTCCCCGCGCCACACTTCGACGTCGTCTTCGTCGAACTCCTTGTCCCCGAGCCCCTCTTCCCGGGGGCGGAGCGTGACGACGGCGGCGCCCGTCCCCTGGACCGGCGCGTAGGCGTGAACGGTTCCGTGGTAGCGGTTGTGGGGGCCGGCCACGGCCGAGAGCCACCATAGCGCCTTGAAATTGACGACCTTCTTCACGCGAATCTGCTGCTGGATCGTCCGAGAGAGCTGAGCCGTGTCCTCGAGGCGTCCTTCAGAGAGAAACTGGAGAATCTTGCGATTCCACTCATCGTCTTTCGGCGAGTGGATGGCGTCGTCTTCGGGGCGAATAAATGTCGTGAACAGCCGATTGCTCAGGCTCGAGATGGCGAAGACGGCGGTGGGGCGGCTCGATGCGGCGATGGCGTCGCGGGTGGCCTTCGCCCAAACCAATGTCTCCGCGCGGTCGGCGTAGACGTTCGAGGACAAGACCACCGCGGGCCACTCGCAGTCCGGGTCGAGCAGCTCGAGCGCCGTCACGCTTCCGGTATCCATGGGAAAGCCATGGTAATTTACGCCGCGCGCAGACAGGCCGCGCCGCTTTGCGGCGTCCACGACGGCCTCCGCGAGCGCAGCGTCGACGGGTCGGTCATAGGAAATCGAGCCGAGGTCGTGAAACAACTCGTCGACGTGGGTCCAACGCGGATTCGGGTCGGTGATGGCCTGGTGACCGATGACGCTGGGCCAATAGGTGCTGTAGAGGACGAGGCGCTCGGCCCCAGATGCGCGGATGACGTCGCGCGCTTCAGCAAAGGCGTCGCGCAAACGACGGTAGCCAGGGTTCGCATCCGGCGTGAGAAGGGGGTGGGGAAGGCCCGTCGTGAGGCCTGCGAGGACGACGCTCACGCGGCCTCCGGCGGAAAGAAGCCAACCACGGCGTTGCCGGTGCCGATGACGGTCCCGTAGGCGTAGACCTCACCAGCGATGTCGTGCCCAAGCGCGCCGATCAACCACGACAGTGCGCCGCTGTCGGCTTCGCTGACGGCCTGGTTGACGAATTCTGGCATCGTCGCAAGGACCTCTTCGAGGCGCCCTCGGCGGAGCAGGTCGATCATCCGCATATCCCACAGATAATTGTGGTGACTCGTGACGTGTTCCCGCGACATGTCTTCGGGCAAATCGCCCTCGACGACGAAGTGGCGGTGCGAGAGGGAACAACTCGCAAGCAGGGCCGCACGTCGACCCGTCCGGCCGATGGCTTCGGCCGTCGCGCGGCCAAGGGCGAGGGCCTGGTCCTGCATGACTTCGACGGAATAGTAGGCGGCTGACCGGCACGAGCTGACGGCGACAATCGGCAGGTCCCAAGTGGGCCGGGCCATGTGGCAGCTGATGATGGTGCCATAATCGACGCGGAAATCGGGGTTCCGCATCATCTTGACCGGGTGGCCCGTCGCGCCGGCGGCGGCAGCGATGGCCTCCGCCAACTCGACGTCGACCTTCAGGTCGTAGGTGTAGCGAAACAGATTCGGGAAGATGGGGTCGACACTCAGGCCCTGAAATCGCGGCAAGCCCAGAAAATGAGTACCGACATAGGTTTGCCAGTGCGGAGAAAACACGACGAGGACGTCGGGCCGGGCGCGTTCGATGTCGGCACGAAGCCGCTCGTAGCCCCAGCGCAACATCTCCCAGCCACACTCGGCGCGGGGCTCGTTTTGGGGCGGATTTTCCGCGTAGACGAGGTGGGGCGGGTGGGGGGCGAGGGCCCCGGCCACGATGCGTCCTGGATTCATCGTCATCCCCGGTCCATGCCCCAGGCGTCCTGAGGGTCGAGAAAGCGGTCGTCGTCGGGGTCCCACTCGTCCCAGGTCGGCAGCGCACGCAACCGATCGATGTGGTCGGGCGGGACCACGCCGGGGACGAGGAAGGCCTTTTGCCGGCGCAGCGCGTAGGGATTGCGCAACTCGAAGCCAAGGACACCGAGCGCGGCGCGGGCCACATACCAGGTGGCGCCGGGATTCCAGCCGTGCGCAATCTTGATGACGATGCCGAGGCCCTTGGGGTAGTCCGGGTGGACGACCGCCATTCCGAGCAGGCCGTCGGCGCCCTCCTTGGCGATCACCTTGCCATCTGTCGCCTTGAGGATGCTGCTGTCGAGGCGATTGAAGCCGCCGACGAGGTCGGGGTTCCGAACCATCGCCTCCCAAATCCAATCCCGGTCGCGCGTCTCGGCGAGCCAAGCGAACAACCGGGCCAGTTCGGAGACGGTGTTCGACGCTGTCGGCAGGCCACATCCGTCGCGCGCGATGCGCAAAGGCTGCCAGTTGGGGTCGCCGAGCCCTTCGCGCAGGACGCCGAGGAATCGCTGAAAAACGGGGTGCTCGGGCAAGGTATACCCGACACGGGGCCACCCGAGCCGGCGGGCCGCGTGCAGTACGGCGGCATGTTCGCCAGAGCAACAGTGGTACCAACGACGCGGCCGTCGGACCTGCCGCCCGAACTGGACGAGCGGCACGTCAAGCGGCGTCATCATCAACGAGCGCTCACCTTCGGCGAGCAGGCTCATCGCGGCAGCGACGTGTTCGGTGTCGCCGTTGTGGCTGGCCACCGAGACGGCGCGCTGCTCCCACGTCGTGTCGCGAAGGCCGTCGATCACGCCGCGGATGGTGAACGGCTTCATCATGCTTCGGCCGTAGGCCAGAACATGGCCTCCGAAGCTGTGAATCACCTGGCCACCACTCGCCCAGGCCACCGCACCGTGGACGGTCGTCTCCGACACGCCATTGCGCCGATAGTCGACGAGCGGTTCCCATGCGACGTCGCGCCCGGTGGCGATTCCGGGGACGTCGTCACCCAGGGGATCTCGGGGGAATCGCCCGCTGCCGGGCAGGCCCGGCGCGACGGCCGACGGGATGGGCCTCATGGCGCGCAGCTAACCGGCGAGGTCGACAAGGACGGCCCGGACGGGGCTGGCGTCAGCGTCGGTCAGGCGCAGCGGCAGCGCGATCAGCGTGTAGAGGCCTTCGGGGACGCCGGAAAGCAACAAACCCTCGAGCACACTCATGCCGCGGCCGAACAGGCGTCGATGGGCCACCATGTCGGTCGCCGTGAACCCGTCGAGGCTGGGGGTGTCGAGCCCGAGGAGCACGGCGCCAGCGTCGGCCAGGGCGTCGATCGCATCGGGGTCGACGGCCGCGTAGTCCTCCGCGAATCGATGTGGGGTGGGGTACGTGCCGGTGTCCAGCAGAACGCGGGGCGCGAGCAGCTTGGTCGGCAGATCGCTGCGCCGAACGGTACCCCCGGAGGCGAGGCGGCGTCGGATCACCTGGCAGGCACCGAGGTAGGGCGCGAGGTCGCGGGCGCCGATGGCGGCGCCGTCGCGAAGCACGTGCAGAGGCGCGTCGGCATGGGCGCCGAGGTGGACCGTGGTGGCGATGGCCGACAGCTCGAGGTGCGTGGTCGCAATCGACATCGCCACGTTGCGCTGAAACGGTGTGTCGCCGGGCCATACGGCCAAGGTCGGGTCGATCGCGGGGCTGAGGTCGTGCAGCACCCTCATGGCAGCGGGCGCCACGCAATGGCTTTGAGCTCGACGGCGATGGGGGTCGGGAGCGCGCGCACCTCTACGGTGGTGCGCGTGGGGCCGATGTCGCCGAGGAGTTCGCCGTAGACGGCGTTGAAGGCCTTGAAGTCGCGCGCCATATCCGTCAGGAAGACGGTGACGTCGACGACGTCGGACAGGGCACAGCCCGCGTCGGTAAGGACGGCCTCGATGTTTGCGATCACCTGCCGCGTCTGCGCGGCCACGTCGTAGGGAAGGGGTTCACCTTGGGCGTCCCGGGTTGGACCGCCGGGGATGAGGTCGGTGCCAGGCGTCCGCGGTCCCATCCCCGAGACGAAGACGAAATCACCGACCCTTCTGGCGTGCGGGTAGGCGCCGACGGGCCGCGGTGCGGCGCTGCTGTGGATCGCGGTGGACATGGACGACCTCGGAGCCGTGGACTACCCCGTGCACCTCGGGAGGTCGCGATGGCCTGGGCGTTGGCGCTGTGGCTCGCGTGTGGAGGCGAAGACCGACCCGACCTGCCGTCGCCCTTTACGTCGCTGCAGGATGCGGCCCGTGGCGCAGTGGTCAAGGAAGTCGACCCGAAGCACCTTCACCTGGAGTGGGTAGGCGGCGACTTCAACACCGTCGCCAACCGGATCGTCGGGCAGTTGGAGCGCGACGGCTGGGTGCGGACCGAAGAGAAAGGAATGGGCACGATGTTGGGCATCGACTTGGCGCGCGGAACGGAGCGTTGGTCCCTCATCCTCGCGCGCCACAGCAACCAGGTGGATGCGGTGTTGGACGTTGAAGCCGACGCTCCGTGACGTGGACGCCTGCGACCGACCAAGGTAGGAGCGTCGGGTATGCTCACCCGTTCGAGGTCATCATGAACCCCCTCCGCTGGATCAGCCTTGGGTTGCTTGGCGCCATCGCCTGCACGACCGGGGATTCGGTTCTCCCCACGCCGACGACGACAGACGTGGGCTCGGACCCCTACAACCAGCCGCCCCCGACGACGGACGACCCGACGCCGACGCCGTCCACCACCGATACGCCCTCGACCACCGATACGCCCTGGACCACCGATACCGCGACCACGGATCCGGCCGATCCTAGCGATCCGCCCCCACCCCCTCCGCCTCCGAGCGACTCGGGTGCCACCACCGACTCCGGCTCGGATTCCGGCCTTCCGTTCCCCTTCGGCGACTCTGGCACGACGACGACGACGACCGACTCGGGCGATTCAGGCTCCTTCCCATTCCCGGGCGGCGACTCAGGCGACTCGGGCACGACGACGACGACGGATTCGGGCTCGACCTCGGACTCGGGCGACTCGGGCTGAGACCGCGCACCGGGGCGTCGGAGATCGGCGCCACCTTCGCTCCGATCGAATCGCGCGCAAGGGCCCTCCCTTGGGCGCGCGAGCGGGCATGGCGCACGGCGACGCACGTCCGGTGGCGGGGCGACGACCTTGAAGTCGACCTGCACGATCTGTCCGTACCGCTAGCCCTCGAGGTCGTCGATCAGCTGCCGGTGCTCGGCGTGGCGAGCATCCGCCTCGTGACGGGCCGCGGGCGCCACAGCGCGGGCCTTTCGCCCCTTCGGGACGCGGTGACGTCCGCGGTGCGCGAGCGCGGCTGGGTCAATCGGCCAAGCGGACCCGGCGCGCTCGTCGTCCGTGTGGACGGCACTGTCAGTGCCCCGTTGCCTGTGACGTTCTGGTTCGTCGCCGCGGCGTTTACGGGGGCGGCGCTGCTGGTGGCTCCGCTGGTGGCTGTGCCGGCGCTGCTGTTGGCGGCGACCCTTTGGGCTTACGGACGAAGGAAGGCGCCCCGGCCACCCACCGAACCGCGGTGAGGAGAGCGAGCCCGGCGAGCCCTACGCGCAGCACGGCGCGGACGCGCGGCGATGGGGCCAAGGCGCCCATCTGACTCAGGCCGAGGAGCAGCAGGGTGAGGCCGGACCAGGGGTGGCCCGGCGGCTCCCCGAGGCCAAGGAGCCACCGAGACTCGAAGAGGACGGACAGGATCACGAGGCCGAGGCCCACCAAGGCGGCGGCTCGGCCCTCGACAGGGGAGGAGGTCTGTGGGGTCGTCATTTGGCCACCGTGACGCTGCGAAGTTCGCTGAAGAAGTCGAGCGACCAGGTGCCGCCCTCCCGGCCCACGCCGCTCGCCCCAAGGCCGCCAAACGGCGTTCGCAAGTCGCGCTCGAGCCAGGTGTTGACCCAGACGACCCCGGCGCGGATGCGTGCGGCGACGCGGTGGGCGCGGGCGAGGTCCGCCGTCCACAAATTCGCAGCGAGCCCGTACGGGACGCCGTCGACGGCGGCATGGAGCTCGTCCTCCGTGCGAAAGCGGTGCACGGTGACGACGGGCCCGAAGATCTCCTCGGTGGCTGTGCGGCAGGTCGCGCTGAGGCCGTCGATGACGGTGGGTGCGAGGTAGTGACCGCCGTCGGGCACGCCGGGCGGGCGGTCCCCTCCGACGAGAACGCGTCCGCCCTCTTGTTGGGCCAGGGCCACGTAGCCCCGGACCTTGTCGAGGTGGGCGGCGCTGATGAGGGCGCCGACCTGGGTGGTGGGGTCGGACGGGTCGCCCGAACGGAGCGCGCGGACGGCGTCGAGGAATTTGGGGATGAATGCGTCTGCGATACTGGCGTGCACGAAAAGGCGGCTGCCACAGAGGCAGATCTGGCCTGTGTTCGTGAATCCTGCGCGGACTGCGCCCGCGACGGCGGCGTCCAACGGCGCATCCTCGAATATCACGGTGGGATTCTTGCCGCCCAATTCGAGGGACAATTTGGCGAATCGCCGCGAGGTGGTTGCGCCGACTTCGGCTCCGGTCGCCGTCCCGCCAGTAAAGGAAATGCCGTCCACGTCGCGGTGGGCCGTCAATGGCGCACCGGCTTCGGCGCCGAGTCCGTGGACGACGTTGAACGCGCCGGGCGGCAGGCCCAATCCCTGGAACAAATGGGCGAGGGCGTCGGCACTCAGCGGGGTGAATTCGCTCGGTTTGGCGACGACCGCATTGCCCATCGCGAGGGCGGGCGCGAGTTTCCAGGTGAGTAAATAAAGCGGTAGGTTCCAAGGCGTAATCAAACCGACGACGCCAAGGGGGCGGCGGACGGTCTGATGCCAGGCCGTCGCCGTCTCGAAGGACGGCGTGGACGACTGCCGCGCGAGCCCAGCAAAAAAGCGCAAGTTGGCGATGGCCCGGGGAATATCGAGGGATCGCGCCGAGGTGATGGTCTTGCCCGCGTCGCGGGCCTCCAGCCAAGCCCATCGGTCCTTGTCGGCGTCGATCGCCGAGGCTGCGGCGTCGAGCAGGTCGGCGCGCTCGGCCGTCGACATCGCTCCCCAGGGGCCGTTCATGGCCGCGCGAGCGGCGGAGACGGCGGCCTCGACGTCCGTGGCGTCCGATCGAGGAATCGTGGCCAGGGCCGCACCGTCCCAAGGCGATTCGACAGGCACCGTCCGGCCGCATGCCGCCGGAACGAATCGCCCGCCGATGTAATTCGCGACGGAGTTCATCGGGACGCGCCCAACCGTTCGCGCACCCGGGGCACGACGTCGGCATGAAAGGTCGTCATCGCGCGGATCACGCGGTCGACGTCGTGGTCAAAGAAATCGAACCACAACATGAGGCGGTCGTCGGGGTGGAATCGGGTGCAAATTTGCTCGGCGACGTCGTCGGGCGTTCCGATGACCGCGTTGTCGGCAGCTTGGGCCACCTTGGCGGGGTCGAGCGTCCCTTCGAGCGCCTTCCAGTAGGCGCCAAGCGCCTCCGAGGCGTGGTCGCGGGCCCGCTGGCGACGGTCGTGGTCTGACAACCCCGCCGTGCCATCCAGGAACACCATGACCGTGCGCGGCATGTAGGACCGGCGCCACGGTCCACCGGCCGGGTGGTAGGCCAGGCTCATCCGATCGTGGGTGGCCTCAATGAGGTCTGGCCGCGTGATCGAGAGGTTGAAGACCTGGACGGGCAGAATTTCGTTGACCCGCACTTGTTGGGCGGGCTCGTGGCTGCCGATGACGAGTTGGAGCAACTCGCGCCGCCAGTCTTCGGGAACGATCTTGAGTACGTCGAAATTCCAACGACGGTCGAGGGTGATCTCGTCGGTACCGGCGACGTCGCGCACAGCGGCCCAATCCGCGTCCGACCGGAATAGTTCGCGGCTAAGAGAGGGTGGAGGGAGGTCTACTGAGGCGAGGGTGTCTCCGCGCAGGAGACGGCAGAAGACGTCCGCGGCTTCCCGAAACACGAGGCCCTTCACGATGGGCCAAGCGGCAGCCTCGACGGCGTTTCGCGGAATGATTCCCGAGGCGCGGTTCATGAAATCGAAACGACCCGCGGCGAAACCGACGTGGACCCGCCGTTGTTCCTTTGGGTCGAGTCCGTGCCAGGCCATCAGCGCAGCGACGCGCTCCGCGGCAGCGACAGGACCGCCATTCGCCACGATGTTCATGATCGCGCTGCCCGCCTCGATGCGGCGGGTGCGGGAAAACAGACGGGTGGCTGCCTGCACGAAGTCCACATTGAGGCCAACTTCGCCCTTCCAGTGGGGGACGACCGCGCCAACATGGCGCTTCTGGACCTCTGACGACAAATGGGATTCCGCCAGCCACGCCACGCCGTAGTCGAGCGCGTCCGCGGCTTCGACCTCCGCCAAAAAATTCCGGAGCATCGTCGGTTCGTCAGGGAACTGCCCGAAGGCGGGCGTCCGACTCACGGAAAAGAACACGTCGAATTGCATGGAACCTCAGATCGCTCGGCTGCGCCCACCGTCGACGGCCAACGCGGTGCCGCGGACGAAGGACGCCGCCTCGCTGGCGAGGAAGGCGACGACGGAGGCGATTTCGTCCGCCGAGGCGATGCGACCTTCGGGGACGGCGGACACCATCTGGGTGCGGACGGCGTCGACGTCCTTGCCTGTGCGTTGGGCGGTCGCTTCGGCGATGGCTGTCAGGCGCTCGGTGTCGGTGGGGCCGGGCAGGACGCAGTTGACCGTGACCCCGGGCGGCAGTTCACGGCTCAGCGTCTTGCACCACCCGCCCATTGCGGCGCGAACGGTGTTGGAGACGCCGAGGCCGTCGAGCGGTTCACGCACGCTGGTGCTGACGACGCACACGATCCGGCCGTAGGTTCCCATCTGGGGTACGAGGCGCTGCGCCATCTGGTGCGCGGAGCCGACGTGCTGGAGGAACGTGTCGCGGAGCGCGTCGACCGAGGCCTTCAGCAGGGGTCCACCTGGCGGGCCCCCGGTGTTGTGAATGAGCACCTGGACGGGGCCCGTCGCCAGGATGGCGTCGAGCGTGCCGTCGAGGTCTTGCGGATCAGCCAAATCGACCGGCCAAGGAGTCGCGTGTGCGCCGCGCGCGCGGAGGTCCGCGGCGACGGCCTCCAGCGGCCCCGCTCGGCGCGCGAGCAGGTGAACCTCGTCGCCGCGAAGCGCAAGCGCCTTGGCCACGGCGCGACCGATGCCCTGGCTGGCGCCACAGACGATGCTTCGGGTCATGCGCCGAGGTCCTCGTCGCGTAGGGCGTGCAAGGCGTCGACGGATTTCGGGATGGCGGCCGTGAGGACCTCGCAGCCGGTTTCGGTGACGAGCACGTCATCCTCGATGCGGATCCCGAGGCCGCGCCAGGCGGCGGGAGCGTCGGGGTCGGTGGCCTGGACGTAGACGCCAGGTTCGACCGTGACAACCATGCCTGGCTCGAATCGACGCGGGCGGCCGTCTCGCGCGTAGAGGCCGGCGTCGTGGACATCGAGGCCAAGCCAGTGGCCGGTGAAGTGCATGTAGTAGCGCTTGAGGTCCGCCGTCCGGTCTGGGCCCTTCAGGAGCCCGAGCTCGCCAAGCCCTTCGGCGAGCGTCCGCTCTGCGGCGCTGTGGACGGCAACGAAGTCGGAGCCCGGCGCGACCGCCGCAATCGCTGCCTGCTGGGCAGCGAGGACGACCTCATAGGCGTCGCGTTGGATTTGCGAAAAGCGACGGCCGATGGGCCAGGTCCGGGTGACGTCGGCCGTGTACCAACCCACCTCCGAACCCGCGTCGACGAGCAGCAGATCGCCGTCGGCGAGCAAGCCGCGGTTGCTGATGTGGTGAAGCGTCGTCGCGTGGGCGCCGGCGGCGACGATGGGCGTGTAGCCAACGCCCGTCCCCCCACCGGCCAGGGTTGCGGCGACGATGGCGGCTTCGACCTCGTACTCGCGGGCCCCCGGACGGGTGGCGCGCATGGCGGCACGGTGGGCGACGGCGGTCAGCGCGGCCGCGCGCCGCAGCGCCTCCACCTCGTCGGCGCCCTTGATCAGGCGCAGCTCGTGAAGCAGCTTCCACGGGGCGTGAAAGGTCTCGGGAGAGGCGTGGCCAAGCGTGCGCGCAAGCTTGGCGATGCGGCGGACGGCCGAGAGCACGATCGCGTCGTGCTCCGCGTCCTCGCCGAGCGCGACATGCAGCGCCCGCACGCCGGTGAGCAAGCGCGGCAGCTCCCGTGGCAGAGCCTCGATGGGCCAGGCATCCGCGGCCCCCATCGCTTTGGCCCCTTGGGGACCGCCGCGTGGCCCCTCCCACACCTCGCGGTCGGGATCGCGCGGGGCTGCGAAGTGGGTCCAAGGCGTGTCGCCGGGGCGAAAGAAGGCAGCCGCGTCGGGCTCTTCCCAGCCCGTCAGCCAGAACAAGTCGCTCGACGGCCGGTAGCGGTATTCGCTGTCGCCGTTGCGGCGCGCGGTCGGGGCGGAAAAGACGAGAAGGGCCTCGTCGGGGCCGAGGCCGGCCAACAGGCGCGACCGGTGGGCGGCGTGGTCGGACATGGGTCTCCGGCGGCGTTCGTTTGACAGCGCGGGGACGCCTCTCTAAGGGCGCGACCTCGGAGGGGCCATGCGCCCACAAGACGTGGCTCAGGGACCGCACACGGTCGCGGTGACCGTCGAAGCGGCGGGTCGGGTCACGCCCGAGATCGTGCAGGCCCTCCTCGACATCGACCTGCAGACATTTTCCGAACCTACGCTCACGGCGTACACGGCAGCGGTCTTCTTGGACCAAGGCCGCGTCTTCCTGTTGCGCGTCGACGGTGCCGTCATCGGCGCGACCGTGCTGGTTCGGTCGTGGGCGACGCCGACGGAAGTCACCCTCGTCTCCATGGGCATCCGGCCGGGCTGGCGCGGGCAGGGACTTGGGCAGCGCTTCGTCCAGGGCGTCGCTGAACAGGTGGCCGCGGAAGGGGCGACGGGGATCACTTTGTTGGTGCCCCGAGACAATCGGCGCGCGCTCAAAGTCTACGAAGACGTGGGATTCCGTCGCCGGCGCGAATTGGAGGCCGAACCGTACACGGCCGACCGGCTCGTGGTGTTGCATCGGTCGCTGGAGCCCTGACGGGTCCGGCTTGGGCTGAGAGCGGTCCAATCGCCAAACTCGACCCGGGGCGGCCGGAAGGCCAAGGCAAGGTCAGTTCCGTTCCGCCAGCAGCGCCAAACCCCTCAGCGTCAGGTGCGCGTCGACCTCCTCAATGACCTCGCTAGCCCGACCAAGCAGGTTCGCGAGTCCCCCTGTCGCGACGACCTTGGCTCCGCCCAACTCCTCCCGACATCGCCTCGCCAGCGTGTCCGTCAGCCCGACGTAGCCAAAAAATAGGCCCGACTGCATCGCGCTGACCGTGTTTCGGCCAATGGCGGTGGCCGGCTGAGCGACTTCGATGCGCGGCAGCTGCGCGGTCCGTGCGTAGAGCGCCTCTTCCGAAATTCGGAATCCCGGCGCAATGGCGCCCCCAAGGTACTCGCCCTTTGCGTTGATGCAGTCGAACGTCGTCGCCGTGCCGAAGTCGACGACGACCAAGGCTGTCCCCGGCCACAGGTGCCGCGCTGCGACCGCGTTGACGATGCGGTCGGCCCCCACCTCGCGCGGGTTGTCGGTGCGGACCTTCATCCCCGTCTTCAAGCCGCGGCCAACGACCATGGGTTCGCGGTCGAGCGTGCTGCGCAACGCTTTTTCCAACCCGAAGACGACGGACGGGACCGTCGACGACAGGATGGCGCCCTCCAAGCTGCTCACCGCAACGCCGCGGTGGGCAAGGAGCTGGAGCAACAGCGCGGTGGTCTCGTCCGTCGTCCGGACCTGGGTCGTCACCCGAAAGGTGTGCTGGACCTCGGTCCCCACCATGACGCCGAAGACGGTGTTTGTGTTTCCTACGTCGACCGCGAGGATCAACCGGCCTCCGATACGTCGGGCTAACGCGGGGCCGTCACGCTACATGCCGGGCGGAGAGCCGTTGATCTACGCCGTCGTTGCCGCTGCGATCGCCGCGCCGTTGGCCGAGGTGGACCTCCATCGGATCGCCCCCGACCACCCGCGCGTCTTCGTCGTCGTCCGGCTGGCTGACGGCTCTGACGGCCTCTTCCTCGTCGACACCGGCGCCGACACGTCGGCGATCTCCGCTGGTGTCGCCGAGCGCCTTGGCCTCGAAGTCGAGGTCGGTTGCGGCGAACTCGCGGGCCTCTCGGGGACCGCGCGAATGGACTGTGCGACGATGTCGACGATTTCGATCGGGGACGCTGAGATTCCCGGGGTCGACGTCGCCGTCGATGTGCCGGGGATCGCCGCCAACGCCGGCTTCGTCCCGCTCGACGGCCTGCTCGGGAACAACGTCTGGGGCCGGTTTGTGCTCGAGGTCGACACCGTCGAGAGCCGGCTGCGACTGCACGCGCCCGACGCGGTCGTCCCTCCGCGGCGTGCCCAGCCGCTGCACTTCGATGGGCACCACGTCTACACCCCGATGCGCGTACAGCCGGCCGGTGTGCGCGACCGCAGCCCACCGTTCGTCGGCCAGGTCGACACGGGGGCAGGCGGCCTCAAGGTGTGCGCACGAACGGGCGCTCGCATCGGCGGCGACTGGACGCAGGGCCTGGAAACCGTCCGCGGCATCGGTGCGGCCGACACGTTGCCACCCTACCGATTCCTGCAGGAAACCCGCCGCATCCCGCTGAAATGGGTCGACCTTGGTGGGCGGCGCATCCGGCCGACCTTCGACGCGAGTTGGGTCGATTTCGAGGCCGACGACCGCGACGTCTGCGAGTCCGGCATGCGCGCCCTGAGCGGCTACGAGATGCTCCAAGGGCACCGCGTCTGGTTCGCCTACGCGGCCGGCGCGTTCTGGCTGGAGCCCGTTCGTGGGGCACCTCGCTTTGTCGACGCGCACGCGGCCGCCCTGACACGCGACGTCGCCCTGTACGGCGAGGAGCCCGGTCCGTCCGCCCTTGGGCGGGCGCGCCTTCTGATCGGCCTGGAGCGGCTGGACGAGGCCGCAACCCTCCTGGAGGAGGCCGAACCGCTGCTGCCCGTCGACGACGTTGGCACCGCGAAGGTATTGCGCGCCGAGTTGCGGCGGATCAGCGGCGACGTCGACGCGGCTGACGCCCTGTTCGCCACCTTGGAACCCGGCGTGTTGGCCGACGAGGGGGAGTTGGTCGCCGAAGTGAATCGGCGCGTACTTGGCGGCGACGTGGCAGGCGCGTTGGCGATGGCCCAAGCCGCGACGACCGCCCGGCCCGAGGAGCCCGAGGCCTGGGTGGCGTTGTCCGATGCGGCTTTGGCGTCTGGCGACCTCGCCGACGCCAGGAGCCACCTCCTCGAGGCGGTCGAACTCACGGGGTACCCCGACGCGCATTTGCTGCGACGTGCGCGGGTCGCGTTGACCGCCGGAGACCGGTTCGGCGCGATGACGCACCTGCGCAAGCTGCTGCAGCTCTACCCTTTTGGGGGAACGATCCTCTGGTTCTACGCCCAGTTGTGCGAGTCCGAGGGCGACCGCGAGACGCTCGAACGCGACATGGCCGAGGCCTTCGCGCGACTTCACCCCGGCGACGTGCCGCGGGACTTCGAAATCGCCGTGCTCCACCGGCTTGGCGACAAGGAACGGACGCGCCACCGGCTCGACGCGGCCCGCGAGGAATTGTGTGGTCCCATTGGGTCGTCGGCCGAAGCCGACAACTGTGTGGCCTGGTTGCTCGCGCTGGCCCACGAGGACTTGGACGAAGCCGCCCAGCGCATCGCGCGCGCCCTGACGTCGTCCGGCCCCCGGTCGGATTTCCTCGATACGGCCGCCATGGTCCACTTCGCCCGCGGCGACCTCGACCACGCCGCCGAGCGGGCGCGAGAGGCGGCCAGCCTCGCTCCGTCGGACGTATACATGCTCTGGCAGGCCGAACGTCTTTCCACCTTGGCCGCGGCGGCACGTCCATGATGTTCTTGGTCAGTGGGATCAGCCTGGCGGGGACGACAGCGGTGGTCACGTCCGTCTACGACGGCGACACGTTCACACTCGAAGACGGGACGCGCGTCCGCCTCGCCCACGTCAACACGCCAGAGTTGGCGCCGGCCGAGCCCTATGCGGCGGCGGCGCAGGTCTTCGCCGAAGGCATGCTGGCGGGCCGGAGCGTCACATTGGAGCACGGTCCCGATTCGCGGGACACCTATGGACGCCTCGTCGCGACTGTGATGGTCGATGGGCGCGACCTCGGCACCGAGCTCGTCCGGCGAGGCCTCGGCCACGTCTTCGCCGTGCCGCCGGGGCAAGCTGAGGCGAGCTTGCTCGTCGTCCAGGACGAGGCGCGGGCCGCAGGCGTCGGCCTGTGGAGTGCGACGATGGGGCCGCTCAAGTTGACGTCGTTCCACGCCAACGGCCGAGGCGACGACGCGACCGATCCCAACGTCGAGTACTTCCGACTCTGCAATCTGCTCTCGACACCCGTCGACCTGACGGGGTGGGTCGCGACCGACCCCTTGGGGCGTCGATTTTCCCTCCCCGGCGTCCACCTTCCGCCGGGCGCCGCGATTGCTGTCCACTCTGGCATGGGCCGCGATGACGTCGAGGGCGGGCACATCTACCTTGGATCGCCGCTCGCGCTCTGGCCCGACGAAGGTGCCCACCTGTTGTTGATGAACCCCGAGGGGCGCATCGTCGACCGGCGCGCGCCATGAGAGGGTCCCGTCCGCCCGACATCGTCTGGCACGCCACGCATCGCGATCAACTCGAGCGGTGGCGCGGCGCGGGCGACATTACGCTCGCGGACCGTCCCGTTCACCTCGTGGGCGACCCGACGAGCGCGTGGCGGACGGCCCACCGGCAAGGGGCGAATCCGGCCGTCCTCGTCGTCGATGCGGCACGTGCCCGTCGCCAAGGCGTCCGCTTCGATCGGCACCGTCGCTGCGGTGGCTGGGTGGCCTCCGTCCTGCCTGCGTCGAGCGCGCTCAACCTGCAGCCCGGCTTTGCCGAGCAAGTCAGCGCCGGGGGATTTCCGTTGGCGCGCGACGACCAGGGCGTCTGGCGCGTGGCGCTCGTGCGCGTCGTCCGGCGCAACCGGTCGACCTGGGAGGTCGCCAAGGGCAAGCTGGAACCTGGCGAGAGCCCGGAACTGGCCGGCCTTCGCGAAGTGGCGGAGGAGACGGGTCTCGCGTGCACGATGACGGTGTTCGAGCACCTTGGCGCCACCCACTACGGCTTCACGACCCCTTCGGGGCAGCCCCGGCTCAAAGTCGTCCACCTTTACTTGCTGGCGGTCGATCAGCCCTATGAGGCGATCGCTTCCGCGCCGGCCACCGCGGAGGGCATCCGCGAGGTGCGCTGGTTCGCGCTCGACGACGCGGTCGACGCGATCACCCACGGCAGTCTCGGACCGGTCATCCGCCGCGTTCGGGAGCGCCTGACCCACGCCGGATAGGGGCTCCCGATGGAACTCACCCTTCGTGGCAGCAGCCCGTGCGCCACCACCGCCGGCATCATGTTGTTGACGCGCGCCCGTCAGCTCGGCGACTCCCTCACGGTGCGCATCGTTGGCGACGCGGACGATTTGGTCGCCGTACGCGGGCCCGCCATTTGCTACGCCCCGGTGCTCGCAAGCTGCGGTGTGGGGCGCGAACATGGCTCTGGCGCCACGGTCGTCGTCCCTGGCAACCCGGGCGAACCGCTCATCGCGACGGTGACGCCGCACGGCGAAGGGGGCTGGTTCGAGGTCGATCGCGGCGGCACGGGTGCCCACCCCGCGTCGATGGCTTTTTCGCGCATCTCCGCCGACCCCCGACCCGAGGCGCGCCAACTTGGGCGCATGTTGCGCGACGCGATGCGGGGCCTTGGGCTTTCGACAGACGCGGCCGTGCTCGACGTGCTCTTTGGCGCGGAACTCGACCCGCTCACGCGCGTGGCCCTCGGCCTGCGCACGGGGCGGGCCATGGCGGGTGGTCGCGGCGAACCCATCACGCGCTTCTTGACGGGCCTCGCCACCCGCGACCCGCTCTCCGCGCCGACGCACGGCGCCAGAGACGAAGACGTCACCTGGGTGCTCGACGGCTTCACGACGGCGGTGCGCGACCCGGCCGAACAAGTGTTGCGCCTTTTCTGCCAGTTGGCCGAGAGCGACGGTGGCCGAGACCTCGTGCTGCTCGACCATCTCGCCTGGCTCGCCAGCGCGCTCGTCCAGTTGCCCCATCAGTCCATCTTGCCCCCGTTGGGCGCCGCCGAGGACAGCGTGGCGACGGGGCTGGCCGCAGCCCTGGCCGCGGAGGGGGATGGCGACGCCAACCGGCAGCTCGCTCAGACCTTCCGATTTTTGGGCGGACGCTACGTCGCGAGCGCGGACCACGTCGTCGACCTTGGGGCCGCCGAGGCACCGGCGGGCCGCGTCGCGCGCTGGACTTGGTTCGGCACCGAAGTGCGACGGGGCCGCAAGCTCGCGGACGCGTTGTGGCCCAACCTGGTCGATCCGCCATCCTAGCAGGCGGCTGGAAAGCGCCGTCCTACTGCGCCCGAGGGGGCATCCCGCCCCGCGGCGTCACGGGGACCCCAGGCTCGGTCGCCGTACGCACGGTACGGCTTTCCTCGCCTTGCACCCCGTTCCTTGCGGGATCGGGCGCCCTCGCGGGCTCGCAACGGACGGCGCCGGTCATCACGCTCGCCGGC